>Ga0153934_1000557_pt1 | contig 10907 bp, 9 predicted proteins | sample TSNJ018MetaG_FD_104708 | JGI IMG/M metagenome (GOLD analysis project Ga0153934, IMG submission 104708) | Attine ant fungus gardens microbial communities from New Jersey, USA - TSNJ018 MetaG | ecosystem: Host-associated > Fungi > Mycelium > Unclassified | place: USA: New Jersey, Wharton State...
GGAAGCCAATGATGTCAGTTTACATAGTGCATACATTTATTATTTTTCGATGTATACGTTTCGAGAAAGAGAGGCAGTGGCTATGTGTGCGTATGTACGTGTGTGCGTCTTTGTTTTTGGGAGACAATGAACCGAAAAAGAAAATCCATCATCAGTGATGGGTTCTGAGTCAAGTAGACTCATTCTCTCGTCTCGGTCTCGTCTATCAGAAATGCTTCCTATTCCATGATCATAATTATCATGTGTGTTTTTCGGACACCGGGGAGGGGCTGAGGTTAAGGAATGACATTGTAACCCCATCTCTCTCTTATATACGCAGACTACAAGCCGACAAGCCCAAAACTCCGAAAATCAAAATCAAACTCTGACCGATTTTGAGAAGAATCCCACCCTTCCTTCTTCCTTTTTCTTCTCCAGCCAGAGAGAAGCCTGATGCAATTAATCTTGTCAGAATTTTATGGTGCGTCACATGCGTCGTCCGCAGACAGATAGACAGACAGCACAGACAGACACAGACACAGATACAGAGAAACGGAAATGGAAGCGACAAACAGGGGAGATGGGATGACTTGATCCCGTGAAACATACCCAAAAAAAGAAAAGATCGCTCGGTCCGAAGAGAAGGATTTAAGCATTCCCGATCTTACCTACACCACACGCATAACCTGTTCTTCTAAGAAATGTGAACGCTCCGAAGAATGATGATGAATGTGCGATTATCGCTTCTTTACAAATGTGGATATGTCATGCATATTCCGATGCCGATGCATCACGCATCGGCTAAAGAAAAGGAAGTGGGGTGTCTGATTTGTTGGAGATTGTAGTAGTGGTCATAGTTGCTGTGATTGTTAGTTTATCTGTACCCCTCCCCCTCTCCCTCTCGGTCGGATATGAAGAAAGAAACTTAGTTTTCACACCTGCCAGGGCCATGGAGCCTTGATCTTTCTGATTGGCTGATATGCACTGCGTTGCGGCTGACAAGCCACACCATACACATACATTTATGTCCAAATACCGGGTGATCATCGGTTAGCGACACACTCCAAAAGGTATTCCGAACTGGTTTGCATTATTATTATTTTTATCGGCGGAGAGGCATTTCTACGTCCGTTACAGCCCCTATTGTTTCTATTTATGAACTTGGGAAACATATCTTTGATGCCTGATGGATCTTCCCACACTTACGATGCCTCTGATGACCCAATGCAAAGACGATTTTTACAACTCAATAGGTTGGTATCTCTCAGTCTGCGGCAATCAGGCACCGGTATATATTCAAAACAGTCCAATGCGATGAGAACTTGTTGCCTCCTCCAAGCCCACCACTGCCACCCTGCGGCTGTGCCGGTGCAGACTGTGACCGTCTTCTGGGCCCAGAGACCGGTCGTCACGGAGACCATAGCCCTCGCAGCTTTCTCGACCCCGAGATCGCAGCACCATAGTGGGCGGAAAAGCTTTTGATTTTTTTTATCTAACCCTCCTCTTTCACCATACTACATTTACACTTTTAGCATTTAATATAATACATCCGGACCGATATCTGCACAACGAAAAATGGCTATATATGGCACCCGTGGGACTTTGTTTATCAATAGTCAATCTGCGAGTCATTTTTGCCGAAAAGGACAGGTTCTCGATTCATTGTTGAGAGCCGGCCGCCCTTTGTTTGCTCTTTTGTACGATACTCATGACCTCCAGCTATGTCTATACAGCCCTGAAAACCAAGTCCGCTGATCTGGTGGAATCGCATCATGAAGAGGAACCAACTAAAAACTCTGGCTCGAGCGCTTGGGGCAAGCTACAAACAGCGGCCAGTGATGCATATCAACGAAATCTTGGACTGTTACTCATCATTGGCTCTCAAATGTTCTTATCTCTTGTGAATGTGGCTGTTAAAAAGTTGAATGATATCGACCCGCCTGTATCAGCCCTCGAAGTGCGTATACTGATGAGATTTTTATGAATTCAAGGTTTTTTGACTCGTGTGATCCTCTACAAAAAGTTGATTGTTGTGCGGATGGTGCGCTCGTCGCTCCTTTCTTGCGTTTTTTGAGCCCATCCTTGTTCGTAGGGTATCACTTGGATATGTTCGGTTGCCTACATGTGTGCTTCACCCTGTTCACTATTCCATGGAGACAGTGACTCAACAGAAGCTTCAGGATATCGACAGGTGTGCCGAACCCATTCATGGGTCCTGAAGGTGTCCGCTTGTTGCTTGTATTTCGTGGGGTATCAGGGTATGTGGTCTGCGGATGGACAATAATTGTGATCTTCCATAATGAATCCAATCTCAGGTTTTTCGGATTGATCGGGGTGTACTTTTCGCTGCAATACCTTTCGCTCTCTGATGCTACTGTGCTCACCTTTCTCTCGCCTCTATGCACAGCTGCCTCTGGTGCGATGTTCCTGGGTGAGAACTTTTCTCGCAAGGAACTGTTCGCTGGCTGTGCGTGTTTATGAAGAATCAGTATATGGTTGTAGCTGATTCGATCCGTTATCTAGTTTTTAGTCTTGCTGGCGTTGTACTCATCGCTAGGCCTCCCTTCATATTTGGCACTAGCGGCGAAGAATTAGAGATTTTGGTGAAAGAGGTGATGCCTGAGCAACGTTTGATCGCTGTGGGGTATGTGGCCTCCTTGGCTATTTCCATTCAATTTTCCTGACCTACATATAGAGTAGCACTCATTGGTGTCCTAGGAGCGACCGGAGCTTGTGAGCCCTCCTTTATATACAATCCAATTTCTTCCGACCAATGTGATTCATCATAGACACTTCTTTGCGCGCAATTGGTAAGCGTGCACATCCCTTGCATTCCCTTGTTATGTTCTCTTTCTACTCTGTGGTCGTTGCTTCTATCGGGTGAGGACTTTGTAAATCTTTTAAATACCGACTGCCTAACTCATGCTCCAGAATGATTGTCACCAAAACTCCCCTCGTTGTACCAATGAGACCAGAATGGCTTGGTATGCTGTTCATGATTGGGATCTTTGGATTCTTTGCTCAAGTTGGTGCAAGATCTATACTATGCCCATCATCTGATCATCATATCTCATCTAGATACTCCTAACCATGGGTCTCGCCCGTGAGACGGCGAGTCGGGGATCTATCGGTGTCTATACTCAGGTTCCCTTTGCCCTTACTCCCTGGCATTCATGATTTGCTAAAGTGTCCTTGATAGATTGTCTTTGCAACAATTCTGGAGAGACTATTCTTCAGGACGATACCTTCTGTGCTCTCCATGATCGGAACACTTATGATTCTCTCAAGTGCCCTCTTTGTTGCAGTGCGTGACAATCTACATTTTTATTCGTTTATTACTTATTCTGTAACGTCAGCTTACAAAAGAGTCAAGCCCGGCTCCAGAGGAGGGTGGTGAGAGTGTGGTTGCCTCGGAGGATTCTGACGTCGACTCTCTGGAAAGAGGACTCTGAGATAGTGGAGATGTAGATTTGCACCGGACGTGCAGCTCGCCGTCCAATGGGCATTTTGGTTTTTGAGTAGTCTTCTTGCTTCATACCATATGCAGACTTGATGTCTACAAATGGCAATTGCCATTAAATCATGTGTGGGAAAATGAAATCTCCCCTACTGTTGCTTTATTGCTTTCTACTATTGTAAAAGAATGACTTCTTCCTATCCGAACTTTTCAACACCACTCACTTTTCAAGGAACTACCCCCCAGTCTCCTGCAGGTAGAGGTCGTCCAAAGGGATCCGGCACAGGAGCAAAGAGAGGGAGGAAACCCAAAAGTCATCTTGGAACCCATTCACCCCGAGTTGCAAGTCCTGCTCCCGGAAGTTCCACCGCTAGCCCTGTTTTCTCAAATCCACAATTTCAACAAGTCCACTGGGCGACAAGTGCGGCTGAAGATCAAGCGGAAGGTAGTTTGCTGCAAGGGGGAATATCGAGACGGAGTAGTTCACTACCGCAAGTGATTGGAACAGTACAAGGAAACGCTACCCCAGTGACAGGTGGAAGTACTGGTGTGGAGAGCCAAGCATTGACTAGTGGAACCCTCGTGCCGTCTCTTGCAGCTGGAGCAAGGCCAACTGGACTGGACGAGGACGGAGATGTCGATGATGAACTATTACCTGCTATGGCTGACGATGATTACTCAGCTCAGCAGAGCTGGAATACACAGTCAAAAGACAATTTGAAGTGCGAGTCCTGGTCCTAGCACCAGTGGAGTGCGCTAATGGCCTGCGGGTACTAGGATCCTTATGGACAGCTTCACCTCAGACCAATATGAGCGTTTCGAGGCTTACCGGCGGCACGCATTACCCAAACAAGCTGTGCGAAAGGTCAACTAGTCTCTGCATGGTACACTGTGCTTTTTCTGATTTTCGTGAACAGCTAGTGCAACAGAGCCTAGGCCAGCAGGTCTCTCAGCCGGTAGCCCAAATAATTGCTGGATTTTCTAAGGTTTTTGTTGGTGAGATTGTTGAAAAAGGTAAGGTGTTTGAGAGGTCTATCTGGAACTTCTGGTTGATAATCCTTGGGCTCCTTTCTGCGGACTTGGTATGAAGCTCGTGCAGTGCAGGCTAGACGTGGTGACGTAGGCCCGCTTGCTCCAGATCACCTACGAGAGGCATATCGTATGTACCAACAAGAGACTGGAAGAGTTGGTGCCGCAAGGCCGTTACGGTCCAAGCGTCTTTTCGTAAAGTAACGACACGGGTTTACGCCAGCTTATCATTCTACACATGTCCAAGCTTTAGGCCGAGTTTGCCTGCTCATCATAAATTATGATTGTATCCATCTGGTGCAGCTCCTAGACTTCATTGATATGCTTGCAGTTGGTTCGGAGATAGTTCATAGTCATTTAGAGGAGGCCTTGGCCATGGGTCCAACATAAAGAATTAAGAAAGAATCATCACAAAGAGCACACTTGAGTCATGGCAAGAATTTTGTAGTGTTGAGGTGTATGACATCTGTGTAGAAGACTTTCGGCCAATGGTGTAGCGATTTAAAGGTATGAGATAAACTAGTCGTATGCAAATACACATCTCAAGAATCTGCCATCACATCTTGCGCACATCATGCAATTGTCACCATAATCGCTTGAGAAGGAAACATACATAGATCAGAGGGAATAAGATGCCTGTATTAAGGTGAGGAAACCGGTGAAAAATCGATGATACTAGCCGGCATCTTACCCTCAAATCTCTTCCTTTCCATTGGATTGGTATGACAATCAAGATGAAAAGTCCAACCACGATTCTAGTTGGGCATAAGCAAAAAGCATTAATGTGTGGGAGGTTTTTGGAACTTACGCTGCCTCACATCCGAACACCTGGATCGCGCCATGTTTAAGTGCCCAGGGCACCTGAAAATACGCTACACTAAACCCTGATTTTGCGCATTCAACGTAATTTTAAGGTTTGATGAATGATCTCACCTCCGAGAGTTCTGGCAAGATTGATCAAAGCGCTGACTTCACCCTGAAAACAAAATTTGTTTAACTGTGAACCGTTCTGACAAGCAGAGCCCATACCTGATGTTTTGGAAAGCAGTCACTGATATATGCATATACTGCCACCGTAGTGATCATGATAGCGAGCTCAGCAATACCCCAACCCATGATGAGAGCTCCGACAGTCAGGTGATTCTGGATGGCTGCACCTAGGACTACAAATCCAACTATGTATAAAGGCAAAGAGACATAGCAGGCCCTAATTCAACTTCAAGCAATCTGCAGGGGAACGGGTAATTAAATCACATACCAAAGGCGACTTTCGGCCTCGAAAACACCCTTGTTCCTCTTGATGGAGGTATTCATAATCCAGTCATTCAAGTATCGGCCGACGAGTTCTCCAATAATAACAGATACCTGGAAATATTGGATCGAACCGAGGACACGACAGTAATGACGATACTTACCACAGGTGTGCCATATATACCTGCAGTTGCAAATTGGCCAAAGCCATATCCACCTTCTTCTGGAGAGTTTTTGAGGAACACGATGTTTGTAACCTAGGAACTTGTCATGAGCGGTTGAGTGAATTCATAGATGTACATACATTGAGTCCGATACCGAAACCAAATACAAGCGCCTTATGTGGCCTTGAGTTCACATAAATTTCGTCTATCTCATTGGAGTGCTCACCTCAAAGACAAGGATAGACAACAAGTGAGGCCTCCAAACAACATGCAAGATTGCCATGCAAGATTGCACCCATGATGGACGATATTTTGCCATCTTCCATCCTGTAATTCCAATGAGTGTTTCTACTCGGTAACGAAGTCCACTGGTCGTTGGCTCAGGTATCGTTGGCCGAACTGTCCGGTCATATATCCTGAGTAATCCGATCAGGTGCAAATGACCTCTGGAGATAAGAATGTCTTACGTCTCCTCTCCGAACAATGCAATAGCCAGAACTACAAAGAGTCCGTATAGACATCCGACCCCGTATGCCCAACGCCAGGTGGTCCGAGCCACTAGAAACCCGAAAACGAACGGAGAGACCAAGGGAGATATGATGAAACCCATGGTCCAGAAGTTCAGCTGTCATAACTAATCGTTCGCAAATTTTCCATTTCCAGCTGATCTCTCGGACTCACCTTTCGGGCTTGTAGATGAAAAGGATATAAATCCGTTACAACATATAAGCCCTAGTCCCAATTCAGTTTTCTGAAAATAAGTATAACACTGCATTATTGATCATACAGTAACTTGAGGTGCTGTACTGTGGAAGGTGAGAACCGAGTCATTTTTTTATATATCACGGTGACTTACCCAAAAAACGCTGTCAAGCATCGCATCGCTGCACACGACGATAAGACAGGCTATGATTTATTCACCATGGACTCACCAGCGAAGACCTTGAGAGTGGGCGCGAAAGTGCAGCCAACAAGGAAACCCAATGCCAACACCTATAAGGACCTTTAGAGTCAGGGCGAAAACTATAATTAAATAAAGCATATGCACCTGGGACCAAAACAAAACCGGTAGGCGACCTATACGCCGCATGATGATCACAGCAAAGATACTCCCCCATCCTAAACATTATAAGGACATTGTGGAGGATATCTACATTTGAGTTCAAATACCCAATAGGAAGATACTCCAGCTTCAAAAGTGTCAATAATAAAAGATGACCACATTGATAATACATACTTCGACGTCAAATTATTGATCATACCGGATGTGGTATTGTATTGTTCAGCCAATGGGAACAAAGATGCAATGCCTGGAAGTCCGAAAGCTAATCTAAGTCTGTTTCCCATCTCACTTGAAATTGCTTACCGATGCCAGAGTCGAAATCTGGTACGAATGCCGCAAGCGTGATGATAAGGAGCTGGATATCCTTACGGCCTCCCGTCCAATTCTGAGGATCCTTCTCTGAGTCAGTTGGTTGAGGCCACAATACTTTCGTCCCGTCTTTGGTCAGTTTAAGGCGAGCAGCTACTTCTTCTCCCAGTTCGACCTTTGCCTCTCTGTGTGATATCATACATCACGTCTCCTCAGCATTTTGTCACAAAAAGAGGAATACACACTCGGGATCAACAATGAGACGACCGGCATTCTGTTCATGGAACGCGAGTAGATCGGTGTGTAAGTAATTACTCTCCGTATCCTGTTCTCGTTTCTCGTTGAGTCTGCCCTCTTCCAACATGAATGGGAAATGACTGGTAGAACTGGGGCGTTCATTCTATATAAGCCTAGCAAAAAGGTCCCATGATTCCATGGGAAAACTGTAGCAACCTTGGCATTTCTCCACTTTTTTTCCTGATGTGTGATTCTCAGACGTTTCAAAAATAACAATAACAGTTAGTAATCACCCGTCATACGTTAGTTCGGGAATTCCCGATGCTGCCATGATAACCCTCAAATGTGAGCAGGTCCATCTTTGTACAGTAAAAGTGTCGAAGTGAGATGACCCATATCCATCACTCCATTCTATTTCATCACTTCTATTACAATTAATCCTTGGATACTGTTTAGCCTACTCCTATCTGGATAGCCAGTTTCTCCACATGGTAGAGTCAATCCTCAGTCGTCTACCCATCTAGTTGACTTAGACACCTCCTGTAGCTCATTACCTTCTCAGGTAAATTAGTAGCCACTCACCCATCTAGGTGGCGTCTGAGTTCAATGCCAGAGACTGCGTGCGGATCAACCCTGGAAGGACTCTGTCGCGTAACAAATCTTACGACAACATTGGGTTGTTGTAGTCAGTATTTATCAACCGCAACAGGCGAAGACGAATGAAAATAAAAAATGAAGAATGACCAGTGGATTGTTCACACTGTCCAATTGCCAGTTAGATATTCTTTCCGATCCTCTTAAGGTTTGAATCTAGAAGTGCTTCAGTCCATAGGCGGCACACGGGTCTTAATCTCCAAAGGGAATTTCCCGGACATTTACTTATGGTAGACAGTATGGTAGATAGTCAATTTTCCCGGTAGTTAGACCCAGACTAGTGTATCCTTAGTTCGTTACCTCCTGAGCTGGGATCTGTGAATGATGATTCAGCTGTACCTGGGGTTCGTCTATACATAGCGCTGAGCAGACAAACGTATGCAAGCCCTGAGTCAGCTTCATTGTTCACGGTGCCTTGTATATTCTCCTTTGTACTGTCTCATTGTCTCAGCATAAGTATAACAGATTCTGTAGTAGCACCTCAGTCCTTTACCGAAGACTAATACCTCGTATCAGCAACATTCATTTCTCGCTGCATCTCCTATCACGAAATTAGTCCAAGGCAAAGAACCAGAATACACTTCAACTCTTGTTCAAATTCACTCGATTGGCAAGTTACTGCTTCACATCTGGAGTGCACTGATCCGATCAAAAGTTGTTTTTACTCGATGTCCAATTTCCGGCCGTGTTTCTTCCACTGGTTAAATAGGATGCTGAAACGCTTGCTCGAATTGTTCAAGGTCCGCTCAAAGTGTATTTGATTCGCAGCAGTGAACCGTGGTTGCTCAGCCGCAGCAAGACCGGAACAACGGTAGTGATTGTCATGAATATCTCTATATCGTTTCATGTCCCACATTGTACAGTGTATACCTGGGTCCAGAGGACTAGGTGAGTGGATAGTTAGCGGTGCCATTTGTACAGAAGTGAGCCACTACCAACCCGTCTTTATAAGATGCAGAGGACATTCCTCATTTCTTCAACCTTCGACATCGGTTCCGAGAGATAAACGATATGAACGGAATCCTCAGATTTTTTATTGCCGCATCGTTACTCGCAGCTGGAATTCCGGCATCAGCCGGTCCAGTGCAGGTGTGTTAACAAAGAAAATTAATATGCAAGCAAAGACTAATGCATTAATAGATTCTCAAGCGACAGAGCAGTAATTTTACTGGACTACCCCCAGCTGATTCTGCTGGGCTCGCTACACAAAGCGTTTGGGCCTCTGCCGCTTCGTCTGTACCCATGACCTCTGCAACCACGGTGACTACCACCCATTCTTCCACGTCTTTCATGGGCACGGCTGTATCTGCTCCTCCAGCTGTCAGCATGATTGGTTCCTTCATGTTAGAGAACCCAGACTTCCGCACTCGATCTTTCACCGTCCCGACAGAGACTGCCACTCCCACTTGCAATGTGCTAAAATGCCCATTGACCTACCCGGAAGGCAGGCCAATCGACGGTAGCAGTATCTCCGTACCAGGTTACTCCCTTCCGTCTAGTGACAGCACAATGACTCCTACTAGTATTGTGCCCCCCGGCAGCTCCGAAACTAATATCAGTGTATCCGCTGATGCCTTCGCAACTTCGGGAGGCACGAGAAACACAATTTGATGTACTTCAATCAACATGTAGAAATACGATTCGATGTTCTTGGTCTGGTGATATCTTGTGCTCAATCACCAGTATCAGATCATAGATAGATCTAATATATAATCGTGACGTGGTGATCAGGTACGATTGTTGAAGTCCAGGCCTAATGATAGGTTTGATTCGTCATCTAAATTTTTCTCTATTTTTGTTTTTATCTCATTCCATTATCACATCTGTTGGTTACACTCAGTAGTTATGCTCGAAGGCTTTTCGTCCCTGGTCCCCGTGACCTCAATATTCATTTCATCCCGAATCACTGTGCTAGTCTCTTGGAGAACATTGGCTTCAAGAACTTGCTTAAGACCAGTGCATGTTTGGAGGCAGAAGAAAAGATTCAGGTGGCCGACTATTGATTATCAGTTTCTAGATAATGGATATCTACAATAGCATCTACTATCATGACAAAATCGTATGACCAATGACGGGAGGTCATAAATTGTATCGTCTGGATGCGGATACACTTGTGCAAGAAGTTGGTCGTTGACCGTCAAAAACATCGACTGATCTCTGAGGCAAGTTATTACGTGGAGGATTTCTTGGCCACCATATGAAGACCGCGATGATTTGATTTCGACAAGAGGACATTTCAGGTTTTCGCTATCTCTTCTCTTATTCTGGGCCAATGGTGACTTTGGAGAGAACAGCAGAAAACAACCTCAGAAGCACCTCAGAGATCAAAGCAGAGGTTTGATGAAGTCAAGATCCGTCATCGGGTGGACTATAGAGAATGAAGTACCTCTGTCTTGATATCGACAAAAACACACGAATGCATAAACTTGTTATCGTCTTGGAGTATGTTGACAGCCTCGATGAGTAAATCTTTTGTTTAGATTTTTCTCTAGGCGAATCTTATACTTTTCGAAAGACTAAAGCGAACATCAAGTTTTGAGCTGTGCTCACGAGAAATAGATCGGCATTCGATTTCATTGGGTTCGTATGTTGATGTTTAACAGAACCTGCCGATATATCAGACACAATATCAAGAACCACACCCGGGCTCCACTTATAAACCATGATTCAAAATGTCTGTCTAGGCATTAGACAACATCGGAGAATCTGTTTCTGTATTGGCCGCTGGAACTGCTACATAAGCTTAGATTTCGTATGACCAGAA
>Ga0153934_1000560_pt1:2500-10877 | contig 10877 bp, 8 predicted proteins | sample TSNJ018MetaG_FD_104708 | JGI IMG/M metagenome (GOLD analysis project Ga0153934, IMG submission 104708) | Attine ant fungus gardens microbial communities from New Jersey, USA - TSNJ018 MetaG | ecosystem: Host-associated > Fungi > Mycelium > Unclassified | place: USA: New Jersey, Wharton...
TAATAGGGGCGTAGCACCGAATATGTCGGAGTAGTCCCACCCAGTAGATGGACAAGCCAGTAGTACCAATCAAGGAAGCCTTTCACTGTAGAGCTTTCTTTCCTGATGAGGACTAAGAAAAGGAGACGAATATAGCTAAACAGATGCAGCAGAAAGAACGAAAAGCCGTCAAGGTGCATAGCGGTCTTTTCAAGAATAGGGGAGTACAGAATAAGGGGTTTGCAAGACAAAAGAGAATCCGCGGGAACTACGGACAAGGATATTTGACTCAATTCCCCTCTTACTATTTGAAAAAGCGGAATCAAATTCAATTCCACCAGTGTGTATGTAAGACAACCTTAATTCTCTATGTTCAACGCTTTGGGCAAGCCAGTGCAAGACTTCTCTGTGGGAATACCCGGCTATCTCCTACTTTAAATAGAGAAAATCCCTGGAATTCTCTGATGCCGGGTCTAAAAAACTTCGTATTGCGATCTCCGCTGACGATCGTTCTTTTCTTTTCATAAGATCTATTCTTGGGCGTCAGCTTCCATATAGCTTTTCTCTTTTATATGGGATAGGGCTTTGGAGAACTCCGTCAATGGAATTCCCCTTATGTTATATCCTAACTAGTACCAGTCTAACTAAGAGTCATCTGCTAGGCCAGCTTCCTGTGAGTAAGCCAGTGCGTCAGAAGAAGGCTAAGGAAAAGCTCAAAATTCATTGGGATAGATGCAGCGCCAATTCATTTCCGCCAATTGTAGCGGTGAGTGCGTCGTACTTCGTACTTCGATTCAAAGTTTGCAGGTAGAATAGGAATAGGCTTTTTCTTTAGAGTAAGACTCTTTGCTTGCTTCTTTCGGCCAGCTCAGCGGATGAGTGGCCGTATTCGACACCTCTTTCTCTTACGGCTAGTGCGCTATTTGAGATAGTTGAAAAGGGGTGTAACGATAGAAAGTTTTGAATCAATAATTCCTCAAAAGTCATTGCTAGTACGTTTAATACAGTTACTGCTATACCTTAGGCCTCAATTAGCAGTCGTAAGGCCGACATGTCTTCATCCCGAAATAAGTAGATGCGGAATCTCGTCTGTTTGAAAGGTAACTTGAATTAGCAGTCGGACTGTGAACCATTGTCACTCTTCCGGCCTCCCAATATAATTGATTTGAAGGAGCGAAAGCCACTCTACTTCCACCGTCGTGTAGCCCTGCGGATAATTGAATACCGGAACATCCTTCCATCCCTCATTCAATCTGATCTACCGGCTCTAAGACCGACTCAATGGGAGGAATCAGATCAATAGCCGGGCTTTCAGCGCCTCGAAGACTCAATAGCAATTCCATCTCGTCTTTCCGGGTCAATAGCCCCAATCCCCATCTTTTCAAAACATGTCTTTTACGGGTAGGTCGAAACATCTCCATCCTTTTCGTTCTGTGTCATATCCTACGAATATGCGCCGAAGAACCTTCGTCCTCTTTGTTCCTTTCTTATACCCCGAAGCATTGAAATAGCACAGTAAGCGGACCACCTACAGGGAAATCATCCTTATTACCACTATCAAGCCATGCCGGGCAATGAGGCTGATGCTACTACCGATACAGAGAAAGACAAGGACTTGATTTCTATCGATGTGAAATCCATTCTATTTCTCTGATGCGCATGTCGTCCGATCAGTCTACTCTGCTTTAGTATGCGCTAGGGACAAAAGCTCCGCTCCTTCTTGTTGTGCCCGACCCCAAAGCATTGAAAAAGATAAGGGAGAACTTACCTAGTGAGAAGTCTTACCATGGGAGTTTATACCTCTATTGGCAATCCCTCTTAAGCAGTAGTGTCCGGTCACCAAGAAATTCTATTGATTTCGTTCAGCGAAAGGAAAGTTGTCATATAGAAGGAATACGGCAGAAGGCTCTCCCCAGACGTAAGCGGAACCGATCTACACAGCAAGACTACTAGTGCATATCCAGAGGCAGGGGCATCCCCATATTGATCTCCAATAACAGAGATTGCGTCACCCAGCGGATGTGACGGAACAAGTTCCTTGTGCGGTATCAGTAGCTTTGTAAGAAGCCGGAGCTCTCTCTGGCACTGATGTAGATGGTGACTTAAACGTAGCTGGATTTTTGAATGAGATGGCTACGTTGCTGGCACTGAAACTAGAACTAATGGAGACAGAGCTGATCTAGTAGCCGGGGCTGGAGGATTTTTTAGCTTTGATGGACGTCAGGTGTGTGGTAAGTCAGACGAGATCGCTTTGCTCTGGCTTACGAACTGGCAACTGATAACGTAGCCGATCTTGCTGCTCTTCTCTTGTCTGCTTCTGCTACTGATTCAGTTTCGGTTCAATCTCTCTCCGTTGAAAGACCTTCTTCGCGAACCTCTCTTCGATGCCGTCTTCTTTTCTTTCAGAACCTCTCCTAATGCCGCGTCCCTATCCTGTGAAAGATGAAGAAGCTTTGAGACTTTTTCCTTTTTCTATGGGGCCTAACAAAGATTCTCTCCTAAACTCCGTGCCATGTCTTCAAAACCTTAGCGACTTTCCGCTCCTCCAACTCTTCTGCTTTTAGCCGAGCTTCTTTCTACTATGGATTGGAAAAATGGAAATGGTAAGTAGTCACTGTGACTCTTGACTCAACAACTAAACGCCTTTAAGCAATTACGCAGCCAGCTACTTCGGGGTGAAACTCCAACCCTTTTCCGTCTTCTCCCCCTCGCCCTTGAAAGATTGAGCATTAACTCCACTCTGTGAGAGCCAAACAGAGCTGCACGGAAGGACCGATCTTTCTATCCGAAGGAATTTGAAGGGAGTACTCTATTAGGAGCTAGTGGTTTTCAATAGGGAGATAGACCTTCTGCCCTTTCCTTTCACACTCTAAGGGTTGAACTAGAAAGTCAGAGTTAGGAATTCGAGTCCTTTACCTTTCACTCAGCTAATAGAATCTATCGACTCTCAGGCGGAAAGCTAGGAGTTAGCAGTTATTCCCTTATAGCTAGACATCTCGCACGAGTCATACTGTCTTTCTAATCGTCAGCATGTGTAGGTGAAAGCTATATTCATTTAGAGAATAAGGAGGAGTGGTTCTCTTTCAGAAAAGAGATCAGGCGAATGGGACAAGTTCCTGTTTCACGGAAAGATTTCACCCTCCTCACGGTTGGCCAGCTGTTGATGATATGAATCAAGGCTAGTTTTTTCCGGACTAATTCAAAAGTAAAACGGAGATCTCTCGATCAAAGAGGAGAGTGCCTGCCCATGGTATGGAATCTCTGATGATGGAGATTGATTTTCCATCAAACTATATCGAATTTGGGCCCAGCTCTATCGCTATCGATAGAGTAATGAATTGAATCAGCAAGGATAGACGACACTGTGGAAGGCTGACGTTTTCCCCGAACTATGCTATTATCTACGGTTTCTTTTCACTAGTGGGCCTCGGCATTAGCCTAGGAGAAAGAGGTTGAATAATTGTCTATCACCCACTGTATCCTTTGGTGCCTGTGGTATCTCGAGAGGTTACCTTCAATACTTCCCAAAAGCCGTAACGACCCTAACGAAATTCCGTCACTATGAAGAGGAAGGTTGAATAACTTCTTCCGTGTAACGCTACTTTACGCAATTCATTCAATATCAGATGCTGTCTTCGCCCAGGAAAGGAATTCGGCTCGATGCCCAAAAAGACGGGTGTTGATAAAAAGTGGAATGTCCGGCTAACCCTCTTTCCTTATTGGAAGCCTCACTGCTACCAATGTCTGGAAAGCCTTCGCTATATCTGCAAGCCCAATATGTACCTCTTCTTTCCGTGAAAAGCGGGTGAGCCCCTCTGCTAAGCTGTTCCCTTGGATGTAACTGAAACTGGGATGGGTAAGCTCCCGTAAAGGAAACCTTATCAACTTCCGAGACTGAGTTGTGAAAATGCCTTTAATAAAGAATAAAGGCTCGATAAGGCAATGAAATCGGTTTTTCTACGAGGAAGAGGAGGCATATGCAAGAGCAGGTTGCACGAAAGGAAAGGACATCTCATCGTCGAAAGGTTAGGAAGCGAATCCGCTCTTCTATGTGCTAGATGTCGGCATTTACTAAAGGAAGCCGTTTAGTATTGGCAAAGGAGAAAACCTGTCTTTGTTGGCGGTGTATACTACTGAAAGCAAAAAGTACACTATACAGGACACCACAGAAAGTACATCCCAATTCGGTCCAGTCCCTTTTCCCGCTCTCCGATTGAGCTGAAGAGGTAGGCTTATTCACGGACAATCTACTTCGTCTCTTGCCTCAGTCTCTTTTTCCAGCTTGCCGGCTTTATAAGAGGTTGAGTTTCTTATCGGGTCGGGTTAAGCGCCAATCCTAATCCGAATAGAATACCAGGAAGGAAAGTCTCAGTTATTTTGGTATTTGGTATTCGCTCCGTCGGTCTTTTAGGATATGCGACTTACTATACGGCACATTAAGTCTTTGTTTCAGCGGGAACTCTTTGTGGGAGGGTATTGAATGATAAAGGAAAGCCGTCCGGCTTGGCGATCTTAATCAGTCAACTGAGTACGGTGAGAGTTGTAACCGAGTGAGTTCGGGCTTCCCACCTAGGTTTCAGGGCATCTCGGGAAGGGGATTGGTTTGAGGTGCATAAAGAAGGGGTCTCGCCAGCTGCCACGGCCCCTTATCAAAGGCCCAGCATCCATGAGGTCTAATCTGAGCAGCAAGAAATGTGAACTAGTCAGGATGGAAAGTGAGACTGGGAAAGAAAAAAAGTAGGTGCGAAGGTCTTATCATTAACTGTGCACCAAGGGTAGGCGGGAAGTTCATCAGGGCTCATTTTTCCGGGTGTGATCCTATCTGCAAAGAGGAAGAAAGAGCAAATCGAGACGTCAGGCCAGCGCTTTCTCAAATCAATAAGAACTAGAACTAGCTGTAGTAGCTGTATAGGAATCAAAACTTCAAAGTAGTAGTCATCTGCAACTCCTTTGTCTAGCCTTTAAGGCTTTAAGATGGAAAGCAGTACAGTAGGCAAGCTAGGAACAGACCTTTTCTTTTAGGTAGTTATCCCTGGAGAGCGAACTCTTTCACTGTTGGTTAGTAAGAAGCAGGGGAAAGAGCTCGAGTCAACAAGCGTGGAACTCATTCGAGGAATTAGCAAACCCTGACACTGGTGCAGCAGGCAATGCGTCGTCCTCTTGATGAGAGACAAATTTGCATATAAAGGAGTGGGTTGTTCGACAAAGGTCTTGTTCTCTTGTAACGAGAAATTGGAATAAGAGAAGATGAGATTCCGGCACAATAAGAGAATGAGGGAGGGGGACTGCGAGCGCCCGTCCCATGAAGCGCCAGGGAACCATGCATTCCTCCCGGGCTGGGCTCTCGCGTGTCCGGGGTCCGATCAGATCAACCAGCGACCGGTTTACGGAACTTTGAGTTAAGCAAGGGCCAGGAGATTGATAGAAGAACCTGGCCGAAGTCTGTGTTGTGTTCAATGAAACTCCGCGGGTTGGCTGGTTGGAAGGGATTGCTTTCTGCCGTCTGTCTTTCCCTTCTCTCTCTTCTCTTAGCAAAGTAGGAAAAAGTCACACTTTTGGCTTGCTACAAGCTGGGCTCAGGGACTGCAGTCAGCTGCTTCCCCTGTAGTCGTCAGCTCGTTCTTGACAGATCCGATCGGGCGTTCATAATCTGGAGTAAAAGGATTCGAACCTTTGCATGCCGGCACCAAAAACCGATGCCTTACCACTTGGCTATACTCCATACGGCCTATTTTGGACGGTAAGAACGGGGAGAGGGGGAAGGGAGAAGCAGGGCTCGAAGAACGAGCCGAGCCGTGCGCGGGGATATAGTAAGCAGCAAGGTTCTCCCTTTAGGACCGACTACAACAAGCTCGCGACTCTAATAGAAACAAAGGGTAAGCTCTCTGCTCTATTTGCTCGCAATGCTATACCTATCAAAGTTGGCGAACGCTTCTCTTAGACTCGTTACGCTGTTCGACTGAACTCGTTGGCTCCGCGTCCACCGAAAGTCGCTTCGTCACCGTCGGTTCCCGCAACCTTTTCCTGGCACTATTATGTCTTTCTTTCTGAAGGGCTTGCGGTTCATTACACCAATTTCAGTGAACTATTGAAGCTATCGAGAGAGTACCAAATGCTGACGGTGACGAAGCGGGCCGATGCGGCCGGTTACCGGGAAACGACGTTCCGTTCCCTTTGTAGGCCTTTTTCTAACTAAGACGAGTTGACATGAAATGGATCACTCCAGAAGACGTATCCGATGAATAAATGATTCAATCCCCTCCCACTCACACGGGTTCCGAAGGGGTTCCCCTTCTTCTATGTGAGGTGGGGCCTACGTAAGAGCGGAACCGTCATAGAACGCGGAGCGCCGATACAGTTACCATGCTTACCAGCTCTTACCATTGCCGCCTATAGATATAGATGGGAGGTAGGCGAAGGTAGCTTGCTTCTCTTCTCCTAGGCTACCTGCACATGTTATTCGACAATCAAAACAGCGAGCGGTAGGTTCTTCGCTTAGTGGAGCTGCCGGCCGCCGGACGACGACCGCTTTTTGTTCTTTTCTTATTATGACGAATCGACGACTCAAGAATAAGCTCCTGAATCAGCGCAGCGCAGGGCCAGCAGCAGCAGGAGAACTGTACTAACCTGCCGCCGGTGACTTTCTCAGGGCTCCGCAGGAGAAGAAAGAAGGTCCGGGGCAAATTTAGTCTTAAGCGAAGGTCTCCCTATTCTCTCTTAAAGCTTTATAAAGCTCGGCGAGAAAGGAAAAAAAGGGGGGAGATAGGGAAGAGGAGATGTTGGATAGTCACTCCACTCCATATCTCGTGAACACAGATTCTTGTTTCATTTTCCTGGGTCGAAAACGCGGGCTGCTGGTGGGTCGGTTCACATTCTCCCTCTTCTGGAGCTTGACTTACAACCGGAATAAGAAACCGACGAATGAACCCTACCTGTCGATGAAAAAATGGGATTTGAGAGGGCGCGGATCAGAAAGATTTTGTTTGTTGGAATGTCCTACTCCTGCCTGAGCTTTCCGATCAACCAATCCCCTATTGAAGGGACATCTCTGTGTTAGGTAGGGCCAGGGATCTCTGATTAGTCGAATGAGCCCATCCCTCTGGCCTTGAATTTCTTGGTCGATCCAGCTGGCGGCTGCGTCCCCGTGGGGGCCCCTTCATACAAGTTTGCTACTAGGAGTTCCTATAGTCGAATCAATAATCAATAGAAGTTTTCTGACCCAATCGACGATCTACTGCTCCCTCTTAGTTGCAGATGGATGTCCATACTTTGATTTTCAAGCCCTAGCCAGTGATGAATCTCCAGTAAGATCGGAGTATTCCATTCCTCCTCCCTTCAGTCCAGTTTGAACCCGTCCCAGCAACGAATACCTTCCTACTGCAAGGTGAGGCTCTGCCCTTCCCCGTCAATCCACTCTGGGGCGGAGGAGCTGCTAGTCCAACTTCTTGAGCAGCCGAGATATTGAACAACGAATCTTTTTTGAAATTCCTTGCCTCCGGTAGATTTGACTCGAATCCTGGACCTGATCTTGAATCCTACACCGGTGAATGATGCGATGGGAGAAGTTTTTGTCATTTTTTCATCAATGCTGGCCCAGTCGAGGCTCGTCCATGCCCAATCCCAATGGACAAACCTTCGATCCGACCCTAGCTCTATAATCCACCCGTCTTCCCCAGTCCCTTCAAGCCCTCCTCCCGCCCTCTTTCTCAACTCGAGTCTGAAGTTCAGCGGCTTTCATCGTTGACGAACACCTGCGCTAATAAATAAGACAAAGAAATGGGGAGTCTACGCCTTGAATGAATCAGTAACAACGGATTAGTGGAATGAGGGATCAAGAGACGGATAGGGGGGGAATGGAAAAAAAATGATTGGTGGACCTTCCCCGGTCACGGAGCTCTCAACTGAGTTGTTTAGGTTCTGGAATTCCATCTGACGTTGGGTTCGAAGGTTATCAAATGTGGTGCTCTCTCGACCAGTTCAGGTTCAAGGGAAGGGTGATCGAGGGGACCCAGACTGACGATCTCTTCTCTATGGCAGGAGGTTGATTTCGTATCTTCAGTGTGTTGGGGAGGACAGGGAAGACGGATTGGATCGAGAGGCGATGCCTATGCCTCTTCTTTATCGATAGGATTCCCATCATTTGCAGTCTCCGGCGAAGGAGACAAGGGCGAGGCACCGAACATGTTCTATCCTCAACCTCCATCTGTCATTAATAATATCAATCCGCTTTTCCTATTCACTAGTACACTGCGCGCTACAACTAGCAGCCCCTTGACTAGTCAGGGAAAACTCCCGCGCGCAACGGCGCCAGCCTAGGAGTCGGTTTTGGCTTGCCCCTTTCTTCTTCTTCTCCGTCAGATAGGTTTGGAATCCTATACAAGGGGCTGCTTGCTTCTCG
>Ga0153934_1000565_pt1 | contig 10796 bp, 9 predicted proteins | sample TSNJ018MetaG_FD_104708 | JGI IMG/M metagenome (GOLD analysis project Ga0153934, IMG submission 104708) | Attine ant fungus gardens microbial communities from New Jersey, USA - TSNJ018 MetaG | ecosystem: Host-associated > Fungi > Mycelium > Unclassified | place: USA: New Jersey, Wharton State...
CTTTTGGTGTAGTGGTAAACTATACAGTATATGACTACTGGTCTATAGTGCAGCTGTGACAAGGAGGAAGGTGTATAATGATATTCAGAAAAAGCAATTACAATGTTAGTCTGAGCAAAGTCAGTATCTGAACTGAGATCTTGCTGATCTTGGGCAATAGCAGCATTTGCTGGTTTCCATGGTGTTATATTTCCCTTCTTTCTCCCACTATCTCCATTATCATTTGTGCTCTCTCCATTTTGTTGCCTACACTGAGCATTTATATAGTTGCTCTTTGGATGAATTGAACAGACTGGACCATCAAGCTTTTTTCTCTGTTGTGTCTTGGTCCAAGCAGTCTAGTAAGCAATATTGACAGAATTAGTGAAATCACCTATGTCATAAAGATATGAGTATTCCATCTTGAGGTGTTCTGTTAAGACTCTAGACCACAAGGATGAATATATGCTTCAACCTTAAGCCTATGTCAATACTTGATATCTCTTTTCCCCTCTACAAAGGGTCCAGTTAAGGTTTTCAGAAGAGTTATATTGAAAGGATGAATATTGAGACTTTTAGTCATACTCCACAAGTTAGTCCAAAGACTAGAGAGAATGTGAGGTTCCAAGAGAAGTAGGTTTTCAGATGAACCACAGAAAGAGAGAACTTACCATTCCCTTTTCTTTCTGGATTGTATTTATCCTAACTAGTAACATCACAAGAACTACTATCCTAAGTACTAGTGAGTAACAGTGAGTGATTAGTTGAGTCAGAGTCTATAAATGGGTTAGTCCAAGGTTTCTCCATTTATTCTAAAGTTCATAACTATAATAAGATTTGTCCATAATTACCCCAAGGTTTATCCAACATTTCTTCTTTAGTCCAATGTCTATAATTAGTCCAATTAAGTCTGAAGTCCTAACCTTGGTGTGCTGATACATTATCTATTATATCATCTTTGTCTCCCTCATCTCTTATCACTATGATCTCTTCTACTATCCACTTGTTATCAGTCCAGAGCTGATAATAGTCATAATCCCAATGTAATTCCATAACACATTCAGCAACAAGAGCTGTAGTCAGTAGTAACTGTTCAGTGACTGTATCACAAATGGCCACTTACTGATTTGTGAGTTAATGATTTAATAATCAAAAGGCTCAAAAAAGCAAAGTTTAGTTAGTAGCAAAAGATGTTGTTAAGTCTGAGGTTTATTCTCAGACATACAGTCCTTAAATATATGATTGTGGTGGTCTGTGCACCAGGGCAGCCTACCACATGATTACTACCTATTGTTCTACATATAGAAGTGCTATTTTTCTTGAAATAGAGATAACCTAACCATCTTAGGGCAGTCCTTTGTTCTATTCAAGAACAAATGATAATCTATGGATAAAGATCAGTGTCATGTGCAAATATTGAGGACCTTGTATCTCCATGGAATCTATTTATAGCCAAAAGAAGTACATTAAAGAGAGCTTTACAATAGTCATTGAAGCAAATGATTACATTAAGCAGTTTCTGAGATATTAGTGATTTAGTGTCTGGTAACTTGGTGATTACCGACTGATCTAGTGATAACTTGGTGAATACTGATTGCTTTGAGACATTTTTGGTACCATTCAAAAGGTCTTCTTAAGGGCTTTCAGTGGCCATTTAGATTGTTGAAATTGGTCAAGTATTCCTGGAGTTATGGTCCAAATGAAGTTTGTGACAGACTGTCTGGAGAATCATAGCAATGATGGGGTCCCAGGTAGAACCTTCAGTTGGTAGTGACATAAGCATAAGTTGTGCAAGAAACTCATCCAAAAATTGTTGCTTGTCAGCAAGTTTACCATTTTTGATAAGAAAAAAGTTGAGATGGTCTAGTAGATTTTCTCCTTCAGTATATTGCTTCTACATCATTTCAACCTTGATATAAAAAGCAATGACACCAGTAGAAGTAGCAATGTGGATAGTCTTTAATTTATCCCATATTTCCTTTGAGGTTTTCAGAGAGGTGATAGTGAGTAGCTGGTCAGCAGCAAGATATTTCTTGATAAGTCCCTTGGCCTTATCATCAGCCTTGAGAGCATCTTCATAAGCATGCTTCAGCTCTTGGTGCTCTCAGCAAAGTTGGACTTGTACTGCAAACCCAGCTGCAGCATCAGGGATGAGTTGGCAAGGTGGAGGGGGAATGGTAATGTCTCCAGAGACATAGCACCATACAGAGGTTCTTTCAAGCTCTCCCTGCATTCTAGAACTCCATGTGGCCCAGGAGACTCCAACCTGAAGGATGGGAATGAAATCAACAGATGATGACATGGCAGGAATAGAAGACATGATAATGATGAAAATGCAATGAATGAGTTTGTAGTGAGCAGCAAATTGTTGTAGGAGGACAGAAGTGATAGTGGGTGATCAATTCTGGGAGCTGGGGCCCATAACCTTATGGGATAGGGCAGTCCTCGACATAGTTTGGGAGTAAAAACAGGATATATATTATTACATAAGTGAATCAACATTGTACGACTCCAAATCAAGTCTGTGTCCATAGCCTCAATCTGCAACAGAAATCCCGTCGATAAGAGTCTCATCTCTATCGACACTGCTATCAGTTGTGCAACAGTAAAACTAAACCTTTTAGCTTGTCTTTTCTGCCTCTACATTCATATCGAGAGCACAAATATAGTAGTGAGTTTGTAGTTTGTCACAACACTGTGACACCCATGACTAAGTGACACAGTCACATCCCAGGGACCTTTTTTTTTATTCAGCAATTTATTACACGGGACCTGGTGGTAGTACACAAGGTAAAAAGAATAAATCAGCTAGTGTGATGTGACTGATAGCATCAATGGCTAAACCTCTGTCGCAAGAATAGAACACAGAATGATATTCCCACCCTTGTGTTTTGTTTTTTGAGTCAGGGTTGCAGCTAGGGCCAGGACGACTGTCCTCCTTGATGCTCTGATCTAGGTGCATGGCGTCGGGTCAATCTCCTCTTCCTAAAATTCCTCCCTCTGCTCTACCAAAACGCACTTTTCCTTCGTTTTCAGTCCGTCGATCTGGTGCCAGTACGACACAAGCCTCTGTGTCTACATCGACGTCGGGTCTGCCTAGGACTACTTTCAGCCCAACTTCTATCCTAGCAGCTGTTGCTGCCTCCCCCACCTCTCCAACGGGTTCAAACCACACTGCAGGATCTGGAAAATCTGCATCTTTCCGTTCTTTACGCAATTTACTACCCTTTGGCAGTGGTACGAAGTCATCCAATAACAGCAATGTCCAGGACACGCCCGGTCGGTCGTTTAGCGTTGGCTTCGGGTCCGGTCGACGATCTATAAATGTTTCTCGGGAGAAGGAGGAAAGAGAGAAGGATAGGAATAGGAAGTTTTCGTTGTCCAACGAGGCTCTCATAATGTCCCCCGTCATTTGTATCGAGCCCAAATGCCCTTCAGGCGCAGATTTACTGCGAGCACACAGTAAAGGAGATCAAAGTCCACCACTCAGGAGGTCGGGATCTCTTTCGAGGCTCGAGGATGAGATTAGTCTTACAAAACCGCTTCCGACGCCTGTTCTACCTAGCCTCAGCCTGAGAGATGCGATTGAGGCCGACATAACCTGTGCGTTTTCCTTTTTGAACTCGATTTGACTGAATGCCTCATTATTGCATAGTAATGTCACTTCGGACACCTTCACCTACCTCTTCTCTTGAACAACCTCCTATACGTTATCATCATCCTCAAAACATGGGTATGAGCTTGATGAACCGTCCAGCTGCCATTGCTCCTGTAGAACTTTCGACTATAGTTGAAGCTGATAACTCTGTCATTTCAATATCGAAACACATACCATCTGCCTCATCTGAATCCCTTTGCCCAGCGACACGTGAGGAAGAATATACCATTCGTCGACCGGTGCTCCAACATGCAGCTTCATCGAGTAGCAATGTGGCACCGTTAATGACATCGTCACCTTTGCAACCCAGTTCGCCTGTTCAGCCTGAGCAATTCTCACCTCGTTCTAATTCTATCGGTACTGGAACTGCACCCACCGCCTTCGTTACCATCTCCACACCCACCCAGTCATGTTCAAGAAACATGCTTGGCCCTTCAAATGACAGTGAAGATATGGATGACGACAACCTGTTGGAACAGTTGTCAACATCTCAACTCGCATCACAGGTTCAAGCTGCACTCGCAAGTACCTCCTGGGGTACCTCCAGTGATAGAGCATTTGTAATCGACGCCGATGTGAGCTTTATTCAGATGCACGACGAAGATGGCGTGAGGACACCATCTCAGTCGGAAACATCTTCTTTTGCGGATAGTGATGAGTGTCATCTCTTCACAAATTTGGGAAGAGAAGGACATACGATAGACGCGGACAAAGACAAAAATGTGGACATACACGACAACCCAGGCGCATCAGGAACACCCTTGGATCCTCCTTCCCTCCCATCACCACCACTCCGAGAACGCGAAAACACGTACAGCCATAGTGAGATTAACGACGACGAAACTTCGCGAATCAATAATTCAACTTTGTCTGCTGTCAATCCCAATCTTTTACTGCATACATTGGGTAGGCAAGACGAGATACCGCTGAACCCGTCGACTCTAGACCCTGATCTGAGAGATGGAGTTCATGGACAAGTGCAGAACCACCAGCGCCAAGAGAAATCATCGACGTCGACCCTGGGGAGGGCCATGAAGCTATCTTCGCCTGCTTCCGCTCATCCCTCGATGCTGCAGTCATCCGTAGAAGCAGGAGCTATCAGATCTGTTTCGTCGCCAGCTAGTATTCTAGCTATGGCCTCAGCAAAAATAGCTACCCCCCTCGTCGGTCTCTCTTCACATGGTCATGAAGCAACAAAATCTTCCCTCCAATCTGTCTCTCACGTTCCCACACCCATGTCTAACTCTACTTCGGCTCTCAAACCAATCTCGGCGGTAGCAGAGACAGCAATGACAACGAGCAAACGACGCATAGCATCGCCATCTTTCCTACCTCGTCTCAAACCCTCAACCCCTCCTCACCTCTCTGGTTCTCAATCTTTTTCTACTCCATTGTTACATGCAAAGAGTTCAAGTTTACCGCGTAAAATTGATCTACCTGGATCTGGTGTTAGTGTGAGCATTGATGGTGGAGATGGCAATAAAATTCCCCAATGTTTAACTCTAAGGACTGCTGTATTTTCACCTATGCAGACACAGGTGAACTCTCCTTCGTCTGTTTCGTTGACAACATCTGTATCTGCGAATACGAAACCTGGCAACACAAGCTTGAGGAGGTCGTTCGGTTCGGTTGGGGTTGCCGTTAGTAACTGTACTGGAGGTCAACAACAAAAGCAACAGCAAATCAACAAAACTCTGGTCAGTACGGACAAAAATGCTAGCGATGTTGCTGTCAGGACTAGTGCAGCTGGTCAGGTTGCTCGTGTTAGATCGCAAGTAACAGCTGTTAAACCGAATGGTATGTTATCCTCCTTTGATTTCATAGATATACTGACAAAAATGTATCCCGGGACAATCAAGGAATTGACTTACAGACAGTATCCGATACGAAGTCAGATTTGAATTCGCCTAATGCTCCTATTACTGGTATTGATATACGAGAAGAACAAGAACATTTGACATGGCCTATGACCAACAATAGTAGAACTGAGGATGAGGATGACACCCGAAGGTTGACTGTGGATGTGTGTTCACGGCGAGTAGCCGGTGAAGAGAGTGATGGTGTAAAACTGGGGTCACCTTTCACTGGTGGTTAGTAGATATTTTCTCATCCTGGCAATTTGAGTGAACGAACTCTAATTCACCTACTTTCCATTCAGCCAAATCCACCACAGAACGTGTCCATACGCCCTCGCCGTTGCCTGTATATGCACCGCTTCCTTCACATCATCACCAACATCACTCACACCAACACGATTTGTACCATTCAACAACACCTATCACGCCCAATGCTCCTAATTTAACTACACCCACATCAATCAGAAATAAGACTGGAATATCCATACCTAGTCCAAGGCCAAGTCCGATGTTACCTCCTCAGCCACTCCTGCCCAGTCCTATCATCCCTGACTCATCTTCCCCCTCCATCTCAAATCCAGAAGAGAGCACCAGTGCAAGTGATACAGTTCGAGGTGTCAATGCCAACGTCAGAGAAGATGAAGGAGAAAAAGTGGTTCGTGGTGGAAGTTCGAAAAGCAGACGTGTTCCTGTGCCTTTGAGGTTGTTATTGGGTGGTGCGAGTAATGCAAGTGCAGGGAATAATGGGATTGCCATCTCTACAAACTCCGCAGGAGGTGGACTGGGCATGGATATACCAGAACGACGTCCCTCTCCCCTTAAAAGTGCAGTGCAATTCGATAATGGAGGAGACAGTGAATACTTCGGCACTAGTGGGAGGACTGGTCCCAGGCTGTCGATTGACGATTCGAGCTCGATTTGGCCATTATTGGAACCGAACAGGCCTCTGGATTCACCCGCATATCCGTTGTCACATATGAGGAGAGACTCACCTGATTCTACTTACCAGAAGGTTGTCGAGAGGGAGATAGAGTCGAGGCCACTCATGCGACCTAGGGGTCACGAACGCGACCGTGAAAAAGAACATCCAAAAGATGTTACACGAGTCAGAAGGCGAAGCATGAGCGTACAAGGCGATTCTGGACGCCATTACACCACTAACACTAGCGCTATTGGAAATTTAGGCGTAGGAGGATTACTAGGTGGGAGTGTCATCAATTTGAGCTCAGCAGCAACTATGAGCGCGAGAGAACGACTTGCCAGGGCCAGATATGGTGACTTAGGCGGAGGATATAGACCTTGGAGTTCATTGTCGACGAGGAGCGCTGGTCGGACCGAGAATTTCCTTTCTCGGGATAACAACTACACTATAAGACCGTCGTTTTATGATAGAGAGATCAGTCCAGAAATTGAAAAGAGCGCAAATGATCGTATGACTGGTGAACACGCACGGGAGAGAAGTGGGAGCATGTCAGGTATTGGGACATCGGGAAGGTACGCTCCGTTGAGGAGTGCGTCGGAATATAATTTCGCACATGTGAGGAGGGAGAGTTTGGTTAGTGGGTCAATGGATAGTCCAACGTATACAATTTCAACGAGCCTCAGTGGGAGTGGGAGTGCAAGTGGTGGTACAACGACAATGATGACGATGATTGGAGGAGCTGGTGGTGGAACTGGTAGTCATCGTGGTGATACGCCGAGAAGCACATCAACAGGCGCAACGAGCGTCTCAGCTAACGCCAACAAGGATCACGAACGAGATAGAGAAGAGCTCCGAGAACTCAGGGAAAAACATTCGACAGAGACTGGAGCACTACTCAGTGCACTATCTGATTCGCAAAGGACATGCAGAATGTTGAGGGAAGAAAATACAGAATTGAGAGAGAGATTGAGAGGGGTGGACAGGGATAATGAGCTGTTGAGAAGAGTTGTGAGAGAGTTGGAAAGGGAGATTATGGCTATTGTAAGAGAGAGAGAACGTGAAAGAGAGAGAGAACGAATATGGGATATCAGAAGTACATTAACCGGATTGAACAATAGCGCTGGACCTGGTGCGGCCAACACGGGTTGGCGAGGACTTCCTATGCCCCCGATCAAACAGCGCGATGTTGCGATGGTTAGCCGATCAGCGATTCGGATGAACACAAACAACTTGAACTTAATGGAACAAGGCTCGGATCATGAAGGAGGGACAGCAGATATTACGATGATACGACGTAATCAGCGATCAAAGCTTGATAACATCTTGTTCCCTATGGGGATGGAATCGAGAGGGTTGGATTTGAATGTGTATTCTGAAGGGCAGGAGAAAAATCACAACGGTGAGGACGAGCTTGTGATGCCCATGAGAGAGCACGCTATCCACAACAATGACAGTGTCGTCCTTGATCCTGAAGATCGAGGATTTGAGTTGACACCAGCTCCTTCAAACATCAATATCAATGCGACTTCTGCGCTTCGTCGCCGACCAAGTACGAGCTCTTCGATATTTCCTATTCCACCATCAAATATGACTATGTTGCTCCATGACGAAATGGGTCTATCATCCGGGCTCGGAGTTGAGGGTAATCAAAGTGGTGTTATGTCGGAGCCTAACAAGCCTCCTGGGTCACCCTCGATGTCCATTCCATGCGACAACAGATTTCCAATGACCACAACTCAACCAGTTGCATCGAATATGAGCGTGTCACCTACAACGGAAACTTTTTCGATGGTTACAGAGAGTCCGGGAAGTTTGTTCCTGAAACCAGAGCATGAGATGATGTTGGATGAGATGGAGAGTCTGGATCTGGGAAAGACAGGCATGATGATAAACGAAGATTGAGCGCCCTGTTTAATTTCTGCTCTGTCTCACGAATCTTATTTTCATTCTTATAATTCGTTTCGCCAACTTGCTGCATCTATGAATTTTGTAGAACATTCGACTTCCTACTTTGGCTTCGTATTATATTTTTTTCTTATTTCTTGACGTTTTATCTGTCTTAGCGTGCCATTCCTTGAGTGGGCTTTTGTTTTCGTATCCTTCCGAATCTTGTAGACCCAGTTCTGACCATCTAAACATTCCCAAACATATTGATCAACCTTCAGTTCATTGCTTCGTTTTTATATCTGACATACATGTATCACGTACATAAATCTGAATAAATTGTGTATAATTGACCTGAGTAATTGCAATATTGGAGGCATCAGTTTATGGCTGCTTCTGCTCTTCCAGACTTTAAACTACTGTCTGTTTATGAAGTGTTGAAAAACTCAACCAGGATCAGATCATGCAATAAATGTCAGAAATGGTTTAAGATATTTTTCATAAATGTCTTAGTAGCTAGAAATGATTAATCAGATGCTGTATTGTTGATTTTTGTTAAAAATCAACAATTTATTACATGAGTTCCATGAGTTCCATGAACCCCCCCCCCAAAAAAAAAAAAAATAATGGCAGGATGCCCACATCATTGATTCCTGAGTGGATAGGTTTATTCTTGTCAAAAATTAGTATAAAAAATATCACCCAAACATTATCTCCTCTATGATGGTATGTTTCCGGTAGTGACAATCAATTTATCCTCACGGGAATCATATAATGAATTCAGGTAATTATAAACAATAGACTGTCTTAGAACTTCACAATACAAATCATCAAAAAAGAGCTTCATGAGCCAACTCACCTCAGTTTGGGATAATGAACCAGAGTTCTAGGGACAGAATGATGAGGCTGGTACAAGTGAGATAGTATGGATATTCTATGATGGCCATGGGTTCAAGGGAAAGGTACACGTCTCTCCAGAGAAGACTAAGAAAGTGGAGCTGAGAAATTACCTGAAGAACAAAGAGCTGTTGATGTTTAAGAACAACAAAGTTGAGAACTATGCAGATAATTGGTGCAGTGATGCCCTGGAATTCTTGAAACATTTGATCAGTGGGAAGCTTATGGCGGCAAATGGAAGCAGATGCATTGGGTATCTTGATGATTGAACATATCCCACCAGAATCTTTCCACCCGGCATATAACAATACCACGGAATTGTTCCGTAAATCGGTGTCTGACATCTGCCTGTACATCATCAGAAACTGTTGCAAGAGTGATTGATATCTATGATAGGTGACCAGAGATATTTTGTGGAAAATATGTCAGCATGATAAGGATAGCGCACATCATGAACTGATGCCGGGCTTCCACAGTGGCAGTGTGGTGCAGGACATCTGGACTCAGCTGAGAAATTTGACAGATGCATATCTGTTTTGCGAAGTATCCCGGCGACAAATCGACCAGAGACTTGATGATTTTTCCGGTTGTGACGTCCCGAACTTCTTCTGTGAATATAGAATCGTAAACGACATGAATCTCTGAAGAGAGTCATCAAACAGTGATTTAAGTCGTAGGACGATCGTTCTAATCTTACCGTGTACACATTTCAAAATCAACTCATGGGCAATTAGGAAAAACATACAGGGATGATGAAAGACTGTTTCATTTAGCCTATATCGGTTTCCTGCTCAGAGAACGGACGCTATAAAGGTATGTGAATCCTTAACCTGAATGCCAGTAAAAACATATATTAATCAGCTGGGTGAAACCAGGCTACAGCTTTGCAAACAGTGGGTCCTATGATGATGATACCATTTATCCACGGGATTTGAGCTGCACTGGAGTATACTGATATCCGAATAGCACACAGCCATCCCTGAAGATTTCGGGGCGATACTGATGAGTTAAAAACTGCGACATTTTTAGTACTCAGTCTATCAGGCTGCACAGGGGCAGTTCTAAGAGATTGAAATCTGCTGGCAATAATTGTTGAAGTTAGTAGATAGGTATTTTAGTTATACAGAGGAGCAGAACCATTGCACAGTATCTTTCTGCTCAACTGCCTGCCATCGTCAGTGTCTGTACCTTTTCGCTGATAATCGATAGCTTGTCGCTTGGATATTCGGGACTTTGCATATTAAATGGAGCTGACATCGGCGGACTATGAGTCTCTGTAAGTAACTACTTCTTTCCGAAGTCTGAGACCCCCGACAGAAAATAAGAGAGAGAAAATCATGTCTGATCATGACCCAGACAGCTCGATTGGATATCAGGAGTTATATCGATAAGTCCGTTCCATCGATAAGTCCGTTCCATCAGATCTTTCTGCATACTCTTTACAAATTTAATATCTGGTCAGCTCTCCTCAACCACGAGTATATCCTGACGACCGCACCCGAAATAGAGGGATTTTGGCCAAAGCAGCTCCAAAGTTTTTTGATTCCTGTCGACAATCATAGCCCTGAATCGAGGCCCAGGAAGGACAATAGAGTTTCCA
>Ga0153934_1000567_pt1 | contig 10777 bp, 14 predicted proteins | sample TSNJ018MetaG_FD_104708 | JGI IMG/M metagenome (GOLD analysis project Ga0153934, IMG submission 104708) | Attine ant fungus gardens microbial communities from New Jersey, USA - TSNJ018 MetaG | ecosystem: Host-associated > Fungi > Mycelium > Unclassified | place: USA: New Jersey, Wharton State...
CTCAGTCGTCACCCGATGTGGTAGACGGCTGAGGTACAAAGGTGCAGGAAAAACTATTTATATGAGAATGGGATCATGACGTAGGTAGGAAAGAAAGGGACGTCATCGACTCGTCGGTTCACTTCAACAGTAAACAAGTCAAGTGTTTTGCTAAAACATATCTGATGATCTATACGATAGGGTATTCCGGGAAGAAATTTACATTGACTGTTTGTACTGTATCCCAGATTTCAACTAACAACCTTGCTGCAAGCGAGAGGCCCGGAATGGGAGCCAGATCGAGAAAATCTGATCCAAGGACGAGTAGCACGTGGGCAACATCCAAAGAAACATTGAGAACAGATTTTATTTGCAGTAGAAACGCGCTAGGGGGAAAAGGAGAGGGAAAAGGAGAGATTAAAGATGCGCAGGAGATGCACAAGAGATGGTCGACTTACTTTCTTGGTATGATTCTGTGTTTCTGTTACTTCTGGTGATGTACCAATGACTTTCTGCTGTGCATCATCCCGAGACTTTGCACTTGTGTTTTCACCCCGCCAAGAAGCTGAAGGACAATCCAACTGGTGTGTGGATGTATCTGATATATTAACTTTCCTTCTGCTGATGTGACAATATTGTGACCCCAATTGTGTTCTCTGGGGGAGATCTGAGGTCAAGCACTTACTTTCGTGCTTGTTGTTGGATAGAACGATGGTCGTATATGTTGGGCTCGATGTAATAATCACTACTTGTTTGGAACTCAACAAAGTAGGAGAGACTGGCTGTTTGGCGGAAGATACTGTTGTGATGTACGATTGTCCTGAACAAGACTCTGGGATATCATCCAGGTCGTCTAGACCCAGTAGAGATGGGAGCGGCACTCCACTTTGTATGGAAGAGGAAGCTTGCGATGTGGTCAACGTCGACGATTTTACAGGAAGAAAAGTTTGGGGGTAGACATTTATGAGTGAAAAGTCAGCAGAGAAGATTGTTATTTCCCTGCATTTAAGCATCTGATATCACTGTAAAACAGCCATGGTTGCAGATCTTAACTGTGCCATTCCACAAAACCAAATGGGGAAGTAAACCTAATGTTGGTGCTCGTGCCCTTACCTGACCCCGAGAATTCCCAAATTGGGAAGTGTTGGGAGAGGTTTCCAAACCAAGTGCTGGGAAAAAGTTTGGTGTGGTGACTTCCCACATTTTCCCATCAAGTTCTCAGGTGCTAAGTGATAAAACAATTATGTAGTTATTCTCTTAGATAATTCACATCATTTCTATGAGGTTTTCATCTGGGCCTCCAGCCCAACTTGAACCCTCTACTAATTCTGAGTGGAGTTGACATTGTGTTGAAGTCAGTACACTATGCTTCCTTTCTACAACAGTTTGTATAACAGCAGGTAGTGTTGTTTGTCAGGTCACTATGTTCTCTTCCTATAACAGTTTGTGTCATGACTTGGCAAAATGGCTAAGTCATTATTTATATTTCTTTTTTTTTCTTTTTCTTTTCTCTTCTTATTTGGACTTACTACACAAGAAAGGAGTATGGAAAAGTATTACAGGACAATGTCATATATCACAGTTACATGTCAAGATATTACAGGGTTATATCACATAATAGAGTTACATGATGAGTGTGGGAAAGTAGTACACAGACCATATAGTAGTTGTATAAGTAGTGTACAGAACCTAATGGGAACTCCATTGAGTTTTCCTTGTCAACTCAGACTAGAAGTGGTTCTAAGGCATCTCAGTCTAAGTTCTTATAGTTTATGTAACAGTGTGCAGTGTTGTCTGTTAGATCACTGTACTCTCTTTCTCCAATGGTCTATGTAATAGTATATGGTATTGTTTGCAATGTACACAGTGAGTAGTGTTGTCTGCAGTGCACTATATTCTCTTCCTCCAACAGTTTGCAGTAGTGTTGTCTGTAGTGTACTATGTTCTCTAATTTTCTGTAGTTTTTTTTCCATTTTTAATGAATTTATTTGAATTTTTGAGTGAAAGGAGTGTTCTGAAAAAAAAAAACTTGGGGACAGGTGCAGTTTCTTCCAATTTTATTTTATTTTATTTCAATTTTCTGCATTTTTTTCTAATTTTTAATGAATTTATTTGAATTTTGTGGAATTTTGTAGAATTGAAGTGTGTTGTTACAATAACTGCTTAGTCAGTCTTCACAGGAGTGTAGGAGATGGAAAAAGTTTTGAAACTCAGCAGTTATGTAATTTATCAAAATTCTCATTAATTCCTACCTGTTCTTGCATACTAATAGATAAGGTTTTCATCTGGGCCTCTGGTCCAACCTAAACTCTACTAATTCTGAGTAGAGCTGATATTGTGTTGTCTATCAGCTCACTGTGCTCCCTTCCTACAACAGTCCATGTAATAGTGAGTAGTGTTGTCTGTTAGGTTGCTATGCTCCCTTCCTACAACAGTCCATGTAACAGCAGGTAGTATTGCCTATCAGATCACAGTCAGCTTGCTTTGCTCACTGTCTGTTTCAATTTTATTGTATAATTTATTATAATTTCTTACAATTTTTAATAAATTTATTGGAATATTTGAGTAAAAAGAGAAAATGTATACTGACAAATGCTTGTAAAGCATTGGCTAAGCATTGGCTAAGCAGGCATCATCCCATGTTTGGTCTTGCATACATAATAGATGAGGTTTTCATCCAGGCCTATAGCTGTCAAGGTATAGACTTAGGACTGAAGCTGTTAGGGAATAAAGAATAAACAACTGAGTTTATAACAATTTGAGACTAAGGAAGGTGCTCTACTCTTCGTAAGTTATGCTAATTTATTATGTAATATTGAGAATAATGTTAAAATTAATTATTATTGATTGTTTAACTCTAACATCATTCCTTCCCTTCTCAATACTGTGTCCTCACAGCTCTCATAGCTCTACTGTAAGGGCAACCGGAGTGGAGTGGGCTCCAAGAGAATCCTTAGTAATATTACAGCTCCTAAGTGTGTTACAACTTACCTCCAGGAGAATTCTTAGAGTTTAGGATAAGGTTCCTAGAGGTGTATTCTACAATATATATACTACTACAGTTATGTGTCCTTGATTCTATAGTTCTATCTAGCAGGGTCAGGAGTTACTGAGTCAAGCTAAGGCAATTAAATATTATATAGTAATATTTAATTAGGTACAGGGTCGCTCTGGGAGGTTGGTCTAGTATTCCAAGGGTGGCATTAGTAGGGTTCTCTTATACTCACCCCCCCTCTAAGATTGCTGTATCTTGAAGCAATTGCTCTGGGGTTGAAAATTGCATCAAAGTCCATTTGGCAGATGTATCTAGAGGCTGTAGGGTGTTTGCAATAGTACTCCACTATGAGGTCAGGGGCTGAAACATCAGAGACTGCTTTCCAAGAGTTATATTCTCTTCTATATCCCTTCCATTTCACCAGGAACTAGAACCTCCTTCTGTGCCAGTAACTGTCCAAGATCTCCTCTACTTTCTATTTTTCTTCTTTGTCAATGATGATCAGTAGGGGGGGCAGTTATAGTCCTTATCCTGGTATAGAGTCTTCTAGAGTGGTAGAGAGCTTTACTACATTGAATACAGGATGAAGTTTCTTTATTGTGTGTAGTAGTTTGAGATGGTATGCAAAGAGTCCTACTTGGCATTCCATGATGAAGGGTCTGAGGCAACAATGCAACAGTTTCAGAGACAGACATGTTGTCTTGATATTGGATACATCTAGGAATATCCAGTCTCCAAGGTAAAATACCAGGGCTAGAGACCTTCTTTGGTTGTAATAGCACATTATGTCTTCCTGTGCCTTCCAGATAGTGGACTTGGTCTCTTTGACTGCTGCCTTCATTTGCTCTGTAAACTCATTTACTGTCTCCAGTCCAGAGGGTTGTTGCTTGGGTTTGAAACCTATACAGGGAGTATATCTGGTATTGAGCAGGAATAGAGTCTATTGGGTAGAGGTGTGCACATGGTTGTTGTGCTGGAACTCCACCATGGGCAACAGGTTGTATCAGTCGTCTTGTTACTCATTGACAAATAGACATAGTGTTATGAGATAGCTCCTAAGAAGGAAACTCTTTCTCATATATTCATCAACTTGAAGGACTTTACTGGTTTCTATAAAGGACTTAAATTATAAATAGTGTGGGAATGCTTATATAAACTATATAGTACCTAGTAAGAGTCTTGTGATCATGGGAGACAGGTGCACAGACCATTGAACATTTGTATAAGTAGCTAGTAATTCTAATAGAGAACTCTATTGAGTTCTTTCTGAACACTTATCTCAAGTGGTCCATAAGCCTTTATGACTAAGCAACAATACATAGGTACTGATCAAGCTCTTGATTAATGTACTCTGTTTGTCTATTGGTCTGTGGATGCCAGGCTATAGAGGAGGCTAATTGTATCCCCAGTAGTCAGTAGAGTTCTTTTGTGAATAAAGCTACAAACTGAGGTCCATGGTCTGAGATTACACACTGAAGGAGTTTGTGGAGCTTCTACATGTTGTAGAAGAATAATCTTACTGCTCCTTCTGCAGTCACCATGGTGTGCATCGGAATGAAGTGGACTTGCTTGGATATTGAGTCTACTACCATCATGACAGTGTTACATTCAAAGGATTTGGGAAGCTTGACCACAAAGTCAATGCTGAGGGTGTCCCATCTTGTATCTGGCACAGGGAGTGGGTGCAACTCTCCTATCAGAGGGTATCTCACTACCTTTGTCTAGAGGCAGAGATCACAGGTACTAATATACTGCCCCATGTATTGGAACATTTGGGGCCACCAATGGTTGTGGGATACCAGTTCTAATGTTTTCCAATAACTGGAGTGTCTGGTGATCTTGGTATTATGACACAGAGCAATGATATTTCTGCACAGGTCCAGAGTCCAAGGAATGTAGATCTTTCCTCTGAAGTAGAGTAGCCTGTCAATGTTTGACCACTCCAAAGAGTGTACCATCTTGCTAGTGGAGTATTGGAGTTTAATGGTAGTCTTGGCCACTGGTTCTTCTAGATCTCCAGTATGGTTTCTCTTCTGGACCTTGGCTAAGATACTATGTTCAGCTCTAACCAGCTCTGCTTCTTCAAGGGCTCAGATAGCCAGGACTTCAGAATGGAGCAAGACAATATCTTTGTTGTCCAAGGACCCATCATTGTGGTTGGGCCTTCAGAATAGGATATCTGGCTTATCCATGGATTGTTCTGGACAGTAGAAGAGGGTGAAGTCAAAGTAGACCAGATAAAGGGACCATTATACTTGCCTGTGGTTCAGCTTCCTCGTGGTCATCAAATACTCCAAGTTCTTGTAGTCTGTCCAGATTTGTACTGGATGAGTAGTGCCTTCCAGGAAGTATCTCCTGTTATTGATAGGCAGTGAGTATCCTTAGTGATTACCCTAGGTGGATGTTCAAGAAGAACTCGATGGAGTTCTTTGTTGGATTGGACTACTACTTATACTATTTTACAGTGGCTGTACTACTTATTAGTCCACAATCACATATTCTTCCAGAATGTTTTATGATCACTTGACCTTATCATGTGATCTGATTACCTAAGTTCCCATGCTGTCTATATCTTAACCCCATTGTACAATTTGGGGTTTTGGTTTAAGTGCTTGAATGCATGGGAAAGTATTTCCTCTTTGGAGGTCTTATAACATGTGGCCCTCCCTTCAAGTTTCCTTGTTCTGAGGAATTTTTCCATTGACTTCAGTTCTCATCCCACCTCTTTTCTCTTTCTCTTTTGTATCTCCTTTTTCCCCAACCATATAACAATTTTGCCATGAATTCCCTAGGTAATTCCCAACTAAATTCCTTCTCTTTTTCTTCCAGCTCCTGTCATCTTAGTTCCTTAACCTCTTCTCTGTACTTTCTCTCAAACTCTTCTACCAACTCTTTCACATTCTCTAAGTTTTCCCTATTCTCCCAAGTGTCTTTTTCCACCATGTATCCCTTTCACCTCACTAGAAACTTTTCCTTCCCCCTAATTGTCCTTTTGTTTAAGATTTTTTCTATCTTGAATTCCTCCTCCCCTTCAATAATGACTGGTTTTGGCAGTATCTTCTTCTGTCTCTCTACCTGTGGTTTATAGAGTCATACTCTACTTATGTTAACTACTGGGTGTATTTTAATAGACTTAGGTAGTTCTAACTCTATCATGTTACTAGAGACAATTCCCTTGACTTTGTAGAGGCCCACAAAATGCTCTGTTAACTTCTCTGATCTTCTTCCTTTCATCTGCCATTTCAAGTTCTTTGTACTTAGTAGTACTAAGTCCCCTACTCTGTATTCCTCTTCCTCTCTTTGCCTTCTGTTTGCAAACTTCTTCATCTCTTTCTGTGCTTTCCCTAGCACTGCTTTTGCTTTCTCCTAGATTTTCTTTATTCTTTCTGTGAATCTTCCTGCTGCTTTGTACTTTCCCTTTCTTCTTCCCTCAAATCCCATTCTTAGATCTTGACCATAGTTTGCTTTGAATGGCAATATTTTTGTTGCCATATGAATTTTGTTATTGTAGACAAATTCTGCTGTTCCTAACCAATCCGGCCACTGCTCTTGTCTATGGTCGATGAAAACCCTTAGGTATTGCTCTAACTCCTGGTTTATCCTTTTTGTCTGTCCATCCATTTGAGGGTGATAGGCTGTTGAGAGTTTTGTCTGGATTCCCAATAAGTTATTCAGCTCCCTCATCATTCCCACTGCAAACTGTACTCCCCTATCCAATATGATGCTTTCTGGAAGTCCATACAACTTTCATACATGATCTCAAAACAGCTTTGCAAGTCCCTCCACTGACGTTTTCTCTGTTGTTGCTATGAAATGTGCCATTTTGCTAAAATGGTCGTATACTACTAAGATAGCATCATATCCTTGGGCTAATAGCAGTTTGGTAATGAAGTCTGCCATGATATAGCTCTATGGTTTTTCTGGGATTGTATTGGACATCAGCTTTTCTGCTAGTACTTTGCTTCAATTCTTGTATCTTTGACAAGCATTGCATTCATCCACATATCTTCCCACCTCTTTCATTATCCCTGGCCACCAGTAATTCCTGGTAACCAACTCTGTCATCTTCCATCTCCCTCTATGCCCTCCTACTGGGGTGTTGTGGTACAATCATATTATCTTCCCCCTGAGTTTTCCTTCTGGTATATATATCCTTCCTTCCATTATTACTATCCCATCTTCTATTTCCCATTCTTCATCTTTCAATGTCTTTATTCCTGCTCTCTTCAACTTTTCTATCATTTTTACTACTTTCTCATCCCCTTTCTGTACCTTCTTAATTCTTTCCTTTAGGTTTCCTTCCTCTATTATTGTTTCTGCTCCCTTAATCCATTCTGGCTTTATCAATTTCTGGTCCTCATTGTCCTTTTCCACTCTCTCCTGCCAGTCTAGTCTCTTGCTTAATCTGTCTGCCTTCCCCATGCTCTTCCCTGGAATGTGTTTTAATGCAAAATTAAATTGTGATAGGTATAGGGCCCATCTTGCTTGTCTACGGTTTAATTTTTGGCTTGTCATAAAATACTGGAGGTTCTTATGGTCCATCCAGATTTTGAATTCGAGTTTCACCCCCTCTAAATAGTGCCTCCATGCTTTCAGGCACCTAATAACTGCCAATATTTCCTTATTGTGAATCTCATAATTTCAGTCCATGGCATTTAATGATTTGGAGATAAAGACCACCGGACTCCATTTCCCATCCTTACACTTTGTCAACAATACTCCCTCTGTTGCATAGTCTAAGGCATCCACTTCCACTCTCATCTCCCTATCAATATCTGGGATAGCTAAGACGGATTCTGTGGTGAGTACCACCTTAAGTCTTTCAAACACCTCCTCCTGTTCCTTTTCCTATTTCCATTTCTGTTCCTTCCTGACCAGTATATGTAGCAGTACTGCTATTCTAGTGAAGTCTCTTATAAACCTTCTGTAATAGTTGGCAAGGCCTAAAAACTTTTGTACTTCTTTGATGTTTCTTGGCGCTGGCCAGTTTAGTACTCCTTCCACCTTTTTCTTTTGCATTTCCACCCCCTTTGGACTGATTACTACTCCTAGAAATTCTACTTCTCTTACTTTCCATTTACACTTTTCTGGTTTTACAAATAGGTCATTCTCCTCCAACCTCTTTTGTACCTCTTTTACTAACTCATTGTATTCTTCTTCAGTTTTGGTGGCCACCAAGATATCATCGATAAATGTCGCCATGTTTTCTTGGTTTATGAGATCTCTGAACAGGTCATTCATCATTCTTTGGAAGGTAGCGGGGGAGTTCATTAACCCAAAATACATGACTGTGGACTCATAAGCTCCAATATACATTGTAAATGCTGCCTTCTATTTGTCTCCCTCTTTGATCCTGATATTATTGTATCCCCACCTCAGATCCAGCTTCATAAATATCTTCTTTTTTCCTACTCCATCCAGTATGTCTGCAATAAGGGGTAAGAGGTATCCATTCTTTATTGTCCACTGATTTACATGCCAATAGTCCTGCACTATTCTTCATGTGCCATTCTTTTTTGCCACAAAGTGTACTGGTGATATCTGGGGTGACTTAGAAGATCAGATGTATCCTTTCCTTAACTGGTCCTCTATAAACACTTGTACTTCTTCCCTTTCTTCTCTCAACAATAAGTACACCTTTCTCTTCTTTGGTGAGAACCCTTCTTTCAATTCTATGGTGTGGTCCCAGGTCTTTTGCATTGGCATTCTTTCCACCTCCTTTTTTCCAAATACCTTTTTCCACTTCCAAAACCCTTTGGGTACCAATCTTTTCAACATTTCTTTGTCCTCATCCTTTTCTACTTTCTTTACTCTCTTCTCCTTTCCTTCTTGCTTCCTCTTTCCACATATAGATGGACAACAGATCATTTCTACTTCCTCTTTTTCCCAATCTATCTCTGGGTTATGGGCTGCCAGCCACAGCATTCCTAGTATCACCTTTATTTTTCCTAAATTATACACATCCATTCTTGTTCTTTCCACATGTCCTTTGAAAAACATGTTGTACTCTATCTGGTGTGTTATAGCTCCCCCTGCATTTACTGTTCCGTCCACATTTTTAACTATCAGGGGTTTTTTTAACTTCTCCATTTTAAACCCCTTTTCTTTGGCAAAGGTCATATCCATGAATAGACCTATTGCTCCACTATCTAGCAATACTTTTACTACTACCTCTTCATGGCTTTCCAACTTTTCCAGTTCCACCTTTATCCAGACTTTTCTTAGCAGCCAAAGTGTGTACTATATATCTCTTACTCTCTCAGTTGTATTGGTGAAATTTAATTTATTGCCCAGCTTTTCTGGGCACAATACACTGTACAAATTATTGGAGGCCAGCTAAGAGCTTACTGTCCTCCATTTTCTTTTGCCAACTCCTGCGGCGTTTCCACTACTCTTCCTTTATGCCTTTCCCAACAATTTTTGGCCATATGGCCCCACTTCCTACATACATAGCATGTCCTGTCCCCTCCTCTTCCTCTGTCTATATCCATTGCATTTGGGTCTCTCCTTGGACCCATTTGAGTTTTCCCTCTATTGGACGTATTTCCTTCTTCTCCTCTGTACCCTCCTCCTGTTCTCTATGCTATTTGCCCCCCTCTTCCCCAATACAATCCTCTTCCATACAATCCTCCTCCATAGCCTCCTCTGGGCTGTGCATTTCCTCCTGGGCACACCGTATTCCTCCCCAACATCTTCTCTTCCATTCTGCTTTGCCTCTGATTTCTATTCAACCTCACTGCTCTTTCTTGCCACTCTCCAATGGTAGTCGGCAGCTCTTCTGCTTCTGTCAGCTTCCTCCTAATACTCCCATTTAATCCTCTTTTAAATTCTTCAATGAGAGGTCTTCTTTCATAGCCGCTCTCCCTAGCAACCTTTTTGAATTCTTGCATATACTCATCGCAGGTCCTCCCCCCTTGCTCAATTGTTCTCAGCTGTTCTATTTTCCTTTCTTTCTCCAATGTCTCCCCAAAGTTGTTCCTTATTTTTATAAACAGCTGCTCCACTGATTCCACTTCTGACTCTCTCTTGGCTAGCTTATCCAGCAAGTTATCCTTCTATGCCTCCGCTATTCCTCCCTGTACATATGACAACACCCAGGCCATCTGGATCATTGCTACCTCTTCTGTCATCTTCATTCTAATGTATAGGTGAGCTGTGTTAACAAATGTGCTTACCTCCTCCATCTTCCCACTGAAAACTTGAGGTCTTGTAACCTTCACTCTGCTTCCCTGTTGTTGAAGGAGCATAGTACTAACCTGCTGTTACAGGGTTGTGATCATAGTGAGGAGTTGCTCCTCTCTAGTGGGTGGTAGTGGTTGGCAAGAGGTAGGTGCCAGAGAAGGTTCCCCTTGTTGCTGTTGTTGGTGTTGTTGCTATTGGTAGGACATATTGCGTGGTGGTGGTGGTGATGATGATGGGGATGACAATCTGTATTCTGATGACTCTTGATCCAGGGTGACTAGCTAAGGCTATATCCAACAGGGCACAAAATCTTTACCTATCTGGACTCCTACTGCCTTACTGACTACTGCCCTAATCAAATTGGTATACAATTGCCTCTAAGAAGAGGACCCCTAAGCTAAGTGGTTTCCTAAAGAATAACCACTAATCTCCTGCATGTACCACTCACAATAGAGTGTAGTACAGAGTTTATATGGAGAAGAAAGTAAAGAACAATGTCCAATTACGAGGTCAGGACTCAAACAGGATACCTGGACTTGGTATCTAGTCTCCTCCCTCAGTCCCAAACTGACTGAGAAGTCCCCTTTACAGCTAGGGCCTGCTATCCAAAATGCTTGTAAG
>Ga0153934_1000569_pt1 | contig 10721 bp, 18 predicted proteins | sample TSNJ018MetaG_FD_104708 | JGI IMG/M metagenome (GOLD analysis project Ga0153934, IMG submission 104708) | Attine ant fungus gardens microbial communities from New Jersey, USA - TSNJ018 MetaG | ecosystem: Host-associated > Fungi > Mycelium > Unclassified | place: USA: New Jersey, Wharton State...
GTTGGAGCGGCCAGATTATACCTCAAATTTGGAAAAGCTATAGAGAGAAGAACACACATGGTCTTTCTCCTTTATTGATGTTTGTGTTTTTTGTCATTTTATATTGTGATTTGAAATCCTCAGAGCAACTTTCTTTTTTTTTGAAGGTTGATATGGGGCATTTCATCGATTTTTTTAGGGGCTTATTCTGTGCTCCAACATCTCAATATACCGCTTCAACTCCAACCTCAGTTGTTTGGATTTTTAGGGCTGGTTTCGTGGGGACAGGTACGCTTTCTCTCAATTCCTGGTTCCTTTCCTCCTCCCCTTTCACTCCCATATCTAAATCTCACTTTAAAATATTAACAGTGTTTATACTATGATCCTCGTCGCCAGGACAAAAAATGCCTTTCAGTTTTCATCACCATTGGAACCATGATTCTCATGGGCGCGCTGGAAGTCCTGCTCATTTTCGTTTCTCGACCAGCTTACGAACACGGAATCTCTGCTCCCGTCAAACTGTTCGGTATCCTCTCCGCCGTGTTGATAGCTCTGGGATTATTACCACAATATTGGGAGATCTACAAGCTGGGCGAGGTCAAAGGGATATCTTACCTTTTCATTGCTATTGATTCGCTTGGGGGTATACTGAACGATCTTTCTTTGGCGTTTTCGAGCGAGTTTGATGGTCTTGCAGCGGCGAGTTATACCTCCGTTCCTGTGAGTGGGAATGGAATTTCTCAGGTTTGACTTTGCACATTGAGAATTTTAACAGATCATGGAATCTATCATTCTTATCGCTGCTCTCATATTAAATCCACGGGCACGACGTAGACTTCAACAAGTAGCGAGAGAAGGCTCTCATGCCGAACCCCATTCCGATCCGGAGGCTTTATCGATGGAAGTACGTGAGATGAGGTGTGCTGGACGTGGAACCGTTGATTTTACTCGTTCTACAACTCTGAATACGGTCGTTAACGATAATTCATGCGATGTCAATGTCGACATTGAGAAGAAGAGGGAGAAGGAGAAGGAGAAGGAGAAAACTATACCTGAAGAAGACCAACAGGAAAAAGCTATGGTTAGTAGTGGTGGTGATAAGGAGATGGATGAAGATGTCTGTAATCTGCCTCCAGCATCAGGAACAGCCACCGTCATCGAAGATTTAGATAGATGACGGGTTGCGGCTCCAATCGGGAAGTTGCGTTTTCGCTAGATGATCCCAACTCATAACCCTCTCGACGTTTCATTGGTATCGAAGTATTTGCGATTGCGATGATATAGAGTAAATTTTACAATAGCCTTGTCACAGTAAATCATTGCGATAAGAAAAACAGAATATGCGATTGAGCGGATAAGTAAAAAGAGCGGCAGGGCATTGTGCTCTAGTCAAGCCCGTGTTTACCTCGTTCGTCATCAGTACTAGCAGCGGTGCTACTGCCCTCGGTATCGATCTTGGAATGGGCACGAGAAGACGAACCAGACACATAAGTCAGTTCATCTTCATCAAAGATAACCTCCTCTTGAATATCCAATCCTCTGTCCCTCGCTGTGATACTGCCACCGATATTCTTGGACCTTCTCGGATGGCGGCCGGGTGCACTGACAAAGTCGGCAAAAGACGAAAGGGAAGCGTTGGACTTGTGCTGCGTGACGGTAGAATTCGAGGAGGTGGATGTGGTGCGCCTGTGATTGCGACCTGAGGACGATGCGGTGTTGTGGGGATTGCGCAGCGGAACAGGATAGACATCCGCGCCAAATTCATCGTCGGCCAGATCAAGTGCTGGTTCGTGTGATGGGCTGTAGTTTGAAGAACGGGAGAAGGGGAGAGCACGATATGACCCCTTGCGAAGGTGGGTCGCGTAAGAATAAATGAGGAGGGCAAAATAGAGCTGGATAAAGAGTTCAAAGACATTGGCAGGGGAATGCAGGAGTTGGCATTACCTTGAAGAGCCAGGAAATGAGGACGACGATGGCAGCAGTCCCTTTTTCGTGGTTCCAAATGGCCATAGCGGCGGCCTGACGTTGTGCTGGAGTGAGATGGTGGGTGACATTGGCTGTTTTCATCATGGCCTCCTGTGCTGGTGAGTTTGCCTGACGTCTACCATCATGAGGCGTCCAGATCCACCAGACAAGAGTGAAAAAGACGGTCCAGGCAGTTGAGAGGACATGGTCTGCGGCAAAAAGGTGGGCAAAGTAGAGGGTCTGTCTTGGATCCTCCTGTGGGGTGGGTGGGTGAGAGAGAAAAAGAAGCAGAGAATAAGGCGCACGTCTTTGACTGCCCGTAGACCCCATGTGAGTGCGAGAAGGGCAATGACTGAGTAGATGTAAAGACTGAGCTGAGCAAAGGAGCCGCCTGCGCCGGTAAGGACAGCGATAAGGCCATAGATGCCGGCGACCTTGTTGAGGAGGGCAAAGAGGAGAGCCATGGTGACGCCTGTCTTGAGGTCTGTGAGGCCGACAAAGGAGGACAGCGGCCAGAGACGCCATTTTGGCCGCAGGAGGAGCCTCATCACAGCCAGAAGAAACTGCACCTCCTTACGTCAGCACCTTCCTCTCCTCCATGCCCACCCGCTACCGCTCCCGTGCCGAGTTATTTTCCTCCTCCCTCGACAATCCCGTCTCCTCCTCCGTCCACCCTCTCAGAAATACGTATGTCTCTCCTCTACCTCATTGCCTGCGCTCAACTCCTCAGATGGGTCTTTTGGTTCCGCCAGCAGCGCGCACCCGGCAATAAGAACGTTAACTACGAAGAGGGCGTCAAAAAAATATCCTCATTCAGTTCTGTCCGTACTCCTTGGTCTCCAAAAAGATTAACTCATTTTTTCGTCAGGTTGAATCCTTCTGGTCCATCTGGACCCATCTGACCCCGCCGTCAGTGCTCCAGCCCACCACAGATTACCTCCTCTTCCACACCGGTGTGCGCAAGCCGGTGTGGGAGGACCCTCTGAATCTCTCCGGTGGAAAATGGATCATTCGTCTCAGAAAGGGGATAGCAGATCGCCTTTGGGAAGATCTCGTGATGGCTGTCATAGGCGATCAATTCGACGAGTGCGCTGGTCGTGATGATGCTGATCCACCAGAGGCGGAAGATGGGGTGCATTATCCTGAAATCTGCGGGTGTACGATTAGTGTGAGGCAGCATGAGGATATCATCAGTATCTGGAACCGTTTTGAGGCGGATTTTAGGGTGCGGGAGAAAATTCGGTCGGTAGTTTGTACTTGCATCGTTCAAGTCACAAGGCTTAATTAGCTGGTGCAGGGATACCCTGAAGAGAGTGCTTAACCTTCCACCGACGATGATACTCGAGTACAAAACAAATAATGGTCAGTGTCAATGTCTTGCTTCAGTACTGTATTCATAACTTTTTTCTATCAGACTCGATGCAAGATAAATCCAGTTTCCGTATTACGAATCTGCATGACCGCGCACTGCACCCGTAGCATGTTCTTATAGTCAGTCACTGTAATAACTGTATCTTGAGCTCTGACGTCAATCCCACGTGACCCTCCATATGTTCTTGTCTCTCTTACGACATACACGCCTGTACTCTCAATCTTTCAAACTGGGTCAGCAATCGAGTCAGCCTGCGAGCACAGGCACATCTGCGATGACGACTGTGAATAAAACAGAGGACGAATGGAGGGCCATCCTCTCCCCTCAGCAAGTACGCCTTTCTTGGAATCTCCGTTATTATGTCTAGTTCCCGAACCGGAAGAACAGTTTCGAGTTCTAAGGGAGAAAGGAACTGAAAGACCTGGAACTGGACAATATGACAAATTTGACAAGGCTGGGATCTATGATTGTGCGGGCTGTGGTACGCCATTGTATCAAAGTCGTACAAAATTCAATGTAAGATTTGAATCAATACTTTTCTACAATGTATTGATATCACAGAGCGGTTGTGGTTGGCCAGCATTTTTTGATGGTACGTAGACCGGAGGGGAAGGCTTTTTGAACTTGCCTCCTTATGATGTTATAGCTATACCTGGTGCAGTGAGCAGACACGAAGATAAAAGCTTGGGCATGCGACGCATTGAGATTACGTGTACGGCCTGTGGAGGCCATCTTGGACATGTTTTTCAAGGGGAAGGATTTTCTACTCCGAGTTGCGTAAAAACAAAAAAATCGTCTTGCTCATGTTTAGCTGATGATGACATACAGCTGATGAAAGGCACTGTGTGAATTCGATTTCGCTCAAGTTTACTGGAGAGGAGGAGAGTAAGTAAAGAAAACTGGGGTGAGAGTCTTTGAGTTTCGGTATCTCTAAAAGAAAAAGGTAACAGAAACGGGTGATGACGGAATAATGAAATACGTAGATTCAACATGGTCTGTAGAATGCTCAATAGATCTGATTGTATTCGGTATACAATTTCATGGTGGGATTTGTCGTTTAATGTGATGAGCTAGAAGAAACATGATAGCGCACTTGCTTTGCAAACTCAGGGAATTATGATTGTAGTAGGGACGTGGAGTCTCGATTGGGTGTTCGGAATAATTCCTGTAATCTAAATATTTGCGGTCGAGTTCGCAATAAGATATCACGGATGCAGGTAAAACAACCTCTGCGGTACGCTGACGGATGTTGAACCATCTCATGGGACTGGCAACATGGGAAATTCATTACGATACCGATAACATGGTATTCGACCGTGATATGATGTCGACGATGGATACATTACAAGGATTCCATGGAATTGACGAGGCCTTCTAGATCTTCCTGTGTTTTCTTGAGTTCTTTCTTGGTATTCTGTGGCAGGGAAGTAGATCAGCTGGTAAGAAACAAAAGAAGTGAGATCGGAGCACGGTACGGACCGCGAGTGCTTCTTCCAAACGTTGTGATTCCAGCTCCAGGCTCTGTGCTCTTCGCTCGCATTGCTCAGCCTTCAAATCAGCCTGCCTCAACCTGCAGATGTGTTGGGCAAAAGGATATCTTTGGATCAAGTCACGCACTTTTCAGTGGTCTCCCTCAGGTTCTTCTCACATGCGTCGAGCTCCTCCTCTAGCAGCTGAACCTTTCTGGTCAACCCCTCATTTGTCGAGGTAGCGTCGCCCGAGATTGAGAGTTTCTGCTTGAGGTCTTTGATCTGTGTTTCCAGTTCCTCGATCTCTGCATCGGAACGGGTCAGACGGTGATTCAAGGAAGTGTTCTCCTGTTCCCTCTCCAGAAGTTCTTGTTCGAGTTTCTTGTTGCGAGCCTCAGCCTCCTCGGCGCGTGCAATGGCATTGTCGGCGTCATTGCGGAGGCTGGTGAGTTTCTGCAGGAGTCGGCTGAGGAGCGATGTGCAGAGCAGGGGACAACGGGATTACCTCTTTGATTTTATCCATGAGGAGGAAGCAACAATAGTGGTTGTTGTGGTTGGCTTGTCGTGATATATCGATGGACACGTGGCTGAGCCATCAACTGGATGCAACTACATGGTCAGAGACCAGCAAGTGTTTTTTTCAATAATTCTGGGTCACACAGTGTCTGCAGCACGGCGTACAGCGTCTAGGCTGGCCGTCGCAGGCAGGCCCAAGCCCAGAGCGCCATGTCGGGGAGTCTTGGGCGTGGGAAGCTGTGACATTAATGGCAGAATCGATTGATGCTCATCAGAATCTGATCATGTCTGCCCCCGTCCACCAGGAAGGTATATCTGCCCTCTTTTCTTCTTGATTTTTCTTCACTCTGCTCTCCAGAACTCCCCATCCTCGAAGGCCTTGTCAAGTACTGTCCAGCTTTTGTCGTTGTCCTTCCCATCTAACATATTCCAGTATCCGGAATAGACTGACCGCGCTCAAGAACCGCTCAGAATGCATCACGGCTTCCGATGTCAACACTCTCTATCGCGATGTCGTAAAACAGGGTGCGCATCAGATCCGTCTCTTGTGCTTCTCGTATCCCCATCCATGGCTATCACCACTCCTTGCTCAGCAACTGACTTTCAATCCTTTATCCCCGATGCCGCTCCCGGGATACAGTGACCAGGCTCAACGATGTCCGGGATGCCAGTACAGTGTATAATAACCGTCTCGACACAACCCTCGCAGATGTATTCAACCTCTTGTCTCTCTTTTATCTCACAATCGGCAAGACAAGAGACACACCGGCAACTTACTGCCAGATCGCTTCCATGCGCGTCAGTCTTCTCCTTCTCTTCTGATCCCAAACGCCTCATCCCCGATCTTCCAGCAAATACTGAACCACATGAATGAATCTGCTGTGTACAATGAATCAGACGTAGCGCCGTTTCACCAACGACTGCAGGAACTCCGAGGAATTGTACAACATGATCTCGAAAGCGGCAGACATCCCAAACCTTTGACAACTTTATTGGAACGACTGTTAAACGAGTGTGGTGTGTATCCATCAATAGCTTTCTCTCTTGGCAACTCATGTGCTACTAGATCTTGTCGTCAAACAATTACAAGATTCGCTTGCGATCTTGGATATTGAACTTGTACCTGTACACCAGAAGTTGGTTGCCATCCGTCGACAACTTGTAGCACTAGCCGCCAAAGAAGAGCCCCACAAAGCTGAGCTTAAACCGCTTCAAGAAGAACTTCGAAAGATAGACTCGCATGTTTTCTCTCTCGATCTTTCACCTGTTGAACTCATATAGACTTCTTAGAACGCGGGTGGATGGTAAATTCCTCGGCCCCGGTGGTATAGTTCCCGTATCCCAGGCTATCTGTTCTTCCCTTCTTGAGGAATGCTTTGACATTGCGCAGGAAATCAAAGCTCAGGAGGATTCCAAACATGTCTCTTCTTCTTTGAAACCTATCTATGATCGCCTCAAGCATATCCGTGCGGAGCTCGAAAGTCTCGTGTTAACACATAGGTGGACCTTGCGGGAGACAGACTTGTGGAATTATTCGTTGAGTTTGCAAGAAATTGATAGGATGAGGGTAGATGGCAAGTTTGTGGACTCGGACGGGAATAGGCCCACGGGACAATATGTAATTTATCAGTTGATTTGTGACTGATCTCATCATTCTTTTTGCTTTTCTAGGTGCTGCTCTACATGTTGAGGAGATGTTATGGCTTAATCTATCGATTATTGTCATCGAGCGAGCCGGTCTCAGAAGAACTCATGCCAATCGTATGCTTCCTTTCAGCTTTACTATTCTAAAATATCTCAGATTGTTTGTTTGATCAGGCTAACAAATTGTCTACTGTCAAGAAATGCCTCAACGAAGTGTTGAAATACGGTGGTCCTTTCAACGCCAGAGATCTCTATCCGGTGTGTCCATCTCTCATCTTCTCCCTTCTCAGATGCCTATAGGCTCTATAGTATCAACTGGCTTTACACCAAATCGATTCTTTACGCAAAGAAGGAAGATTCGTAAGTGTAGACGGTTCGATACCGGAAGGGCAAGGCATCGTCATGGCACATCTCAACGAATGTCATGAACTTGTCGAGATGGTGAACTTGCTGCTACTGTTGTTTTTTTTTAATCAAAGAGCTTATTTTTTTTGTATACTTAGTTGAAAGAATCGATGAATGGAGAAGAAGCGGAAGACGATCCTGAAGCTGAATTTGATGACGAAGACTATCGCGAGAACGATGTGCGAGGTGGCAAGAAAAGCGACGAGCAGCTTTCGGTGACTTCGAGTGGTCATGGGATACCGTTTGCGAAATCTACGTCTACGTCGTCGTCGGGATCGGATACCGATGATCGGTAATGGTTTCCTTTTGTTTTTGCTTTTAGAATCCAGTTGGAGGGTTTTGTTAGGTGTCTTTTTTTGTTCTTTCATTGGCGTTCTCAGTTTTTTTTTATTTGGATTACGTTGGTAAGGCAAGCTATATTATAAGTTGGTGTTGGGCTGTTTTTACGATGTGTGTTGTATCACCAATGTGTATTAAATTGTGTAGAGGTGATGTCAGTTATTTTCTTTTTTCTCCGACGATTTTTTTCCTCTTCTTTCCCCAATGAGGTTGTTTGGGTTGACTTTTGGGTAATGATAGTATGATTGTTCATACAGAAGAAAGACAATCATTTTTCTTGGTACATCATTTGACCCTGGGTTGCTCTGTGGGCAGATCATGCAAGATGATGAGTGGAGCTGCAGACTCATGTTTCCCCAATGGGTATAGGAGTCCAGACTCTACGTACTCCCCTCTGTCAATCGCGATTCACCTCCAGAGTTCGCCTTTAATCATACATTGCACTGGAAATGGAGCTGAAGCGATCAATCAAAGAGGTATACTGAGAAGAGCAAAGTGCATGTATCACAAAAAACACATCCAAGTCACCAAGAAGCACATTCCACAAGCTTATATACATATGTATCAAGTTTTCTTTCTTTTTTTAATCTGATTTGTTCCTGGGGATCGCTTCAAGAAGAGCTTCACCGTACCGGTTCTTGAAAAATACAATGTCACCTTCATCCTCCACAAATACGCATTGCGTGAAAGAACGCCACAAGGCACGAAGAACAGGCTATAAAATGTGATCTATGTCAGTTCAAAGATTTATGGGAGTGGTATCTCCGAATGTGTATCTTTTGAAAAAAAATAATCACCGTTGAGTCATAGTTGTAATAGTCGCCCAAAACAGGTTTGATAGCTTCTGTAGCAGCTGGTAGATTGTCTTTTTTTTAACAGGTCATCAGTATTCCGAAAGTATTTTTTCTTGTCAAGGGTAACTTGGGATGTGGGGGGGAAGTGTTTTTGACTCACAGAAGGGGATACTCGAGAAGAAGTGATGTGCAACGTGATCCGTATTTATCTTTACCGCGAGTTTTTGAGTGATAATGTACTATTTTTTTTCCGTGAGTTTGGATTAAGCATACGCACATTGTGAAGGACATATCGGCCGACCCAACCAAATATGGGACGATCCACTGTTGCAAGAGCACCACGGGCGAAAGACCATTCATTCTGGAAGATGTCACTGTAAGTAATTGTGTGGCTCGGTGTGCTGATGGAAGCGATTACTTGCCCCTCGATAATATGGAATCGTAGGGTCACTATGCTGAAGATAGGTGAACATGACCATCCTAAAAATTAGTTTAGTTCCAATCGTTATCCGACTAAGACGTTTGGCATGGCTCACCAATTATGCGCAAACTGACAGGTACATCATGAATTTTAGGGTTGACGATTATGGTATAATAGCGATTAGGGAACTTACAAACCAAGGCATTAGATAATAGCACCAGAGGGACTTCATGCCATAGTTCCTCGCGTAAAGGGCAAGCAAAGAAAGCATTGACAAGATAGCCGCGTCAGAGACAACAACTAAGGACCCTGTGGACTAGTTAATATGTGATGTCAGGATGCAGCTGAAGACATTACTTTCTTCGGCACGAAAGAGCGAACAAGTAGGTAAGTAGTGCTAGGGATATGGTCTTGTATTGTCGTCCATAAGAGCCTGAGTAAAATCTACTCACACTTGTCCAGGTTGGATATTTTGGATTTCCCTTCCGATTATGCCTAAGAATAGATCAGGAGCCGTCTAGGATCAAACGATGGGGTAGCTACAGTATATATAACTGAAAGCCGCTAAACAAGTTATCAGAGTATATCCAGTACACACGATGGTTAAGGCATCACTTACAAAAATTGTCGTACAAACAGCTTGAACAGTGTGAATGCAGGCGTCTCTTCCAAAATCTCCACATAGTTCATCCTTACTGCTACCTGGCCATCTGGCAATCGGAGATTTTTGCGGGTTGGTGGAATATAGGTTTCGTCATGCTCGAGGTTGTTCGTCGATTTCTATAAAACGGGTCGAAATCAAATTAGAGCTCTGGGAACCCAGCTTGTGCCTACATGGTGTGACCGATGGGTTGCTCGCCAGGAATAGTATGGAGTCAAAACAAATGTATGAAGTGACAACCCGAGCAGGGAATTGACCCAACGTGTTGAAGAAAGAGCGTCATGTCCGGCCTAAGAAACAGATTAGCATCTGATTTATGGAAGGAGAGAGACGTGCAACGAGCCTCGTGTCCTGATATTATCTTGCGTCAGAAAAAAAAGGCGGGGTACAAGCTTCTGAAACTGACCTAAACACCAAATGCCTGCAAAGAACATGCCTTGCCAGCCCCAGTAAAGCACCCATAGGATAGGCTGTACAAGATTATGGATGACTTTCGGGTGGTTGCATGTCTTGGAAAGTTGGTCCAGGATGAGTGGAATTCGTTCAGCACAGACATACAGAAGAACTGTGAGGAACACATGAACTGAAATATAGAGAGCGCTCTTGAGTGTTGATCTCTCGAACAGGTGCTGAGGAATGGCATTGCGTAAATCTTTGAGCGATAAGTCCGGAGGCGCAAACGTTTTCCTGTTTGCCCGGACCTCGCATTCGGGACCGTCCGGGAAGATTTGAAACCATATCATAGTCAGATGCTGAGGTGAACCCAAGGAGAGAGAGGGAGATTCGAAGGTGTTTATAGTTGGTTGTTGATGATGACTGATCGGCATGTTTGTGGCCGATCTTACAATGAGTTTACTTCATTGTCTGGTGCCGTTGATACTGATGCCAACGTCTCCATCATCCTTGACGAATTTTGAACACTTCGGTTCAACTTCATAGTGTGAGGATAATAACTTACTGTGGGCGCTAGAAGCTCGAGTCATACAGTCACTACTGGTTATTAGAGTATAATTGTAGCCAAGTTTCAGTATCCAGCAAGCCAAACAAACTTTTTTCAGTGGGTAAAGGGTCCTGTCATCAATGAGAATCTGGTGGACCTAGCTTTCAGGCGCTTACAAATACACTATACTGTCGATCAGTTGAACTACCATGTGCA
>Ga0153934_1000573_pt1 | contig 10687 bp, 7 predicted proteins | sample TSNJ018MetaG_FD_104708 | JGI IMG/M metagenome (GOLD analysis project Ga0153934, IMG submission 104708) | Attine ant fungus gardens microbial communities from New Jersey, USA - TSNJ018 MetaG | ecosystem: Host-associated > Fungi > Mycelium > Unclassified | place: USA: New Jersey, Wharton State...
ATTTGAACACAATAGGGCTAGGTTCACCAATCAATATGTGGTCCTTTATTTCCTCAACTTTTTCTTTTCTTTGATTGTCATATCAATATAGAGGTCTCTGCTGGATTAGGAACTGTCAAGTATCTAAGCAAATACATCTACAAGGGTCCTGACAGGGCAACTATGGAAATTGGTAATGGAGTACATGATGAGATCAAAGCTCATTTAGATGGTTGGTTTATTGGTCCAAGAGAAGCTTGCTAGAAGATCTTTGAGTTCAACATGCATGAAGAGTCACTAGCTGTCCAATGTCTTCCTGTCTATCTTCCCAATAAGTACTATGTCAAATTTTATGTACACCAGACTGTCAATAAAGTATTGGCTAGATAGAATATAGAGAAAACTTAGCTTACTGCTTGGTTTGATTACAACTCTGCATATGATAATAGTTTAGGCCTTATTTACTGGCAGTTTTCTCAACACTATACCTGGAATGCCAAAGCTAAGTCATGGTATCTAAGACAATGTACTAAGGTAATTGGAAGGATGTATTTTGTATTATCATCAAAAGAAGAACAGTTCTTTTTATAACTGAGCTTCATCTTCTTTAAAACCAATCCAGAATTGAACTATGTGATGATATCAAGAACAAACTCCATTATATGAGTCACTACTAAGATAACCAGGAGATACCAGAGAATGATATTTATAATTATGGTTTTTGGAATCTGAACAGAATATTAGAAAAAATGGGAAGAAATCTTGCTGATTTTCTATCTATGCCTCTTCTACAACAAAAGTGGGGTCACAGAACACCCAACTCTCTTTTACAGGCTGAGTAGTATGATATAGATGAAATAGCAACTTTGGTAGATAAACAAAGGGTGATCTTTAACCCTGAACAAGCTACTGCTTTTGATGCTATTCTAGAGTCTATTACTAACAACCAAAGTTATCTTTTCTTCATTGATACTACTGGTGGTTGTGGAAAGACTTTTCTTTGTAACACTATTGCTACTGAGATCAGAAGAAGAGAACAAGTAGTACTATGTATAGCATCATCTAGAATTGCTGCTCTTTTGTTGAACAGTGAAAGAACATTTTACTCATACTTTAAAATTTCTATTTCTATTCATAAGAACTCTGTAGCTGGACTCAAACAGAATAGTTATATGTTTTCAGTTATCTAGAAGACTAGGGTTATTATTTGGGATGAAGTTCCTATGTAGTACAAGTATGACATTGATACTGTTGATCAATGCCTAAGAGATTTACTTAAAGTATGTAATGACTTGCACTTGATAGCTATTGAATTGATATTTTATCTAGAATAACCATCTATTTAGTGGAATCACAATAGTATTTGGAGGAGATTTCTGTTAAACTTTACCTGTGGTGTTTAAAGGAACATGTCAACAAGTGGTAGTAATATCTCTTTGTAGAGGAAACTTATAAAGAAATATCAAGTTTCTTTATCTTAGACATAATATGTGCTTGGGCCACTCTAAAGCTGACAATCAATATGCTCAGTAATTGCTAAAAATTGGTGCTAGATCAACTATAGATGATAATGAGATGATACAGGTTCCTCAGTCTATGGTTTACACTAATCTTAGTACTCTTATTAACAAGATCTATTTGTTATGAGTTGGCTCCAAAGAAGGAAAATATCTTCTATGCATTTATCAACTTGATAGGAAATCTCCAGAAATATAATGCAGAGAAGATATAAATAGTGTAGGGCAGCATTATATAAGAACTATATAGTTATTAGTCATAGTCTTGTGACCATGGAAAGTAGGCATACAGACCATGGGATATTTGTATAAATACTAGTAGAAATCCAATAGGGGACTCTATTGAGTTTTTTTCTTTCAATCATTACTGGTTGGAGTCAGAACTTCAGTTCTAAGTCCATATCTTAACACTATCTAGGAATTGAAAACCCAAGAGTTCAAGATGACCAATACTTCTTGGAGTGCATTATTCTCTGTTCTAGAAATGATAAGGTACATAATATTAATAAAGCTATTCTTCAACAGTTTAACCTAGTACCAAATACAGAGGTCCATATGCTGAGAAGTATAGACTTTGTGTCTAAGGAAGATGAAATGCACCATACTTATCCTGCAAAGTTTCTTCAACAACTCAATAGTAGTAGATTGTCTCCTACTTTACTTTGTCTCAAGGTTGGCTATCCAGTTATCTTACTGAGAAACTTAGATCTAGGAGAAGGACTTTGCAATGGGACAAGAATAGTAGTGTTGAATATGAGGAGAAAAGTACCCCAGTGCAGGATTATTAGTAAAAACAGAAGGTTTAGAGAAAAGGTTGTGTTGATTCCAAGGATCAGGTTATCACCTAATACAGAGACATTGCCTGTACCACTCAAGAGACTTCAATTTCCAGTCAGGTTGTATAAGAACTTAGACTGTAATGCCTTAAAACTACTTCTAGTTTGAGTTGACAAGAAGAACTCAATAGAGTCCTCATTTGATTGCTATACACTACTTATACACATTCTATATTTACTTCTATTTATAAAGTTCCATACATCTTCTTTAAGTCATTCTCTCTTGTATATTCATTGATTTCCTAATTCAATAAAAAGAAAAAGAAAAAGAAAAGAAATAATAACTTAGTCATTTGGCTGAGTCATAACAGGTTGGTGTTTGCTATAACCATTAACAAGTATCAAGAACAGTCAGTAGAGCATATGAAGATTAATTTGCAGATATCAGTATTCTTACATAAACAACTTTATGTAGCATTTTCAAGATGTACTTCACTATTGAACATTTTAGTACTTCTTCCAGAACAGAGCTAGAAAAGCAAAAGGATACTTAATATAGTATATAAAGAGGTATTCAATAGTATCAGATTATAGATTGTATATATATGGACAATGGACTTGAGATTAATTTCTACTATAATATTAGAAGTAAGTGAGTAAAGTCAGTCAGAATAGTTAAGTTAGTAAGTAGTTGAAAAAATATTACAGAGTACACAGAAAGTTGAAGAAGAAAGCATAGTAGACTAACTTCAATATATACTTAACTATTTAGAATTAGTAGAGAATTCAAGTTGGGCTGTAGGCTTGGATGAAAACCTTGTCTAAGAAAGTATGTGAGAAGGATGTGGGAAGGTGAGGCTTGGTAACTGCTTAGTCAAATTTAGCTAACCCTTCCCATAGCTTCTCTTTTCACTCAAAAATTCCACAAAATTCAAATAAATTCAGGAAAAATCATAAAAAAGTACAAAAAATTAGGCAAAGTATTGGAGGAAAGAAGTATAGCAAACTGGAAACTGTTGGAGAAAAATAGTATAGTGAACTGCAGACAAGACTACTGTCAGTTATTAGAAAAAGAAAGTATAACAAATTGTAAACTGTTGGAGAAATGGAGTATAATGGACTGCATACAATACTACTAACTGTGCATACTGCAGACAAGACTACTACAAAGTATTGGAGAAAGAGAGTATAGCACATTGTAGACAATACTAAAACTATTGGAAAAAAGAAGCACAGCAATCTAATAGACAATACTATACACTATTATACAGACTGTTGGAAAAAGAAAGCACAATAACCTAATAGACAACACAATATCAGCTTCACTCAAAATTAGTAGAGGGTGTCACAAACTTCATTTGGACCATAACTCCAGGAATACTTGACTAATTTCAACAATTTTAATAGCTACCAAAAGCCCTTAGGAAAATCTTTCAAATGATACCAAAAATGTCTCAAGAAAATTAGTATTCACCAAGTTATCAACAGATCAGTCAGTAATCATTAAGTTACCAAACACTAAATTGCTGATATCTTAGAAACTACTTGATATAATCATTTGTTTCAATGACCATCATAAAGCTCTCTTTAATGTGCTTCTTTCAGCCATAAATAGACCTTGAGGCAATAAGATCCCATGGAGATACAAGATTCTCAATATTTGTACATAACATTGATTTTTACCTATAGATTATCATCTATCCTTGAATAGAACAAAGGACTATCCTAAGATAGTTAAGTTATCTCTATTTCAAGAACAATAGCACTCCTATATGTAACACAATAGATAGTAACCATATGGTAGGCTGTTCTGGTATATAAACCACTACAATCATGTATTTAAGAACTGTATATCTGAGAATAAACCTCAGACTTAATAACATCTTTTGCTACTGTCTAAACTTTGCCTTTTTGAGCCTTTTGATTATTAAATCATTAACTCATTAACTCACAAATCAGTAAGTAGCCATTTGTGATATAGAAGCATTGGCAAAGTTGAAGGGAGAACAACCAGAGGAGTGCAAACTATAGTAAGAAAAACCAGACAGAAATTAGAGAGGATAGAGAGGATAGAGGTGTTATGAGATAGTTCCTAGAAAGGAAACTATTTTCTATATGTTTATCAACCTAGTAGGAAACATCCAGAAGTATAATACAGGAAGGATATAAATAGTATAGGAAGGATTATGTAAGATATGTATAGTAATTAGTAAGAGTTATGTAATTATAGGAAATGGGTATACAGACCAACAGATATTTGTATAAGTAGTTAGTATAATCCAATAAAGAACTCTATCAAGTTCTTCCTGAACATTTATCTAGAATGAACCTTAAGTCTTCACAACTTAGTGTTAACATAAGAATTTGATACTCATTGTCAACCCTGCATCTCATAGCTCTAATATTCCTACTCTCATTCACTCTTTCATTACCCTCACTAGTAAGCACAGCACTCACAAGTATCTTGGATAGTATGCTCTAGCTGTAAAGGGGACTTCACTATCAGTTAGGGACAGTAGGTAGAAAGTCTGGACAAAACTTATGTTCCTACCTGAGACCTGACCTTTACATTAAGTAGGCTTGTATTTAGTCTTTCACTATCAGCTTTATACTACTAGTCCATTGTGATCAGTCTACACAGGAGAACAATGGTAACCTCTTAAAGGCCTATCTAGCCTAGAAATTCCCTTCTTAGAGATAATATTGTTTTACCCTTCTTAGTCAGTAGCTAGCTATAAGTTCAGATGAAGAAGACCACTCATTTTTATATGAGGAATTATCATTATCATTATTATCACCATCACTACTGCCATTGCTACTACCATCAAATATATCTCAACAACAATAATAATAACAACAACAACAACAACCTATAGAGCAATCTACTACTCCTATACTATAACTCTCTCCTCCAATGAGGGAAAAGCAGCTTCTTACCTTGATCACTAGTCTGTAGCAGTAGGTAGCCACCCTACTATAGCAAAATAAAGAAGCTAAGATAGAGGTAGCCAAACCCCCTCTATTTGAGAGAAAAATGGAAGAAGTAAGCATGTTTATTAATGTAATTTACTTATATTTAAGCATAAAGATGACAAAGGAACAAGAATCAATAAAGATAACCTAGGTACTGTCTTATGTACAGGGAGAGGTGGTAGAGGTGTAGAAAGACAATCTATTGGATGAGTTATTAGAAGGAGAATTAGAGTTGAAAACAGTAGAGGAATTGTTCAAAAAAATAAAGAACAAGTTTGGGAAAACAACAAAGGAAAAAAGAAAAGTAGAGCAGTTAAGAACAATAAAACAGGGAGAAAGGACATGTAACGAATACATCCAAGAGTTTAAGAAAACTGTAAGAGAAAGTAGATATAAGAGGTAGTCCCTCATAGAGGAATTTAAAAAGGGATTAAATGAAGCAATTAGAAGGAAGTTGGCAGAAACAGAAACTCCCCCCAGTACAATAGAGAAGTGGCAGGAGAGGTCTGTATAGTTGGATAGGAATTAGAGACAGAGCAGAGTAAAAGAGAGAGTATTAGGGAAGAATGTAGCATACCCACAGAGAAATGCACAGCCAAAAAGAAGAGGATTGTATAGAGGAAGGGAAGGGCAGATTACATGGAGGACAGGAGATCAATACAGAGGAGGTTTTCAGAATAGAGGAAGTTAGCTGGAGCCAGTAAGAGACCCCAATGCAATGGATGTCAACAGAGAAAGAAAGAGGAATAGAATATGTTTTGTATATGAAAAGTGGGATCATATAACCAAAAATTGTTAGCAAAGAAAGGGGAGAGAGAGAAGAATAGTGGGCTTCTAGCTGGTCTCCAATAATTTGTACAGTGTGTGCACCCAGAAAAACTGGAAAGTAAATTAAATTGTCATAGTAATACCAAGAGAGCAAGAGATATATAGTATATACTGTGACCACTAAGAAAAGTGTAGATGAAAGTAGGGTTAGAGAAGTTAGAAAGTCATGAAGAAGTGGCAGTGAAGGCACTGTTAGACAGTGGAGCAACAGACCTGTTCATAAATATAAAGTTTGCAAAAGAGAAAGGATTTAAGCTAGAAAAGTTCAAAACTTCCTTGCTAGTAAGGAATATAAATGAAACAATAAACATTGGGGAAGCAATCACTTATTAGGTGGAGTACAACATGTTCTTTAAAGGACATGTTGAGAGAGCATAAATGGATATGTATAACCTAGGAAAGACAAAAATGATATTGGATATACTTTGGCTAGTAGCTCATAACCCAAAGATAGACTGGAAAAAAGAAGAGATCAAAATAACATGATGCTTACCTATATTTGGGAAGAGAAAGCAAGAAATACCTAAAGAAAAGGAATAGAAGTATGTAAGAAAAACAGGGGAGGAAAAAACAGTAGAGAAACTGGTGCCTAGAAAATTCTGGAAGTAGAAAAGGGTATTTAGAAAGAAGAAGTTAGAAAGAATACCTACAAGAAAACCATGGAACCATACAATCAAGTTGAAAAAAGGGTTTGTACCAAGAAAAGGGAAGGTATACTTACTGTCAAGAAAAGAAAGAAAAAAGATGCAGATATTTGTAGAGGACCAGTTGTGAAAAGAATACATTCAACTATCAAAATCACCTCAAACCTCACTAGTCTACTTTGTGGCAAAAACAAATGGAAAAAGGAAAATGGTACAGGACTACCAACATATCAATCAATGGACAGTAAAGAATAGATATCTGCTATCTCTAATTATAGACATCCTAGATAGAATGGGAAAGAAAAAGATATTCACTAAACTTGACCTCAGGTGAGGATATACCAATATGAGGATCAAGGAGAGCAATAAGTGGAAAGCAGCATTCATAATACATATTAGAGTATATAAACCAATAGTTATGTATTTTAGACTGACCAACTCTCCTGCTACCTTCCAAACAATAATGAATGATCTATTCTATGACCTGATAAACCAAGGAGAGACAGCAATATTTATTGACAATATAATAGTCACAACAGATACCAAGAAGAGATATGACAAACTAGTAGAGAAGCTATTGAAAAGACTAGAGAAGAACAATTTATTCATTAAACTAGAGAAATGCCTTTGGAAAATAAGAAAAGTAGAATTCCTAGATGTAGTAATTGGACCCTGGTGTTATACTAGGCAGCCTTTTTAGGCAATTTAAGTGATATTTATCACAAGTCTATACTATAATTTAGCTCAAGCAGTAAAGGTGACACTGATTATATACTACTAGACCTTTAGTTTTGGACTTATATATATTATCTGAGTAGCAGAATAGCAGTTGTGACCACTACTATACCAGCCTCATAGGGACTGTCCAGCCATTTTGTACCAGACACAAACCAGAAATCCTCTCTAGAAGTATTCTCAAGAACTGTCCAAACCTTGGAGAAACTAGTCTCCTCTAATAGAAGGACATCATAGTTTGGTAGCTGTTGTATTTGATGGATCAGGCTTTAGTGTGACCTTCAAACCTCAGCAATTATTTTTGATGTCATCTATAATTAGAAATGTCATAAGCAATTCTTTTGAGGACAATACTGTTAGGGAATTCAAGAAGAGAAAGACATCAGAGACTAAGAAGAAAGGTCAAGACTGTGGGGAAATAAGATAGAGAGATTAAGAAAGTTAGAGCTAGGGGGATCAATGAAGATAACAACCTTGAGAACAGGTTACCTGTGCTAATCTCAAGGCTCCTTGAGTAGCATTTGAAGTCTGGATTCAATAAATAGACATAAAAGAGGATCATATAAGAGGATTAGGAAAGAAGGGAAGCACTAGAAGTATAATTAGAAGAGGACCTTGCTTCATTATTCTACTCTCTACTATAATGGGTCATTGGAATGTTTCTTTTGTTTCTTAAGTGTTAATTCTATAATTTGTAATCCTAATATATACTCTAAGAGTGTAGAGGGATCTAATAATAACTAATCTCTATCATCTCCCTTCCTCTGTTGCTTTAGAGCTCCATGGCTATTTTTGAGTAACTAAGTTTTCTGTTATTTTTCTTTATAAAAACTCTATAAAACTTTCTTTGAGGGATATATCTCACTTTGAGGAGAACTTGGGCATTCACTCAACTAGGAGTTTAACTACTTGCTATGTATTTTTGGAATAGATTTCCAACTATATGGTCAGTTGAAGTAGAGCCTACACAAAAATGTGGGAGTTCTAGGCAGTACTGTTATATTAATGGTAAGCCAGGCTACTAGACTAGTTTGAGAAGAGTAATGTTATAGTATGAGACAAATGTACATCTTTGAGATTTACAATCAACTAGGGCTTGCTTTCAAGCAAATACTCAAAAATGTTTCAGCTTCTAGGTTTTTATTGGCTCTCTTTATATCAACTTTTGTAAGCTCTCTATTATTTGATTTACCTCCCCAGTGCCTACTTGATTGCATACAACTGCAATGTAGCTTGGAGATTTCATCTCTCTGACCTGTTCTATTTACCCTTGTTGTTTTAGTTCCCTATCACTGGAGGGTTGAAATACAAAAAGAGAAAGTAAAAGAGATTTTAAACTAACTAGCACCCAGAAATGTAAAGGAAGTACAAAAATTTTTAGGACTAGCCAACTACTATAGGCAATTTATTAAGGACTTTGCTAGAATTGCAGCTCTACTGTACCTACTAGTCAGAAAGGAATAGAAGTGAAGGTAAAGAAAAGAGCAGGAAGAAGCATTTAAAAAGTTGAAGGAGGTCTTTATAACAAAACTGGATAAGGAAATGAGAGTGGAGGCAGATACTTTAGATTATACTATAGGGGAAGTACTGTTAGTGAAATGTAAAAATGAGAAGTAGAAGCCAGTAGTAGCCTTTATCTCTAAGTTGTTAAATGCAACCAAGCAAAATTACAAAATCCATGACAAAGAGATATTAGTGGTGATCCAATACTTGAAAGCATGGAGGTACTATTTAGAGGGTGCAAAAATAAAGTTTGAAATTTGGACAGACTATAAAAACCTCCAATACTTTATGACTAGTCAAAAGTTGAACTAAAAACAAACTAGATAGATATTGTATCTGTCATAGTTTGATTTTATTATAAAGTATATTCCAGGAAAAAGCATGGGAAAGGCAGATGGATTAAGTCAAAGACCAGACTAGCAAGAGAGGGTGGAAAATGATAATGAGAACTAGATGTTGATAAAGCCAGGATGGATAAAAAGAACAGAAATGTTGGTAGAAAAGAATAACTTAAGAAAGAAGATTAGAAAGGCACAAGTGAAAGATGAAAGGGTAGTTAAGGTAGTAGAAGAACTAAAGAAAACAGGGATGAAAATACTAAAAGACAAGAAATGGATAATAGAGGAAGAAATAGTCATGAAAGAGAGATAAATATATATACCAGAGAAAGATCTAAGAGGAGAAGTAATACAGCTGTATTATGATATACCAGTAGAAGAACATGGGGAAAGATAGAAGACAACAGAATTGATATTGATAAAGCCAGGATAGATAAAAAGAACAGAAACATTGGTAGAAAAGGATAGCTTAAGAAAAAAGATTAGAAAAGTACAGGGGGAAGACAAGAAGGTAGTAAAAATAGTAAAAGAACTAAAGAAAGCAGAGATAAAAATGCTAAAAGATGAGAAATAGATAGTTGAAGAAGGGCTAGTCATAAAAGAAAAACAAATATATGTTCTAGAGGATGAACTAAGAAAAAAGATAATATACTTGCATTATGATACACTGGTAGGAGAATATGGTAGAAGGTGGAAGATAACAGAGCTGGTTACAAGAAACTATTGGTGGTCAGGAGCAACAAAGAAGATGAAGAGATATGTAGAGAGATGCAATGCTTGTTAATATTATAAGAATAGAAGCAAGATCCCAGCAGGAAAACTAATACCCAATGCAATTCCAGAAAAGCCATGGAGTTATATTTCAGCAGACTTTATTACCAAGCTACTATTGGCACAGGGTTATAATACAATTTTAGTAGTTTGTAATTGGTTCAATAAGATGGCCTACTTTATATCAACTACAGAAAAAATGTCAGCAGAAGAACTTGCTAGACTGTTTAGGGACCACATCTAGAAGTTGCATAGACTTCCAGAAAGTATCATATTGGACAAAGGAGTGCAGTTTGCAGTAGAGATGATAAAGAAGTTAAATAAGCTATTAGGAATCTAGACAAAGCTATAAATAGTCTATTACCCCAAAACAAATGGACAGATAAAGAGAATCAATTAGGAGCTAGAATAGTACCTAAGGGTTTTCATAAATAGAAGTAATGGCCAGATTGGCTAGAGACCACTGAATTTGCATATAATAATAAGATTTATTTGGCAACAAAATCTTCCCATTTAAGATAAACTATAGTTAGGACCCAAGGATGGGATTTGAAGAAAGAAAGAAGAGAAAATTTGAGATGGTAGGGAAGTTTGTAGAAAAGATGAAAAAGATTCAGAAGAAA
>Ga0153934_1000577_pt1 | contig 10648 bp, 10 predicted proteins | sample TSNJ018MetaG_FD_104708 | JGI IMG/M metagenome (GOLD analysis project Ga0153934, IMG submission 104708) | Attine ant fungus gardens microbial communities from New Jersey, USA - TSNJ018 MetaG | ecosystem: Host-associated > Fungi > Mycelium > Unclassified | place: USA: New Jersey, Wharton State...
CAATAGGAGACAACCAATCAAGGTGCCGCCTATCTCTGGTGGTCCAAGTATTTCAAGAATATTCTTATCTTCCCTTCGCCCGAATCTGGTTTAAAATTGTCCCAGCATCGATTTAGTCATCGGCTAGACGAACCGGACCTTTGCGATCGTGGGAATGATACCTCATATCCGAAGTCTATTAGTTATTTATATTTAATTCCGCACAATACTCCTCTCCCATCATGGCCCAGCCAAATGTCCACCTTTCAGAATCATTCACAAACCCACCAAACTATGAATTCCCTCACCACCGCCTTCTCCGTACCCTCCGCGACCCCAAGAAAACACCAATCGTCCTCGTCGCATGTGGTTCATTCAGCCCAGTCACATATCTTCATCTTCGCATGTTTGAAATGGCAAGAGACTATGTCAGGCAAAATACCGATTTCGAAATTGTTGGCGCCTATCTGAGTCCGGTAAGCGAGGAGTACAAGAAACCCGGACTTCTCTCCGCCCGACACCGGTAAGTACATCATCTTTTCTGTCGTTTTCCTGCTTGTTTTTGCGGGCTCGGCATTCCGACCAGCGGATAAACCATTTGATATTTCCATTCTGATTATGGTCTGAATGGCGTACTGATATATGTATCTTCTCGCTATCCTCTCATGGTTTTCCAACGGCGTCGACCTTTCCTCATATCTAGAGTCAACATGTGCACACTTGCATCCGAAGAATCTAACAATTTACTGATGGTGGATTCTTGGGAAGCTTTTCAATCATATCAGCGCACGGCAATTGTACTTGACCACTTCGATCATGAAATAAACACCATCCTTGGAGGAGTCACAACACAAGAGGGCGAACACAGAACTGTTCGGCCCATGCTACTTGCAGGCTCAGATCTCATTGCAACGATGAGTGAGCCGGGAGTGTGGAGCTATTCTGATGTACGTCGATTCATGGTGAAGACGAGTCAAATATTTTACGTCAATATCAGCTGAACCACATACTGGGTCGATATGGATGCTTGATTGTGGAAAGAGCTGGGACAGGGATTGACCAGGCTGTCGATAGTCTAGCACGCTGGCGTGACAATATTTATCTGATATCACAACTGATTCAAAATGACGTTTCCAGCACCAAGGTGTGTTCATCGACTTCGTGGAACAGTTTAGCCGCTCATATCGCTATACCTGATTACAGGTCCGTCTATTCCTGAGGAGGGGACTTTCTGTGCGATACCTCCTACCAAATGCTGTAGTAGACTACATAGACCAGCATGGGTTATATCAAGATGAAGGACCGAGCTCCTCAATTACAGATAAGGATAAGGGCAAGGACAAGGACAAGAAAAGGGAGTCAAACGAGAGATCTCAGAAATGTTGAACTCAGAAAGAGAAATAGCTGCTTAGGAAGTTCACGTATTGTATTGTATGGTGGATTTTTGTATTCATTCTTCTCCTATCCCAAACTCATTTTTCTCTGTATTGCGTACAGATCGGACATCCGTTCTCGTTATCATGTATCGGCTTCCTATTTTTGTATCTGGTATCTCGCGGAATCATCGGTTTCTTCGGCGACTCGTTCCCCCTAAAGCTTCGCCACGCTCACTTTCCATTACAGCTTGACGCAAATTCTGTGAATCCCCATAAAATCAGCCAGACATCGCTTGTGCCTTGTTGCTTTGACTCTCGATCGACGTCTTTTCTGCCCACTGTCATCCACCTTCAAAACTTTTTGCAATGTGTTAGCCCTGGTGCCTTTCCAAGTCTCAAATTACATTCTGTAATCAGTGTTGGGATTCGGCCCGATGGTAAGGTGTTTAGTAATCCTATTGTGCACCTCTGATGATGGACTGAACCCCAACGACACTAGTCCATTAAACGAGGCAAGTCTGACATGGTCCTCAAAAGTTCCGATTACAAATGGCTTATGAAATTCCCGAGACGGTAACGAAGCAGTGGAAAGTCATGGAGCGAAGTTCGCAACTTCGCGCACCTTGACCCACTTTAAGGACCGACGCTTCTTGCCTGCAATGGATTTGACCACACTTCACAGGCTGCAATGAGTTCTCCTTGAGTAGCGCAAATATGCCTGTCATGTGCTTGCAGAACCATTGAACCTTTTCTCGGTCATTGCCGACGACCCAGGGGTTCAGCATCGCATGTCAGGTAAAGTGAAGAATGCGATCCTCAGATGCCCTATCTCACTGATCTACAGTCACAAAGGGCTCTTTTGACCTGCTTCTTACCCAGCGCTCGGGGCTTACCTCAATAAGACTGGACCACGTCGGCCAGGTGCGTCCGCTGCAATTGAATATGGCGCCTTCCTTACCTTTTATGAATAAAAAGCTATTCACACAGAACAAAGTTCTATCTCTTAAAACTCCGCATCGCGCCAGTTGTCGCTGATAAAAGGTCTTGGAGACTAGTTGTCTCTTGTATAGCCTCAGCTCCGAGTTCTCACTCCCAACCCGGAGCGTTGAGTTTCATTTATCAGTGCTCTTAGGCCCTTCATTCCTGATAGTACGGGGTGTCAAATGTCTGTCGGAAATAACTACGAGAATTTTACGCCTGATGTGGACACTGCTTTACGAGTAAATACGAAAGCTCGCAACATTGAAGGACGACTTGATGAGGACCAATGCTCACTTCATTTACTTCAGGGAAATCGACTTATGTGAGTCATTGCGGGCCACGACTCCACATAACATTTGTGCCTAGGACTAATGGGCCCTCTATCTAATGTCACAATTGATCATGTATTTCGGTCGTTGCATAGCCGTCGTATTGATTTCAGAATGTTGCCGTTGTTGGGATTGTTGTATGCTATTGCACTGATTGATAGGACTAACCTTAGTATTGCACGCACTGCAGGGATGGACCGTGATTTGGTATGTCCTTCCAGTTTTGCTTCGGTGTCATCAAAAGAATTGCTCAAGGGTTTTGCATAGGAGCTTAGCAGGGGGTCCCGATACAGCATCGTATCCTTTATCTATTTCATTCCTTACACCATTCTGTGAGTGCTGCTCAATCATCCCTGATCCCCGGCATCAATCTACATTGAGTGCCTAACAGGATTAAGTGAAATGCTAATGTGTCATCATAATCATCAGCCAATTTCCCAGTACTGCCATCCTTCGTAAATTCGGGGTCAGTAATTGGTTGACATTCTGCGTTGTTTCATGGGGGGCCGTTCAGTTAGCAATGGGTTTCGTGCAGTCTTGGAAGTATCTCGCCCTCTGTAGGATGTTGCTCGGAGCTTTTGAGGTATTAGATGCCCTTATCCGCCCTCTAACATCAATCACTGAGGGCGAACACTAGGCCGGCTTCTTTCCTGCTTTGGTATTTGTCATCACGACTTGGTGAGACAACTCCATTGTGTTGGGCAATTCCGATGTGTTTAATGCTGTTATTGAACCCCAGGTATACTCGACATGAAGTACAAAAGCGGTAAGACGCATCGTGTCCTCTGAAATTTGCTTTTCCCTGAGGTTTCCGTGTTTTTTGTGCCCTCCTTTGGATTATGAAGGCTTGGCGCATTCTATCTTGTGTCCATCTTGACAGGCGGTTTTAGCCCCTTTTTTGCATATGTCTTGACTCTCCTTGGCGAGAAACGGGACATTCCAGTTTGGGCCTGGATCTTTGTACGCTCCAAATCCACTGAAGCTGCCCTAAAATCCTTATTTCCTGTTGGTCAGATCATCGAAGGAGCAATTACCATTGTATTTGGCGTCGTATCTTGGTTCTTCATACCCGACTTTCCGGATCAGAACACCTTCTTGACCAAGGAGGAGACGAAGTTTGTGCTTGAGCGTGTAGAACGAGATCGTGGTGACTCCATCCCTGACGAGCTAACTTTAAGGAAGACCATCCTGCATCTTTGTGACTGGAGAATGTGGGCGTTCGGTAAGTCCTATTTCATGAACATCTGGGATACAAAAAGTCCTAATAATCGTCGCAGGCCTGATGTATTTCTGCGCAACAGTTCCAGCGTATGCCATTGGGTAGGTACAGTAGATACTATTCCACTTGGTATTGATGCACCATCCATCAGATTCTTCATCACGATTATACTTCGTTCCATGGGATGGTCTGTTCAACAGTCCTTACTATTGGTAGGTTTTTTTATGGGACTTTGATTATGTTATCCTGAATCTGATTTCTATGCTGGGTCCAGAGCGCACCCCCATATGTCTCTGCAGTGCGTCATTCTTTGGGACTCATGCCCTTTTTCTTATTGAAAGTCGGATGGTATCCAGGCTATAAGCATCATGTTCTTCTCCTGGCTGTCCGATAAGTATAAACAGCGAGCAGTTTTTATTGCTCTTCAGACTGGCCTTACCCTATTCGGGTTGTTTCTGATGGGTTTTGTGCACTCTGTGTCATTGAGGTATCTTGGTATGCCATCTTTTATGACCCTGATATCGGGGAACTCAGGAGAGTGGCTCATCTTCATAAGGTATCTTTATGGCCAATGCCGGATCTGCTGGTTGTATTCCTAGTATACTTGCATATGTAGGTGTCACTTTTTGATGATACCTTGGAAAGATGTCGTCTCACCGGGTATCTTGTTCTCAGTCAGCCAATAATACCATCTCGCATTCTAAACGCGCTGTGTCCACCGCGATGATAGTCTCCTTTGGAGGATTAGGTGGTATTTTTGCTACGACAGTCTTCCGGCAGATTGACTTCCCTCGTTATCTTATGGGGATCTATGCCACTATTGCATGTCAGTTGGTTCTTCTAATCCTACTCTCGGTGACGACCAGATTCTTCAGAAGAGAGAATCAGAAAGCTGTTTTGGGGTGTCATGTGGACGAGACAAGAGTTTTGTATACTTTGTGACGAGTTTCAAACTGGTTATGGAGGTCCATTGTAATCTTCAGCCACGCCGTACTGGAAGCGGCTAGATTGCCTTGTGTACGCCTAGAATGGACTCGAAGTAAATTTTCCACTGGAACAGCGTAAAAACGTATGAGAATAAATCAAATGTTTACTGACCAAGGTCGACATTTGAATATGTTCATCTTTTAATGCCTCGTTTGATTCTATCAATCGACCCATGACTGCTGCTCTACAAAGACCACGATCTATAAGACACAATTTCCATGGCCCATGAGTTGTTGATGGTGTAGATTTTCCATTCTTGCTTTGCTCTCAACTATAAATAATGTATCATCTATCCACTCAAGCAGATTCCTCGAGTTGCTGTCATCCAGGAATCATCTTCCTGTTTCATTGGTATCAACTGTCCTGCTCAACCCTTTACAAGTCGCTGCTCATGCGGTGGGAAATGAACAGAAAAAAATAGTTATCATGTCGTCTACATCCAACATCATCTACTAGGATGTACAACACCAAATGGATTCTACCCATCATCTTGCCTCTTCATGTATTTCATCACTCAGGGAGGTAGCTCCTCTATCACCTCGCGAGATAATTGCTTCACTGTCCCTATCAGACTCTGTATGACAGAACCTGAGGGTTTCGATTGTGCTGGAATCTATACTTTCTTCCAAGGGACAATTTGCTTCAAGTAAATTGAATATCAACCGCGACACCTGAGCAACATGCAGATTAGCAATGATGATAGAGATACAGGGAAGAAGGATTTTAGCTTACAATAAAGGGATAAATGAAGCATGAAGAGCTAATCATTAGGGTCAGTAAGGGGAATACTGGCAACAATAACAACATACTAGGCTAGGACAGTCAAAATGATATTAGATGGAGCTAGGAAGAAATAAGCGACTTCTAGGCATGAGATGACTTTGAAAAAAGGAATGAGTTCTACCCCACTTGTTTTATAGTCAGGGCTTACCCAAGAGACTGAATAAATAGACCATTAGTTAAATTAATAATATCTAATTTTCGACTCACGGTATAAATAACAAGGTTCCATCGCGGTAGAACACATACAATAAACGAGTCGAGGTTTTCATGTGAGAAATATGGCCGCGTATTCCATTACCAAAAACCTTTTGTGTTTTATATGTCATGGTAAACCTGATAAAAGTCAAGAGGACTTCGATTGCGGTTGCTATCGCCCTGGTAATTCTTTTTTGTGTGAGAATGATTGTGCAAGTCAGCAAAATATGTTAGAACACATACTGAAGGGCACTGGCAACACGGTTGTAGACAAGCAAAATAGGCGCTGTACTCACCCAGCAACTATGGAGAGGGTATAACATTCCGGCAATGGATTCGAGATATACTTCAACTATCATCCCAGACATCGAAGTCTGAAAAATACGATCAGTTGGTGAGTTAGGCATCGTACTGTGTTTAAAGCCTACCAGAACCTCAGCTAATTTCGACAATCAGTCATCTTTATCAATCAGAAATCAAATTCTACGAAACATACCTGCCGTTATGATGTAGAGAATTAGTGAGACTAGAATCCAAAAAAATCAATATATAGAGTCCACTGGCACATGTTTCTAGCTCTCTCACCAGTCAAATCCTTGTTCCAAATTGCTCGAAGGCGGAGGACCAGCAGAATTTTTACTACCAATGAATTCAACAATGTGAAGAATCTATTGACATCAGCTATTTTAGTCCTTGAGAATCATGATGAAACTCACTCGACGAAGAATGGTCCAAAAATACACCTGGCAAAGAGGTAGGTCAGAGCGAGCAGCAAAGACATTTGATCTATACTACTAAGACATCCTAGTCAATGAATATATCAAAATTGAATTAAGATTAGTGTCGTACTGATCTCGATGCCCAGGCTTTATTGTCATCTGGTGAAGTTGTTGTCAATATGCATTTGATTTATGTCAGATGATTGCCTCATACTATATGAACGCATTCTGCGAATTTGGATCAGTCGTCTCATTCAATCAAGTAAGGGATTACACTTACATGATGCTTGCCCAGTTACTTATCAAGACAGAAAAATAGATGACATGGAGTTTTGACCACTTCCTCCTGAGCTCAAATATGTCAGTGACAATAGTTGGCCATCAAATGGGAAACATGCCTGTGGAGGTACTGAACCTAGGAGGGAAGAGATGTGAGGAATGAGTATGTATAAATGGTGAGTCTCACCTGGTGGGGAATATGATAAATAAAATCATATAGCATCAGCGTAGCGGTAATGACTTGAAAAGGCTTCAGCCGTTGCTTCGACAATGACAGAATAAGGAACAGCGTACTTTGGCTGTAACGTGCATTTGACAGTTTCTTCAGGTCACGAACGTAATCTTCTGGTGTTAGTTTGTACTGATCAGCCATTGAATTGGATATGCAAGAGGGATGTATTTTGTACTCAACGCGATGACCATGGTTCGACTATATAGACAAAATTTCTATTCGGTTGCGCGCAGACCAAGAAATCTGATCAAGGTCATGCATCTGATATCGCCAGTCTATCATGGATCAGTCCGGGGGGGTGGCAACCGAGCAGCTCGGGACATCCACTCTACCTTCAGGTGCTTGACAGGTGCTTTCGGGGTCTCACTTAGTGGCTTCCCAAGGAATATCAGGTACTTTTTGCAGATCAACTGGGTCAGTGTGAGCTGCACAAAGTACCTGATATCCCCTACAGCCTGCATGTGTCAAAGAAGGAAGAGCACCTTCTTGGAATACCTGAAGAAGCTGCAGAGACTTACTGAGAAGAAAATGAAGTCCCAGCAACAAGTGACATTGAGAATATGAAAGATTTAGATGAGAAGGCAGCTAGTGAAGGAAAGAAAAGGTATTGAGGCAATTCTATAGGAGATGTTCCTCCAAACAAGTGGTCAACTTGGTAGGGACTCGAACTGTACTAAGCAAAGATAATCCTTTTTGGGAAGCCATCAAGTGAGACCCCGAAAGCACCTGTCAAGCACCTGAAGGTAGAGTAGATGTCCCGAGCTGCTCGGTTGCCACCCCCCTGGTTGAAACTGATGGAAAATCATGATAAACGAAGGAACTCGGCTAAGGCTAACACTATTCTCCAGGCTTTGCCATTCAATTGACGGCCGGTAACGGACAGGTTCTACAAAGTCCCAAGCTGCATAAAGTGCTATTCGTGATACCGGTTCTATGTCAATCAGATACTTGGTGGTGCAATCACTCTTGTGTCGAAACAAGGTCGTCTAGGCAACGAGTTACTATTGTTTTCGTTGTGAAGTAGTTTGTTGTTGTTCTATTGTCACAAATAGTACATCCCCCCCAGTATAAATGTCGTGCATCATGTTTAAAAGGCTAGACCGCGGCAAATGCGCACCAGTCGTTACTGTATATATAGTAATTACAATACAATAGCTACGATGTCCATTGTTTCAATACAATAAAAACATGATCACCGAGAAAACAACAAACTAATTTTAGTGTATTGTTCGGTATTCTAACATATCATCCCCCTTATCATCCCTCTTAGGATCCAGCCTTCTCATCTGGATCCTAGTGATTCATATATACAATTTATTCTGTTCCTGATGTTACCTGGGCTATATACATTTGAGATATTGTCTTTGAGAAGCAAGATGTCTGATAAATTACATCATACCTTAGGCTTCTCCGTTCACACGATCGAGCTCGACGAGCTGTCCCGTTCCTACCTCAAATAGGATAGTGAGGGCCTTCTGGCTTGTCAACACTAAGCTGTGCTTCCAGCCTTAAGGAAGCCAGTGTATGGACAGAGATCGACCTCCTCACCAGTCTCCACCATCCCAACATTGTCTGTCTCCATCTCCCTGTGTTCTGGTCTCCCAGCTCACCCTTTCAGGTCAAACTCTACGAATGCTTTGAGCCTCGCACAAAATAGTACCTTTCTTTTGAACTCGCCACTGGCAGGGAGCTGTTTGACCGCGTCCTCGCAAAGGGCAGTTTACGGAGCACGACGCGGTCACTGTCATCTGCTCCGTCCCCGATGCCGTCGACTGTCTCCACCACCTCGGTATCGTTCACAGCAACCTCAAGTACGCTTGCTTTCCTCTCTCATCTCCCTCCCTTCACCTGCTTTACAGACCCGAGAATATCCTCTGCCACTCCAATGACCTGTCATCGTCGGCTTTGACATGCAAGTCCTCATCCATTTCCCACCCTTGACCCACCCTTGACCCCCCCTTTTCACAGAGAAAAACTCTCCCATTCTCCCGACAAGTAACTCACATCTGTCACCGACTCTTTTGACTAGCTGCCCCCAAAGTTGTAAAAAAAAACACCAGCCACGGAAAACGCGTGGGCATCTGGTGCACAGGTATGATCGCTTCTAGACGCATACACAAACAAAACACAAGCTCACTGCTCTCTCTCTGCACAGCCATTGTCACCTACGGCTACCTCTCTTTTTTCCGACAATACCATCACCTTTACCCAGAAAAGCGCCGATCTCGAAATCGAGTTTGAGATCCCATACTGGAACCCGGTTTCTGATTAATCCAAGTCTTTTATCTGGCGTCTCGCCGCCCTCGATCACTCCATCGTCCCACCGCCCAGGTGGTTTTACGCGACCCTTGGCTTACCTCACCACCGCCACCGCTGCTGCTGCTGTGTCCCACATTGATCTCCCTCCACCCTCAGACAAAGCTGGAGTCCTAGAGCAAAACGGCACAGTGCCTTAACTGGCATCAGGGCCGCCAACAGGTTCACCTACTTTACAGCTGCTGCTGCGAGTCAGTCGAGCACGCAAAGTAGTGGCGGATGGAATGATCTGGATCCGAATCCACGCGCCGTCATTCAAGCGCTGTCAAAGGAGGAGAAGGAGAAGGATGATGTTGGTTAAGGTGACACCATGCCTGGTTCCTTTGAATCTGTTCATCGAGAACCATCTATTCCTTGGACAAATGTAGCCGGACGAAAACCAGACGAGGTTCTGACGCTTCTTCTTGTAAAGTAGAAAAAATACAATTTTCGTCACATCATATTTAAATCAAGAATCTCTGGTTGAGAACATGATCTTTTGCACATCTGTGGTCTTGGACTTCTTTCTTTCATGGACATTCCTGTCCTTGCTCGGCACCTTTGTTGGTTCAGAGCAACAGACAGGCCTTATATCTCTGCTTGGATTCAACCTAATTTGTTTCCTATTTGAGTCCTGTAACAGGTACATCTTATCAGAAAACAATCCTGTAATGCCTTGTCTCTATTGCAAGAATAACCTGAACGTAAATCATGGACCTGAAAGCTGTGCATTGTCTGCTGCTATTATCGATACGACGCGAGTCATCATTGATGCAAAGTGTGGGAACTACACATGAGTCTTGTCACAACAATGTGCCTGGCAACTGATATTGATGATCAAACAACAATGCCGAGAGTGTGGTAAATGATTTAAATGGACGCACCTTGACAGATAGGAAATTAAATGTTCTGTCTATTATTATCTACGGGAGGATGGTGAAGACAGGTGTTTGATGTTTTCCTATCCAGAGCTCTCCAGTTGTTCAACAGCATTGCAACGCGAGGCATGGGGGGTGACCGGCGGGGTAGATGAGTCCCGCCATTACTCAAAGCTGTCGCAGTCAAGTTTTAAATCGAGGTCATTCAAAAGTTTATATGATTGATGGAATGATAATGAACAAGCTAATAGCATTTTCTGCAGCTTGTCTGTTACCAGCCGTTAATCAAATTCATTTGATGAGGAGCAAAGTGGGAAAAATTGATTGAGGTCTGATGCCCAGAGAAGTGGTTGAAAAAAAGCGCCTAATTTCATGGCGGCCGTGTTACGGTCTGAA
>Ga0153934_1000587_pt1 | contig 10504 bp, 8 predicted proteins | sample TSNJ018MetaG_FD_104708 | JGI IMG/M metagenome (GOLD analysis project Ga0153934, IMG submission 104708) | Attine ant fungus gardens microbial communities from New Jersey, USA - TSNJ018 MetaG | ecosystem: Host-associated > Fungi > Mycelium > Unclassified | place: USA: New Jersey, Wharton State...
ATATCAAGTGTTGATATAGACTCAAGGTTGAAGTGTATATTCATCCTTGTGGTCTAGGGTTTTAACAGTATCACTAGTTAGAATTACCTTAGTTTTGTTCTTCCTTAGGAAAACTCCATCCTCTGTTTAACCTAATCTCTTCTCTTGAATATAATCTATTAAAATACTTAGAAGGGCAAGTGTAGAGGTTGGCACAGCTAAACTGTTGAGGCTAAACCCAAAAAACCTTTCCTGGAGTCTATCCTAACAAGATCAGTCAGTGACAACTAAGGTACTAAACACTAAATTGTTGATATCTGGAGAACTGCTGGATATAATCATTCACTTCAATATATATTGTGAAGCTCTCTTCAATACACTTCTTTTGCCTATGAATAGACCCCAAGTGTTAGTGCAAGGTCATGAAGACTTAGAGCTCAACCAAGGTGGTTGTTTAGAAAGAACTCAATAGAGTTCTCCATTGGATTCCTCTAGGTACTTATACAAATATTGTGTTATCAATAGACAGTGAATGTCCTTAGTGATCATCCTAGGTGGATGTTCAAGAAGAACTCGATGGAGTTCTTTGTTGGATTGGACTCCTACTTATACTACTTTTTTACAGTGGCTGTACTATTAGTCCATGATCACATGTTCTTCCAGAATATTCTGTGATCACTTGACCTTGTCATGTGACCTTAGTTCCCACACTATTTATATCTTGACCCCATTGTACATCTTGAGGTTTTGGATCAAGTGTTTAAATGCTTGGGAAACTATTCCCCTTTTGGGGCTCTCATAACATATTGGTTGGTCTGTATACCTGTCTCCCACAATTATATAACCCTTACTAAGAGCTATCTATCTTACATAATCCTTTCCACACTATTTATATCTTTCCCACATTGTATTCTTGGATATTTCCCATCAAGTTGATAAATGTGCAAGAAATAGTTTTCTTCTTGGGAGTTGTTTTATAACACCAAGACAATAAAATCCCATAAAAATACAAGATCTTTAATGTCTGTACATGATACTGATATATTATCTATAGATTATCATCTGTCCTTGAATAGAACAAAGGACTGTCCTAAGATGGTTAGGTTATCTCTATTTCAAGAACAATAGCACTACCATATATAGAACAATAGGTAGTAAACATGTAATAGTCTATTCTGGTGCACAGACTATTACATTCATGTATATAAGGACTTTCTGTCTGAGAATTAAACTTCAGACTTAACAACATCTTTTACTGCTTGTTTAACTTCACTCTTTGATTACTAAATCAACCAATCACAAATCAGTAAGTGGCCATTTGTGATACTTGATCTCAACTTGTGGATTGGACCAACCTCTACACTAGGTCCTCACTTGGTTAATATAGTCACTTTAGAGTACAAACAATTGAAAGAATGGATTCTGGAGGAGTTTACTAAGTAGAGAACAAAACTAGAGTACTAACTATAATCTGCTAGCTTATAACTGAGGTGTTTGACAAACTGGTACAAAGAGTGAGGAACAGGTATAAATAATGTAACAAAGCTCTCATATGAGACTGTTGAGACCATGTGTTACAGAGGACTATGACAGCTAGCTCCCTCACTCCTGATCCTAACTGCTAAGATATTCTGTAATAAGGGAACTTGTATATATAGTATAAATTACCCCTCTAGGAGCCTTATTCCATTTTCTGAGGATTCTTTGAGAGACACTCTATTCTGGTTGCCCTCACAATAAGGCTCTAGTTGAAATCTTAACATGATTAGCCTAATCTCAAATGGACCTGCTAGGAACTTTGGGACTAATTACCAAGGTATTTATGGGACTCATGGACCTCTTATAAGCTTTAGTATAGTACAACTATTGGGTTGAGCTAACTCTAGAACTGAGTTGTCTTTTATTTGGGATGAACAAAGAGAACTCAACAGAGTTCCTCTTAGATTTGGGCTACTTATACCTTTTACACATGGTCTATGCTACTAATCCTAACCTACTCATGATCTAACAAAATCTACTAGAATGTTCCTAGTCATGTGACAGACATGTTATAAGGGTGACTAGAGTGGAGTAGGCTCTAGGAGAATCCTTCTTAGTATTACACTTCTAAGTACATTACAACTTACCTCCAGGAGAATCCTTAGAGTTTAGGATGAGGCTCCTAGGGATATACTCTACAATATATATACTATTATAGTTTGTCCATCTCCAATCCTACAGTCTAGTCAGCTAGGGTCAAGAGTTGCCAAGTTGAGCTAGAGGCAATTAAATATTACATAGTAATATTTAATTAGGTACAGGGTTGCTCCAGGAGGTTAGTCTAATGTTCCAGGGGTGGCATTGGTAGGGTTCTCTTATACATATGATAGTATGATATAACAACTGATTTACCATATCATATGATGAATTGTGATGACTGTGACATGTCATGTGACTTTATTATCTAATTGTAAGAAAATAAAAGTAAAAGATAAAAGGAATAAAGAAATAAAAGTTATTATGGCCAAGATGACTTATAACATTTAGAACTATTTGGAGATTTGTTGGACTAACACATTTATAGACTCTAACTCAAGTTGTTACCAATGTAACAAGTAGTAATACATTAGGTAGTAATATGATAATGTAGAATTACTATAAATATAGGTCAGAAAGAGAGGAAATGGCAAGTTCTCTCTTTCTGAGTTCTCTCCTCTAAATCTTAAGGTTATACTCCATAACTCTCTTAACTGTCTTTGAACACTCTTGAAGAGTACAACATAAGTCTTGTATCCTTCACTTTTAATATAACCCTTCTGAAAATCTTGACCAAACCCTTTGTAGAGGGGTAAAGGAATATCAAGTGTTGATATAAGCTCAAGGTCAAAATGCATATTCACCTTGTGGTCTACAGTCTTAACACAAACTATTTCAGTGCACATGCTAAACATGTCAATAACCTAACAGAAAGAAATTGAAACAATATGATGTAAGTCAAAACTCATTAAATAGACTTGTGTCAAACAACGGGAATTGTGTGTCAATTTTAGTAGTAGACAAACCACTTTCTGGCCACCCATCCAGTCTTGACAGGAGAGAGGTCCCCTAACAGGAATCAATAAATATTCACATTTATAGATTGATTATACTTTTGGAGACATTCTGATCATTTTAGTCCATGGAACATAAAAAAATTGGCTTCCCTCTAGACTACCAATTGGGTTAAACAATCAATGTTTCAGATATGGACGGACATCCTTGATTGTAATTTTTATCATGTGGACACCCTAAATCATGACATCTATATCGGCTCCAATGTCTTACACCCATGAGGTCATTCCCTTGACTGCCTTCACTTGACCAAAGTATCAACGTGAATTTACTTGAAAATTGGAAGGCTTGAACTCGAACATGATGTTCCGAACCCGGAATCGGAACAACACCAGAGCAGAGTAGCCACAAGTCTTGTACCCAGTTCAAATAAACGTATTGGCATTCTGTCGAAAATGAGTTCCAAAGTGTCGTCAGGTACACCAACTGTGACCAAAGAAATTTATTTCTCGATAAGCACAAAAAAACAAGCGAGAATGTCAACGACCAACGCTCCTCATAGCAGCAGGTGCACATGGGGGACCTTTCCTTGTTGATGGTGATGTCGATGATGATGTCGATGATGTTGTCGACCTAGGACCAGTCGGAACAGGAATTAGCTTTCCAGATGACGAATTGACAAAGGGAAAATCGGATTTGATAGGTTGTAAATCTTGTAGAACGAGGTCATGTCTGACAGCCTCAAGTCTCTCTCTTTCCTTTCTCTGAGTGTCCAACCACTCTTGTTCAGCTCTCCTTTGCTTTTCATCGGAGTCGGGTGTAATGTCAACTTGTGGCCAATTAAATAAAGTCCATGGTCGTGGGGCATCGTCCTTTGGAAAAATAAAAAATGATGAAAAGGGAAAGCAAAGAAACAAAAGACGAGAAACGCACAGAAGTGGAATCAAAGGAGGACAAGACGGTACTCAACTCGGGAGTCTTGAAGTCCTCGACCAATTCACCCTCTTCTCGATCTTCTGCGCGCTGCCTCCTCTTGCGAGCGGCGAAATCCTTCAAGGACATCTTGACTTTTTTGTCAGGGACAGATGAAGGATGAGAGAAGAAGAGGGGAGAAAAGTCAGACGAGGCGGGAGTGGTAATAGTGGTAGAGGCTGGGGAGAGTGGTGTACGAGATGGAGAGTGGGATGGAGAGTGAGGCAAACATGATGGAGAATGAGGCTGTGGAGGCGGAGAATGCGAGGGCGGTGGTGGCAGTGGAGAACGTGGTGGTCGAGACATTGACACTAGTGGTGGAGGTGGCGAGTGTAGTGGCCGAGGGGATGACTGAGGGTGTTGAGGCAGTGACTGAGGTAGTTGAGGTGATCGAGGAGGTCGAAGACGTTTCCATTGTTTCCGTAGCTTTGGGGGAATGCAGTGTTCATCTGGAGGAGGACCAGGCTCTGGGGGATGGATCATCTCGACGCCACCGATGCCGCTAGCAGACACAAGACGCTCTCTTGTGCGGAAGCCGCGTTGAGTGCCGACAAGAGGGCCAAGATCGGAAGGATGGGGGTTTGCAGCGTCGACAAAGGCAGCGATCTGAGTGAGGGCACAGTGGGTTGCATTGACACCGCAGGCACAGGTGGTGTAAGTGGAGGAGAGGGCGTGGAGAAAGTTGGAGAGTTGACGTCGAAGGCGATGAATGTGAGATTGCCTGATGAAAAAAGAGGTAATTAGGTAAAAAAAAAAAGGAAGAAGGGGCTTGAACGCACGGGAAGAGGGTGGGGGACTGGATGACAGCGGGGAGAGAATGAACAACATTGGCATCGTCCCATTCCCAGCCAAGGACGACCTCTTCTCCAGGCTTGAGATCACGAAGGGCAAAGACGCCAAAGGTTAGGGAGGAAGAGTCTGGATCGAGACAGGGACGGACGACAGCATTGGGCCTGCACCCGCTGCGAGCAAACCGGGCGTCGCTGCCGCAAATGCGGGAATCGAGGGCAAGGTCTAGGGGAGGACCTATGAGATGGACAAAGGGTTTTGGCATGCCAAGATGGGCGTAGCCGTTGAGGGAGTCGAGGAGATAGGCAGAGGAGGGGATGATCCTGGACCTGAGAGGGGCTAGGAGCTCATTCTCCTTAATGCCCTGATTAGCATGGAGGCGATAGCCTGGAGGACGAACGCCGTGGTCATCGTCGGTGGTGGCACGGAGGGCGGTTTTGGAGGCAGCAGCAGTATTGTTGTTGAGGGCACAAAGCCCCCGCCAAGCCTGGCCATACTGACGGAGTCTGAGGCGGACCTCCGCATCTGGGACGTCGTCTGCGGTAATGGGGACATAAGCGTGAGTAGCGGGCTCATCGTCTGGAGGACGTTGTCGTCGTGGTTTGCGACTGCGAGAGCATATCCAACATTTCCAAACATCGGGGACGTTTTTTGGGTCTACAATTCCAAAGCAGGCAGCGTGAACCCAGCGAGAACATTGGTCACAAGCAATCGAAAAGCCATCGTCGAGTTGGTTGCCACACACACACCGTATCGCATCTGCCATGAAAAGAGTCCTACTCGTCACACGTGACATCCTGAACTGGAAATCCCAAAACAATATTCCATAACAGGCAACCCTTGCTATTTGTCACATTTCCAAAAGCATACAACCCTCGCCCTTCACATCACAAGGTGGCAATATCCATTGTCAATTGATTATATTGTCTCATACGTGAATATAACTGGGGCATCGCAGATTTCTCGAGTCATCGTGATCCTCTTCTGATCTCCCCGTGTTACTGGTATCAGCCCCCTCACACAACTCGCTAATCATACGGTGGAAGGTTAACGGACGAAAAACGATCTACATCCAACATTATCTACTGGGATGAACACCACCAGATGTCCTCTCCATTATCTTCCCTCTTCATGTATTTCTTCACCCAGGGATATAGCTCCTCCATCACCTCGCGAAATATCTGCTTCAGTGTCCCTACTGGACTCTGTATGATGGAACCTTATGCTTTCCACTGTATCAGAACAGATACTTTCGTCTAAAGGACAGTTTGCTTCCAGCAAATTAAGTATCAACCGCGATACCTGAGCAACAAATGAATTAGTGGTAATAGTGATACAAGGCAGTATCTCAGCTCACAATAAAGGAATTAATGAAGAATGAAGAACTGATAACCAGAGGTAGTAAGGGGAAGACCAGAAAAAATAACAACTTACTAGTCTAGAATATCCCCTAAAGTCGTAGAAATGTCGGTGAGGTCGGAAATAACATACAGGATTAAGTGGACTTTGAAAAGAATAAGTGATAGCCCACCCGTTTTGTAGTCTAGGCTTACCCAAGAGACTGAATTAGACAGGCAATCAGTTAGATAGAAAATTTGCACATTTGGACTCACGGTATGAATAAGAGTGTTCCGTCGCGGTAAAACACATATAATAAACGGGTGGAGGTTTTCATGTGAGAAATACGGCTGCGTATCCCATCACCGAAAACCATCTGTGTTTTGTACGTCATGATAAACCTGATAAAAGTCAAGAGGATCTCGATTGTCGTTGTTGCAGCCCTGACAATGCTTTTTTGTGTGAGGAGAAATGTGTAAGTTAGCAGATGAAATATACTGAAAACGTACTAGAAGGTGATAGCAAGAGTGTATTGTATATTTTCCAGGTGTGATGATCTACTATAGCAACCGTGCAGAGGAGCCCGCACTCCAGAAACTGAACCGGAATATACGCTAAATATCATTAAAGACAGCGCAGCCTGTAAAATGAGATAAGTTGGTAGGTAAGTATTGTAATGTCTTAAAACCTACCAGGACCTCAGCTAATTTCGACCATCAGTCATTCTCTATTGATCAGAAATAAAATTCTGCAAAACACACCTGCCGTTATAAAATGCAGAATGAGTGTGACTAGAATCAAAATTATCAATATACCAAGTCCATTAGTACATGTTTCTAGATCTCTCACCAACGAAGTTCTTGTTCCAAACTGCTCGGATGCGTAGAACCAGCAGAATCTTCATTGCAAACGAAGTGAACATTGTCATTAAGCTATTGACATCAACTACTCTTGTCCTTGAGGATCATGATAAAACCTACGTGACAGCCAGCGTTGATCCAAAAAGGCACCTATCAAAGGGGTAGGTCAGGTGGAGCAGCAAAGACAATTGATCTATACCACTAAAGCGTTCCAGTCAATAAAAATTCACAAGTGAATTAAGAGCAACGGCTTACTGATACCGATGCCCAGGCTGTATCATCACCTGGTGAAGTTGTTAATTTAAGTCAATCTACTTGAGGTAATTTCCTCGTACTGTATGCATTCATTCTGAAGTTTTGATCAGTTATCTTATTCAATATGGTAAGGGAGTCATAGTTACATCAGCGCTGACCAGTTGCTTATCAGAACGGAAAAATAAATGACATGCAGTTTCGACCACTTTCTCCTGAGTTTTCATATGTCAGTGGTAATAGTCAATGAAAATTGAATTGAGAACATGCCCGTGAAGGTACTGAATCTAGAAGAGAAGAGATATAGAGAATCATCGTTTACAGATGGAAAGTCTCACCTGTTGAGGGATGTGATAGATAGCATCATATACCATCAAAGTACCAAAAACAGCTTGAAAGGGTTAAGCAGTTGCTTCGAAAGCAATGGAATAAGCATACCTTGGCTGTAAAATTGATCTGAAAGGTTCTTCAGGTCAAACATATACAATGCTGGCGTTGGTCCATGCTGATCACTCATTGGGATAGGATATACAAGTGGGAGGTATTTTGTTCGCAATTTGGGTAAAATGGTTTGATTATATAGTGTTGTCAGGTAAATCAAGTGTTGATTTCTATTCTGTTGAGTGCTGACAAAAATCTCTGAGAAAGATGGGTGGTGGAAAATTATGATGATTGAAGGAACTCGGTTGTGGTAACAGACAGGTTCCACAAAGTCTCAAGTTGCAGAGAATGCGATTCAGGACGCCGGTTCTGTGTTAATCAGTGGATACTTAGTAGTGTGATACTCATCACGATCGTCTTCGAGAAGCAAGATGTCAGTCACAACTTTGATATCTAGTGGAGCCTCCACTGCTTTTCTTACATCCGAATAACAGCTTTGCAGGCTTCTCCTCTCACCCGTTGGACTGTCTGCCCAAAGCTCCTATCCTACGTGACTGACTCTCCGTGCCTCGACTCTCAACTGACTTTTCAGCAGACCGCTCAGGAGCTTTTTGTTTTCTCTGGTGTCTTGAGATGCTGAATTTAATCATTCATATTCATTTGTCGGTGAAGGGATATAGATAGATGGTCGTTCCCACAGCCCATTTGGCCTCAGGGTGTATACTAGTCAGATGAAAGTCTTAGTGACTCCAACTCGATCAGATCTATGTATCCAGCAGAAGGTGTAACGAGCTTCACTGCCACACATCGTTTCACCCACAACTCAGAGCACAGCCATGACTCGAAGTCGCAGTAGTAGTGTTGACTCACGGACCGTGGACCTGTATAGTAGATAGATTGCCTTAACTTTGTTCTGGTTCGACGAATATGTCTTCCACTCCCGAACACCAGTGTTTAAGATCGTAACAGAAGGCATCACGTTTCGATTTCAAGTCTTTAAGTGAAATCAATGTACATATGTGCATATACCCAATACATGAGTCACATCAAATCCATGTCATGTAAAATCTGAGGCACAATGGTTGACATTCCGTACAAGCTAATATTTTCGGTTAGGTGTTATGATGCCCTGAACAACTTGTCACACATCACATATGCCCTCCTCCTCCTCCTCCTCCTCCTCTCGCCATCTCCTCGCGTCTGCCCTCGACAAACTCGACCAGTACAAGGCTGACGCCCGCAGTCTCGAGTCCACCATTTCCCTTCTACGCGCTCAGCTCTCAGATGCACATGCAACTGCCTCCGCCGCACACCAGCAACTCGCTGTCTCTCAGCTCCGCTTGGAACATGCCCAGCAGGCTCTGTGCGTCCTTTTATCTCCCCTTGTCGTCATTCTTACCCATACAGAATGACTTCCAATGCTGACCTTCAACAGGCCAAGCTTGATGCATCCGCTTCTCAGCAAGAGGCAGATCGTCTACGTACTCAGCTCTATCATCTCCGCGAACAAATCAACGTCCGTGACGCACGGGAACAAGCTCGACAACAAGGCTACGACCAAGGTCTACAGAAAGCTCGACAACAGGGCTACGATCAAGGCCTCCAGCAAGCTCGCGCTCAAACACCTCCAGACGTCCAACCATCACCACAACTTCTCAGAGCTTCTTTCGATTCAGCTCTCTCGCTCGCTCGTCAGGACAATGAACTCCGTTTCCAACGCGAGTTTGAGCAGCAGCTCAATGCTGAGCGTCAACGATTACGAGTCCTCACTCTTCAACACCAACACGATTTTGAACGCGCTTCCAGAGACCAGTCTGATCAATTTCAAAAACTCATGCAAGACGCCCAGAAGCACACAAATGAAATGCGGGGTCGCCTAGAAGAAGAACTGAAAAAGGAGCAACAGGCAGTGGAGATCATGAGGCACGAGAGAGACCAGGAGCGTCTCAAGAGGCAAGCAGAAGAAGCCACAGCCGAGCTCATCGCACAGGAAAGAGACCAAGAACGACTCAAGAGGCAAGCGGAAGAAACGGCAAGGCAAAAGGACAGGGAAGAAAGAGAACTTGAGAGGCAACGATTCGCCTCAGAGCAGGCAGCACTCATTCAGGAAAAGGATAGAATACTTGCTCAGACACACCCACCATCAACCGCCGCCTCAAATGACCATGAATCCAACTTGGTTGCTGCCCCATTGCCCTATATACCTATGCCTCGTCCTCCTATAGACGCACCCGTACCTCCTTTGCCCTTCCCAGAACCTTCCCGCCCTCCTTCACGTTCCACTCAACCGCCTGCTTTACCGCTGACCTTGCCCGCACGCCATAGGTCTCGTCGTTCGTCAATTGAGAGTCAAAGCTCAGCATCCACCGTCGCAGGTGCATTTGACTCTCTTGTCTCATTTCCCCATGCAGTACCTTTCATTCCTAGAGGTGGCCGCAGAGAGGGTCCTTATGGCAATCCAGAACGAGACAAGGACTTGTTGAGCGATATACCCGAGGACGCGAGTGATCGTAGTGCATCGGCTCAAATACCGGTTCCTCCACCGCCAGTATTGAATTGGCCTGCGAATCCCACACCAGTTGAGGAAGGGCGGCCGGTGATTCCGATCATACAAATTGATGCAGCTCCGGACAATAATGTGAGCTCTCTGTAGCCGTTGATTTGATTATTCTGTTGACGCGATTACAGGAACCTCCATCAAGACCAGATAACGCTTCCTCTTGGAGTAACTCGGGTTATAAAATCACCATTGAACCGCCTGTACGTTTTATACTTTTGTGCCATTCTTCTCGCTCATGCCCTTTGTCTATAGTCTGCTCCAACGTCACCAGGAGAGGATTCTCATCCCGAGTCTAGTGTTCAACCCGTTATATCGGATCAATATCTGAGTCCAGCGCACGCAA
>Ga0153934_1000596_pt1 | contig 10372 bp, 10 predicted proteins | sample TSNJ018MetaG_FD_104708 | JGI IMG/M metagenome (GOLD analysis project Ga0153934, IMG submission 104708) | Attine ant fungus gardens microbial communities from New Jersey, USA - TSNJ018 MetaG | ecosystem: Host-associated > Fungi > Mycelium > Unclassified | place: USA: New Jersey, Wharton State...
AGTGTTGATGGAAGGCATCACAATCGTCGAACATCATCGACCTCGTCTTCTTCTACTTCAGCTGACCGTACAAAGAAATTGACCTCTACACCAACAACGTCCATGCCATATCATCATTCTCATCACCTTCATCGACAGCCAACCAGTCGGATTGTCGTCCAGTCAACTCAATTGACACCAGCTGTGATACCCCCTAACGTGCCTGGTTCTGCGGCAAGAAATTCGCCTTTTATAGCGCCGCTAATTCCTTTGAAGACGAAAGGTGGATTGAGTAGAAGACCGCAGACGGCTGCGGGGAATCTTGGGGGTGAAACTTACACCGATCGAGATGCAACGACGCCTGTGTCAGGTGAAGGTGATCATTTCGGACCTAGGATTCGGCATGCGTCTCTACAAGGACAGATTGGAGTTAAGGAAGCTGTTTCTGCTGCTAATGCTGGTAATATAAACAGTAATTTGCCTACGGCAACGGTAATTGGCAATGCAGCGGTGATGCCAAAGCCAGAATCGCAGAATCCTATATCGGCTGGTAGGTTTATGGGAAGGTTGAGGAATTTTGGAAGGTCAACGACGAAGAGGCCTCCGAGTGATGCAAGCTTTTCAGTGAATATGTCACCTGCACTCGGAAGTGTCGTTCCTGCTAGTGTAGAGAGTACTGTTGTTGAGGTATGTCTTTCAAATCTTTCTAATTAGAACCTGGGCGTTTATTCGTTTTATGATAGACAACCAGCAGTCCCATACCTGAAACTGCGAAAAATGGGGCTCAGCTATTACTTTCTGGGCCCATCTCTCCACCTACGTCGGCAGATGCACCGATCCATTATATGCCATCAAATACAACGGTACTTATCGCAGAAGAGGGGACGCCGGGTTATAATGTTGTATGGAGAGGGAATGTGGGGATGATGTATATGGATGTCCAGGCGTTGGAGCAATCAATGCCAACATGGTTGATGGATTATGTATTGATGAACAAGTTACCAGCGAGTAGTAGTAGTGCGATGGGGGGTATGCCCAAGATAAGTTTCGTGCTTGTGCCGTGGAATAAGGATCCGGATGTTGAGCCGTTGCCGGAACTGCTGAATACGTGAGTAGTTCTCTTGTTGGTGTGTTATAGGTTGATAAAGATGTTGTATGACTAGGCAACAGAGCAAGTTGACGGCGAGCCGGAATCTGAGAGTTAAGAAGATAATTTTGCATGTGCGTCTGTTCATGACTTTGTGAGGTGCTCAGTACCGAGCGATATTTTTCTTTGATGCTAGGTTTATGACAAACTTGAGAAAATGACCCATGAATCTTGTGCACCGTCTATTCGATCGTCTGTTGATGATAGCAGAAGTGGCAAGCATTCATGGACTAGTTCTACACAAGGGCCTGGGGTCGGCTCATCTACTGCTCTCACCACTGCCACTGCCGCTTCTACCACGGGCACCTCGACCGCCACAACAACGATTGCAAATAGCAGCGTGGGCACTCTCGGGAAACCCGAGGATGAGTATGAGATTTTATGTCATGATACATTGTTGCCGTTGACGATGACATTGGCTGCTGTGAGACAGTATGTGTGGAAGCAGGGTTCAGAACTGGTTATGCAATATAGGAGGAAGGTGTCTGTGCCTGTATAAGGGTTGAGCAGAATTCATTGGATGGGTAGAAGTAGAGCTTTATAGTTTGCGAAACCTTCCCTTGTTCCTTTTTTTTGATCCCACAGATTGTGGACTTTTGGCAGGTCCTTTGAGTTGGTCGATGTAGGTAGTATTAATGAGATTTGTTGGCATTGGACGAGGTCATTTGTGAGAAAAAGGAAAAAAAGATTTATGATTGCGCTTGTGCGAGTGTGGAATATGCTTACTAAATATATGGCAAGGGGTGGACAATAAATTCGCGGGACGTCAATGAATCCGATCAACAGATTCAAATCTCAAATTTCAGGGTCACCAGGAACCAGACAAGTCAGGTACAGTTGTCAACTGTAACGATACTCGTTTTCGATCAAAATATCAAAATTGATGGGAACTACAGTTGCTGGACGATCATATTAGACTCAAATTTCTTGTAAGTTTTTTTCTAACACTGGATTGAATCGACACCTCAAGAAAATGTCTGAGAATGCATTCTTATATTTGTCTGTTTTAATAATACTTCTGATGAAATCCCAACATTTGCTGGAAAAACAGTGCATAGAACTGACTGATCATTTACATGGTGTTTAACTTGTCGAGGGGAAAGATCTTGCTGAGAAGGTGAAGATATGAGAACTAGATGAGAGGGAGAAAAAAGTAGAGGCGAACTCCAACAATTGCGTTACTTTCGAAAAAAAAAGAGAAGATTGATATAGAGTGCGTTTGAGGTGCGAGATATCATTATCTTGAGACGGAAAGGATCCGAGTCTCAATTTTCTATCGTTGTTGATACCAGTCCTGAAATAATCTAAGGAGATCGTATGATAGGACAGAGGAATATTGCGGCAAGACGAAAGGAACAACTACCTGGCCGTATGATTTTATCTCTATCTTCTAACTCGTTTGATGATATTGAAGTAGAAAATAAACCTGGTACATTAAGTAATGATAAGAGGGTCAGAATGTGGCCTCAAGATCATGCCCACAAAGGTTCCTGAGAAAATATTATTCTGATCCATCTATTACCATCATCAGTGGTATATGAATTCAAATTGATTGAGTTTGATTGTTATGACTGTATGACAAAGTGGCCCGGGTGACCGTTGGGGATAACATCTATACATTCACTACATTCACCCAGATGTTTCACTAGATAATTTGACACCTTCTACCACCCCTGTAGATCATGTAGTCTTAGCGTTAACATATCATCGGAATCAGCTACTCAAACAGGCCGTAGAATAAGCGGTATTGATATATTCGTTCGATACATTGTGTTTGAACCAATCAATTGGGATTCAAGTGGGTCCACTGACTAAATCAGTCCTATATCTAATGGTCAATGTCGACAGAGTGTCAAAGCTGATCACAATATATCTGAAGTCCCTTCTTCAATTTCCCTAACTACCAGTGCGCTTTTTGCTCCTAGTTCTTTCAATAGCATGTCCCATTTATTTTGTAGTGACAAAAGACAAGCTAAATAATCCTGAGCTGCTACTGCAAAACCAGATGCTTAAATCATGGATGGAATCCTGAGTGCCTTGGCAAGATCACCTCAATGAAGTGTAGGTAGTGTTAGGTATGCTCCATAGATTAATGTCCTGCCTATTTGGAATGACTCAGGGCATCACCCCGCCCACTGCGAAACTGATGCTCGTATTGTGTACGATGTAGTAGGAATGGTACACTCCAAGCGAGAACACGAATGAGGCAGCCCAGATGTGTTGTCTTGAAAAGAGGATAAACAGGTCTGAGACTTCATCTGACGCGTGTAGACAATAGTATATCTGGAAAAATATTTTCATGTTCAATGGAATGGAAGTAGAAACGTTTGGAGATATTTGGATGATATAAATATACGTGGGAACTCAAGCAGCAAAACTTGATCTCTTCTGCGCGTCCATAATCGTCCGTAACTCTATTGCCATCAAGGTCAAGAGTCTTACCATACATGACCAAGGCTCTGTGGATTGACCATTTCAGATCCCCTCTCTAAATCAATGTCCCGACGTTCCGTCATCAGGCCTTCTCGGGACTCGATCATCTCTGCCTCATTTGATCTATTGCCTGGTTCTGCTAAACGTTCTGCATTGTGGTCTCCTACATCCATCAAGTGCTCTCGTAAAATGACCACCGTTCGTGCTTGCTCTTCATCAGTTAGAGGGGTCCCCTCTGCAAGAGAAACACGACCTCCTTGTAATAGATGAACAAGACCATATACGGACAAGGGTTTTATACCTGAATATTCTCAGCAACCGTGATGTATAAGTCCTCAAGAGAAACAAAGATTGCTCACCAAATAGGACTAGGAGAAGTGAACTTCCGAATACGATGGAAAAGATACCAGTCATGAACGTCCATAAACCACCGAGTATAGAAGTTCCGGTTAAAATAGAGGATTGCTCAACTTCTTTTATTAATTCGGTTGATCCGCGGAGTATGGGGGTATCTCCAGTAAGGTATATTCTGAGAGATGAGAAACCTTTTTCTGAAATGGGTGGATCGCCGTCTGGAGACACTTTGTCTATATTGAACGTGTACCGATCTTCAAACTGGGCATACTATCAGCGATCTCGAAAAATATTTTGCGCATCGCGACCTACTTTTTGGAGTCCGAGAGCTGCTTTCTTCTCGTTCGTCATAGTTTGTGTGTGTGTGATAGCGAGGGTTGCCCAAATGTGAACGTTCGGAAATAGCAGGAATTCGTTCCATAATAGTGAGTATGCACTCTCTAACGTGTCATATTGAAACCTTATCAACATTGGACCTGTGTTTCCATGTAGACTCTGCTCCCATTTTGTACTGTTTTTGAAAGCAAGTGCAATTGCAGTGAAGTTGATTCCAATAAACAGTTCTCCAGAAACCATGAGGGCATCCGAAGTTGTAGGACATTGATATACAACTGAGCCAGGACATGTCAAGTTATGCACTTGTCGATTGCTGCTGGTCCAAGCCATGTAAACCTTTATATTATCTTGTATACTGTGTGTTCCACTCTCGAGTCTCTGGTCAACAAATGAGATGGCGTAAATCACCAGGCATCTGGATCAAGGCACCTACAGTCGATACAACCCATGACTTATTACTCCAGCCATACCAAAGATCGGGATTGAGATATCGAGCAGCAAGTATCGATCTCCGATTATTGAACGGTTGTATAATAAGAACATCATAGGCTACCACCACAAGGATGACGAGAAGGCACATTGCTGATAAACTTCGAGCGATTCGAATGGAAATCTTCTCAAACCTTCAACAGTCAATATTTTTTATCTCAAAGGCCGACAGAGAGCTTACTTGAAGCGCTTTCTGAAAAGATACTGGCCGAACAATGCCCGACTCAGCCGGCGAAGAGCTTCAAGGCAGCTTTCAGGACCAGATCCGACACTACTACGATTATACAAGTGCTGTACTCGCATGGACCATCTGCCTGTCTTCCTAGAATATAATATCCATATTCCATGAACAAGATTGAGTAGCAGTAAAAGGAGCGTAAGACAGGTGACCGCGCATAAAGTGGTCCACGTGTAATCAACTTGCATATAGGGAAGAATCTTTAGAGTCAGCAGTGTAATTATATATGTCACTTAGTGAAGATATCAGAGATATACGTGGAGAATGAGAGTGACTGATTAGTTACCTGATGCAATATCTATCAATGACAGTACACAATCCAACCATAATAACAAGTGTTTTTCCAGCAGTCTGCTACATGGTTGGAAGACCTGGATCAGTTCGAGGTAGATTTGAGACAACTCGACTTACCTCCCCAGGTGGCGTACTAGAACTAGTGGTGGGATAATCATACCGGAGAGGCCTTCGGTGTATATATAACCCTCCCAATAACCAAAGTACAGATGAGAAATCCAAGTCACTAATACAGAAAATATGAGGAAACGGAAAATGAGGAACATTGAGAGTGGTTCAACGTATAGCATCAGACAGCTTTTATAGTAAAGAGATCAATCACGATCGCATTACAGTGATCCTGGGAGATTTAAATAGCAGGCACATAAAGCTTCTATTCTGATCACTGCCCTGACGTTGTTTGGATCTCCAAAAACAGTCGCATTTTCTCCCAGCCTCTCGTCTAATCTTATGCTTCCAGTCCGCATGCTACATAATCACTGCCTCTTCAATTTCTTGCTCTACTTCCCCTGGTACAGCTTCCAGGTCAGGTTGCGGATTTAGGACAATCTCTTTGATCAGCTCAGCTGGTCCCTCAATTCACTTCTAGGCAATGTATCTCTGAGAATCAAAATCGCTACGGCATACGCATTCATTATTGTTGACACCAATACGCACTTCGCACCAGTTACTGCCAAACCAGATGCATAAACGTTTTAAACTGAGTCCTGCGTTTGTAATGATTCGAGCTCGGAGATGACTTGAGCCTGGATCGTAGGAAGACGCTGCGGGTTTCCCAAGGAAACCAAGAGAGGTCACAACGAGTGAGGTGGGGAGTATTGATGTTTTCCTAATCGGGACTTCCTGTTGAGTTCTAGATTAACGATAGTATGTATATGCGGATAATAGTTATGCAGAGTCGTCTGGAGAAACAATAACTCCTATTGGATGTGATCAAAGTCTAGTGACCAGATTTTCCGAGTGCTTCAGCCAGCCTTTACACAAAAGCCAGAGTGCTGTCAGGTCAGGTGGAGGCCAATTGATAGGTTCTTAGTAATCATATGTAGGAAAAAGAAAAACAGTTTTAATTGGGGTTCTGATGTCTCAAAATAAACAAAAAAAACACGTGAGGGTAGTCAGAAGATCATTTTCGGACGACAGGAGAGACGCTGTAACCACAAACCCAGCATACAATGAGTCCAATTCCAGGGCACAGGATCGTACAGCTTTTTGATCAATGAGTAATACTCTGATCCGCCGGTTTTGGTTGTTCGCTTGTTTGTTTTTTGTTAAATCAAAAATTTATAGAACGCGGTGCTATCCAAACAGATAGATAGTCAAGGTAATTGATATATAAGTACTAGCATCCTAGGGAGGATGACATCAACTCGGTTAGCACGTATACCCTGCTCTGGAACGATACATACAGTCAGTAGATAAGCAATCAAATATGATACAACACTAGGTTTGTGCTTCCAGATATTACAACACGGAACGACCGAGAAAGTTAGCCAGCAAGCAATTGCACAAGTACCTGATGAAGTTAACCATACAATTTGTTCAACTGCATCAGGGTTGCTTGGGTTTTGCAAGCAGCGACGCAAACAAAATAGTCAAGAAGAAACACGGCGGAATATAAACAAAAACTCTCAGCTAAGCAGGATGAGTACATAACGATTTGAAGAAGAATAAACCGACTCACAGCACTGATATAGTCAAACCCAAGGGAGAACAAACTCTTGTAGATATTCGGGAATTTTGACCTGATACGGATGTCTCTTCTTTTCACATCCAATGAGAATCAGTCGAGAAGGTGCATCTGCGGGATTCTGTTCCCCAGGAACCCATTTAATCTCGAGTCGAATATCATACTTCTGACACAGACGGTCAATCTTGTTCACAATCTCGGTGGCATGAGATTCGCCAATAGATCTTTCTCCAGAAACGGCATCCACAACTTGACTGTTGTCAGAATATAATATGATCTTCTTGCCCGAGTAACCAGATGCAATCATTAGCCTGATTCCCATCTCAGCTGCGACTGCCTCAGCCCATTGGATATCACGACCGTCCCATTTCCAAGTCTTTTTCCATTGCCATGCTTGCCATATATCCCCAGATACAAAACCTATGCCGACACCAGAAGCATCAACGTAGACAGTCTCATCCAACCGAAGGGAGGGAAGAGGAGGGGATTGGGAGAGGAGGGATTGAGAGGGGAGGGAAGAGGGTCTCCTCCATTCTGTGAGGAGTACCTTCTGGATCTCCGTACGTGATCGTGGGTTAGTTTGGTGTGCTTCTGAAACGAGTGATTTAACATGAGCTAGAATCTCTGTGTTATCTGTGTCATGTGCGAGTTTCATTTGTTCTCTGATATCAGCCAAAGGATCTTTTTCTGGCACGGAAACAGGGATAGGCAGAGGCGAGGAGGAGAACAACGAAGTTGAAGGCCGTGACGAAGAGAACAATGAAGTTGAAGGCTGTGATGAAGAGAACAACGAAGTTGAAGGCTGTGGTGAAGCAAGTTTGAATTGGAAGGGTCGGGGCGGAAGATTAGCATGATTGCCACCAAAGGCAAAAGAAAACGTGTTAGGTTGAAGGGCAGGTCCATGGTCCGGTGCGTTATCATTGCCTTCTGCCATCTTCACTGCTGGTTTGACGTCCAGTCCATCTTCATCTGAAGGTATTGTAGAATCGCTTTCAGTGTCATAGTTGTCATCATCATAGTCGTTATCTGGAATGTCAACATCGCCCCAAAAGTTAACAGAATCCCCCTGGTCTGATCCCGAAGACGTATGTTTATCATCATCGTCGCCGGAATCATCCTGAAAGTCTGGGGTTTGCGGATCTGAAGCCTCATCCCCAAAGGTCATGATATCTGATAGTTCCGGCTCGTCTAATGGATACAGAGTGTCCCCGTCCTGCGGGGAAGGACAACGCAATTCATCATAAGCAATCTGCAATGTCAGAAGCTCTTCCCGGAGCTGAGCAACCTGCTCATTCGCTTCCTCGAGCTTGAGTTTATAAGCTGTCTCTAGACTACGAGCTTCGTCACGCTGTGCACGATAGTCCCTTAGTCGCCTGCTGTCGTGCTCTTGTTGAGCGCTCCGTCCTCTCCGAAAGCCCTCCACGAACTGGGCTCGTAATTTCTCGTCTCGCTGATGCAAAGCCAAAGTATAGGAGTCCTGGAGAATTGGATCGGAAATGTGCATCATGTAGCGCCGGCAGGTACGACATCCTTCATAATGCACGATCCCAAGGGCATCGTCGTAGATGAAACCAGCACGAGCGGCTGGAGCGGCTGCGTGCTGGGCATCTGGTTGTTGCTGGAAAGATGCTCCCATGATGTCGCTGGGTATCAAGCGAGTAAGGAAGAGGCAAAAGAGTTCTAGCAAGACTTGTGTCAGCGTTCAAGGGAATTGCCGTGCTGTGGAGACCATTGCTAATGAGAAATGGAGGCGAAATGACACAACCTCAAAAAATGGGGCGGCTCACAGATGCCAAAGCTGTAAAGCTATATGGAAGCTGTGAGTTTTCTTCACAGAGTCATTGGGATTTTGACATTAGATACTCGTGTTGACCACATGGTCCTCGCTCAAAGGCATCTGAGTCATGGTCAGGTGTCTCTGGAGACACTGCATATCAGTAGTCTCATGGCCTATGGGCGTTGGAGGAACTTGATGAGTCTGTATTCTTTGATCTACTATAGACAACGTGGCTAAGAAATCCCGAGCAAGTCCATTTGCAAAACATCCATCCCACAATGATATTCAGTTCTTCCATTCCTCAAGAAGGATGTCAACGCAGGGCTGTTAACTATAATCAGACTTGAATCAGACTTGTACTGTGATGATCAGCAATGTGACAATCTTCCAAATTGCATTTACGTGATTTCTTTCTCTCACGCACCTAGGATGGAATTGTCATTCGTGAAGTGGCGCAAAGAAATGATATGGTTCTGTGCTGATACCTGGAGCCGCATTAAACCAGTTTCCGGGGAACGGTGCCGGAAGTGACCAGCAGGGGTAATGTTACGTCAGTCCGACTATCTATGAAACATTACATAATGTCGAGATCAGCGCAGTGATCATGCCACTTGACCCAGACGAGTGACCCCATTTTTTTGAGAAAAGTCAGGATGAACTTCATGGTAGGATCAGATCATCCGAGCGACTTATTACATCACTAACGTACGGTGATTCACTGCTCCTCCAACAGAGAATTTTCTTCTTCTTTGAACCTATCATATAAGGTAGTTTTCTGAAGGGCGCCCTAGCATGAATGGATTACAACAACGTTTAATCAGTTGTTTCTGATTTGCTGGCAAAATTGGGCGAATCATGATAAGAAAAAAGCGACGGATTCCTGTCCCATGAAGACCCGCAATTCTAAATTCCAAGCTCTTCGACCTGATAGCCTATACTATACGTACGTGAATGTGATACGAGAGCTCGCAAAACTCCATCAAAATCAAATGTCAAAGAACGTTGACCAATTGGTCCAAATCTCGGGTCCGAATCACAGCGTATGCACAGGAACGTTCTCGGATGCTAGAAATGCTGGACTGAGATCCAGACAGAAAGACTGGATCTCAGGTTTACATCCAAGTGGTTTAAGTACTGTAGACAATGTGTTTGTATTTACTGAACAATAAGAGAGAGAAACTCGGGGTAGCAAAATAGTCGTTAAGTAACAATAATGAATGATGAAGAAAGAGCAGAATATAAGCGGAGTAGGAGGTATTAGCGAAAAGATAATGAAGCGAAAAATCCACTCTGTGTAATCACTTCGGCACCGGCCAATATACGAGAACTTGAAACATCCCATGATATGGAGTGTCCATTTGCTTGGGGGAACAGCAATATCAATATCCTCTGATCTTTGCATTTGGTGCGATCAGTTTATCAATATCATAATTTGAGGGATCGAGACTCGGCAGCTGTTTCAGGGTATCTCTTCTTAAGTTATCAAGACATTCTCCAAGTGCATAAAATCTCCCCGACCAGCTAGGATCCACGATATAGTCCGTAAAGGACCCAAATTAGAATGTGATACGACGTTTTTCGAAGAGGTTCGATGTGTTACACTCAATCACAAAGTGCAATATACTCAACCTGTGAGTC
>Ga0153934_1000601_pt1 | contig 10339 bp, 10 predicted proteins | sample TSNJ018MetaG_FD_104708 | JGI IMG/M metagenome (GOLD analysis project Ga0153934, IMG submission 104708) | Attine ant fungus gardens microbial communities from New Jersey, USA - TSNJ018 MetaG | ecosystem: Host-associated > Fungi > Mycelium > Unclassified | place: USA: New Jersey, Wharton State...
AACTATATGACCCGTAACCCGCTCAAAATGACAAATGCAATGTACGGCACAATCAACGCAACAAGTTCACCGATCCAGATGATTCAGATAGAGATAAATATCACGATATTAGTCGTTGACAATTTCCAGGCCCGATTAAAAAAGAAGACAAAGAATGTCCGCACCCCGGGAAATCGGGATGTCAATCCTCGCAGAGTTGGCGAGGCGGCACAACCTACAAGGCAAATCAATGTCAGTTCCTAATTGATTTCGAATCACAACTTACATTATACATGTATGTCATCCAAGTATCCTGCAGACGACTATCGTCAGCCGCAATGTCTCTTAGAACGATCCCAGGGGTAAATGGCTGGTGCTGAGATCCCTGTCGTATATGATCTTGGCCTTGATGCTGTCCCTGGTACTGCCGTTGATACTGTGTTTCGGAATACTGCTGTGCTTGTTGTTGGTGTTGATGGTATTGGTGTTGTTGCTGATCAAGTGCGTGGCTCGGGACACTAGGCGCAGCCGCCCAATACTGAGAATATGTTGCCGGAGTATATGATTGTTGCTGTTCGTGTGGAACTTGATGCGATTGTGCAACATAGGACACCTGTGAAGCACTGACCGGCCCATCATATGGTGTGATAGGTTCTCCAGACGAAGGCACATTTACTGTCTCCCTCTGGTCAAGATATTGTTGCGGCGGTACGACGTTTAACGTTTGGCCGTGCATCGTTGCTTGCGGTTGATGTTGATATTCGGCTGCCTGCGGCGGTGGTGCAGGTTGACTAGGATGATAGATCGCATCATGACCACTCGTGTACGGTCTCAAAGATGAACGTTGTGACTGAACATCAGGTGGAGGCAGCTTCCCTTGGTCACAATACCCATCATACTGAGCTTGTGGGTGTTGAGAAGCTTGGGCGCTCGGATAACCGGCCTGAGTTGGAGGAGGCACCTGATACTGCTGCGTCTGCTGGCACCTCTCATACTCCCTTTCCTGTCTGTCCAGTTCCAGGCGCCTTCGTTCCTCCTCTTCTCTCCTTTGTTCAAAGTCTATCTGCTGCATCTGATGGTACTCCATCTGCATATGTTGTTGCTGCTGTTGCTGGTAGTCCAGTTCCCGTTGATACACCTCCATCTCCCGCTGATACTCCATCTCGCTTTGCTTCTGATACTCGACAGAATCTGTCCTATTTTGCATCTGCATCTGCATCCTGCGTTCTTCATCCTCTCTAGTCATCCCATTCAAGTTATAATGCTCGTATCCCGATGCCCCAGGAACCTCCTGTCTCTGAGGTGGTTGCGGTATAGAAGTGTCCATGGCTGCTTGTACAGCCTGGTTATTAATATCTCCTTCAAATGTATGCCTTCCATTCGGATGCGAAATCTCAAACGGCGGATTCCCGGTCGGCTGATAGTGCTGGGTGATCGACTGTTGTTGTTGTTGAGTTTGCTGCTGAGCTTGGGGTGCTGGACCGCCGTATACATCATGGCTCAGTTGACCATGTCCGAATTCTTGTCCTGGCACCTGTAAATATTGGTGATTACTCGTCCGCATATTATTCGGACTTGCGCTCGATGAAGAAATCAAACTCCCTGCAAGAGTTAATAGATTTACATCTGTCAAAAACACCAAAAAAAAGAGCGATCCATACCAGTTGATGCAACACGTCTCAGTCCACCATTTTGTGGAACACTAGGCGAACAAGTTGCGACTGTATGCGTTTTCCCTCCGAAAATCTCCATTTCATTCTTTTCTTCGTCTGTTCTGGAAGGTTTCATGATATCATTTGGTATGCTCGGCGGCAAACCTCTCGCATAATCGTCGAACGACTTTCGTGCCTTTTTCTGAAGTCTCCTCAGGATCGGCTAGAAACGAGCAAACAATTAGGTCCATCACAAAAGAAAAAGAGATAAAATCAAGATAAAATAAACATATCGAAGGATCACTTTGACCTCCCAGGGGATTTAGAAGAAAGGAATATCAAACTAGAACAAAATTACAATCAAAGATAAGCTGTAGAGACTCACCAGAAATTTTACAGCCCTACCCCCCAGGCTGGCTGCACGCTCAAATAACTCACATGCGTGATCCAGTTCAACCATGGCAGTATGGGCAACTTGACATTGCTTGGATACATGCGTTGCAGCTGATGCCAACATAACCTGTGATATATGAAGTAGTCAGTGAAAAAGTAAGGTAGGTGGACATGAGGCCAATCCATCATGCGCTTGTGGCTAATATACCCAAACAACAAAGGATGAAAGGGATCAGAGATCAGAATGGGAAAAGTTGGAGTCAAATAGGGACAACTTGGTAAATGGCAAAGAACAGGAGTAAGGATGAGATGAGATTGCAAAGGCACCAGGCGCAGGAACCAGAATTCACATGAAGAAATCAAACAGTACTCACTGTAGCACTAAATCCATGTGTCCACAACACCCAAAACCTCACAATCTGTCTAGGAAACAGCATGAACTGCTTTGTCACAGACCGCAGAATTGTACATGCGCTTTTGAACCCAGCGGAAAAGCTGGCTCCATACTGACTCTTCATAGGATCAGCCGGGTGTGTCTCAATTGCATGTGCATAGAAACATCGATGAATATATAATAATGCTGAAACACCACATATCAGTATCACATTCAGACCCTTCCTTCAGATCATATGAAGAAGAAAAAAACATACTCAATTCTCGATAATTAATTGGCATAAACTGACTCATTGTCTCACCAAGACCTAAACCTGCACGAAGTCCCTCTCCTGTGCTCTCTGAATCAAGACTTGACATATCCAAGTTCGAATTCATGGTTGAAGTGAGAGCCTGCTTTGCATATGATGGTAGTTCCATACTGCGGACTTTACGATCCAGGTCACAGATGATGGCATACTTGGGTGCACGCGACGTTAGTGTCCCCTGGACCACAGCCGAAACGCACTCAGCACCGAAGTGCGCTTTCCAAAAGGGGACTGAACAAGGCAATGTGAGTGAACGGTACTATAACAAGCAGATCGTGAGGCACACAGCTGGGTTGGATGCTTCCGTCTTGTGCGATTGATGAATCCGGGTCTTGGGGTAACTCGCAGTCAACGAACGGAAGGGAGAATGTTGCTAATCGTCCCGTAGCCAGACTCTATACCAACAATGAACATTGAGATAGCGCACGGTGATTATCATAATACAAGGCATACCTGCCAACAATCTGAAATGAACAGCTCCCAGAACAACGCCCGTCGTTTCTGTACTTCTGCAGGAGATAGTTTCCACCTTGCACAATCACGATCTATGTGCGTTACCTGTATCACCGAACTCGGACGAACGAGATAGAAGATAACTTACGCAAGCCCACCTAGAAGTCCAGCGAATTCAAAATGGTAGACTAGTCAGGGAAGAAAGGTGACTTACGCTCTGCGCCAATTTAACAGCAAGACCAAAAATGCCCCATGTCCTCTCAACACTCCCATCTCTTGAACAAATCCCTTCATAAATCGCCATCAATGACAATGTCTGTACCGTGGTCACACTCGGAGCTCTCTCCAACACCGGTTCCAACACTAATGCCGCTTTCGTCAGCTGGAAAAAATCCTCGGAAATAGGGTTCTCTGGTGCAGGCGGTAAGTTGACATCCGTCAATGCACCAAAACAGAATATCATGAAGAGGAGAGCGAGATCATGCGCTGATCGCGATAATGACTGTTGATGAGATGCCTTGGCAAGTATAGTGGCAGAGGATGCGGATGAGGAACTGGTGCAGGATCCAGGTGATGCAGTATCAGTCACTACCTGTCCATCATATCCTTGAATATAGCTTGGAGCTGAACCATCAACATGACCGACGGACCCAAGCGGCGACCCGCCATTTGAGAAACCATCAGGTGCCAGTCCCCTTGCCTCAAAATACCACAGAGGCAGCATTTCTTCTAAGAGTTGCACCTTGGTGACAGCACCGAAAAACCAAGGTGCCTGTTCTAAATACAGCTGACTTAACTTCCAAGCTTCCTCCCATTTGGGCAGGAAATTTAGAAGGTAGTCCATGTCAATTGGGGCGGTGGAAGTTCGGCGGAAGGTGCTCGGACTGAAGGGAAAAGATGCATTGAGAGATGTTATAACTGAACGCGGGGGATCTAACGGTGCCTGAGACGAGTTGGAGGAGGAAGAGTATAAGTAAATATCTGGAGAGGCGGGGGAGTTTTCTGATTTTTCGCCCTAAGCAGCAATCAAGATGATTTGAGACGTAACGAAGACGGGAGAGGAACCCACAATTAATAAACTCTGTGAAGGAGGAAATTACGTCAATAAGTCCGACCTCTGTTCTGAGATGCTTACTGACCTCAGACCCAGCACTTCTACCATAGAACATTGACGCTCCATCATTGCTGATAGCCAAAGTCCCAAACGCATCAATCACATTCTCACCATCTCCGTCTCCAGCCGTACTGGTTCCCCCATCGGCCTCAAATCTTGCTAGTTGGGCTTTGGCATCCTCTTCAATGGCGGCATGTAATTCGATGGAAGACTTAATATTCATGAGGTCGCGTGTAAGGAGTGGATGTGGCTCAGACGATAGGCTGGATTGCAGGGTTGCAAGAGCATCTTCAAGCTGGCGAATTCGATCAGACATTTCGGAAATCTTCTGATGGAGCCTTTCTGTGTCTGCCAACACGAACCTATTAACATCGAGTGAATTCTTGGTACAGCAGAGAGAGGTAGTAACAGACCTGGTCCCTTGGCCAGTGATCAAGCTCCCATTTGGGCAAATGGCGGCACAACCTCGTCGCTTGCAGCTGTAGATATGGGGGCGTAATTGAGATTGCGATTGGGAACCGAAACCAGGAAGCAACTCACCTGGCACAGGGCACAGTCTTATCACACTTTAATTTTAATCTACGTCTGATTGAGCACGAATGATCGATAACTGGACTGAGAGCACAAACCGTCTACACTCTGCACACGAAAGTGCACCTGTTGGCCGTTTAGGAGACAATTAGTTGACCGGGTATTGGAAATGATGAGCCACATACCCCTAGCACGCTTGGCTTCCTTGTCCAAGGTCTTGAGCTGTGTATTAGCATCTTTCCTTGAGCCTACCGGTGGCATGGCAGAAGGGTTTGTTGGATTGCTCACAACCAAAGAGAATGGAAAGAAGAGAGAAGCATTGGAAAGGGAGAGTAGTGAGGCATGTAGAGACTCCGATTGGGGTTAAGCGCCTTCTCGACACGTGCCTGGCCTCGAGTTGTGACCTGACAACCAGTCCCTCAGTATTTCCACCGACTGAGATCCGTTTTACACCATGGAATATACATCACTCGTTCAGCGCTGATCGATTTTGCCCGGATATTGGTGCGAGTTTTTGACCAAATGTGGTTCAGTACTATCAGAACCCTGGTCGTTGAGATACATTCTAACTATTTTGGATATGCCGAGGCCACCAAATTAGACCCAACAAGTTCTGCTAATATGATCAGGATTCCGGAGAGCCTAGCAATAAGGGACAGTTGGCACATGGTGTAATTAGTCACAGACACGTCACACTCGGCCTGGTTATCATGTTTGTACCAATAGAGCGCCTCAAGACGTTTTGATTTTCCATCTCTTGAGACATGGATATATGACGACGATCTTAGGCCTGGCTACACTGGGACACGATTGATCAAGATACTGGTTGTTGTGTAAGATGATTGAATATGTACGCTTCTAAAATAGAGATAATGTTATTAAAGTCCACTGCGCGTAGGATAGTTAGGACGTACAAGACATGAATTAATACATATGATATTAAATTTCTGTAGACTTGCGTCGACGTAATTGTCTCACATGCTCATTGACGTTGTACGGACGTGTTTCATTTGCGTCTCAGTGCTGTAACGGATGTGCGTATTATTATTATACTCAAAGCGGAGTGTACATTATGCTTAATTGTAATATAAAAATACCCTCATGATCTCAGGATGATCCTACGGTTGTCGACTGAGACATTGACACATTTCTTTTTGACAGTTGACGTCGGGTTCATAGCTAATTCTCACCAGCCAAGTGCCACCCCAGAATCCAGCCGGGGTAGGACTCATGTTAGCCGATCGGTGAGAAATGTATTTTGAGTATTTCAGTGGAATTTGATTGACATTGAAGTTGGATGCTCTGTCGACCAGCATATCTTAGACTACTATGGTTTAAACACTATCACTACACGGCCTGAACATTGACGGTCCAACGGCTGCAGGATCTTCAAGAACTTCAATTTCAGATTACTGGATTCCATCATCACTCGAGATCAGGATTGGAACTCGAACGGGGAGCTCATCATTTTTCTGCATACTTGCGGAAACCTAGCTCATGAATACAAACCATGAGTTCACTTAGCTCAGAACTCTTATTTGATGGTAGTACAGTCTCGTCTTCCAGTTAGGCAAATTACTCGGTATGGCAATGATATAAATTTATCAGGGCAATACAAAGTCGAAATGACATCATCGCCACATAAATTCAATGCCAAGACCGGCCATATTTAGACCAGATACATTACCAATCATGACCGCAGAGCTGAAGAGTACAGTGGCTCCTCATTCTTGTGCAAATGATTTTCTCAAACTGATGAAAATCCGGACCCGGCGTAAGAAAGCGCATGACAACCCATGAATAGAAGCTTAAAATGCATTTCCCACAACCACCGACAGCCCGAGATGGAATGCAACTTTAGTACTAGTCGAGGTCCGATTCTCCCATCTAGCCCATTGACGATGAATTATGTCAAGGAACTAGCGCACTAACATTTCCTATAAGACCCGGAAGGACCCTGATGGAGCATGAGGGTCCCTGCCCAAAGGGCATACATAGCAAGGATTAGCAAGGGCATAGCTTGCCGCCGATGAATTTGGAAATACTCCACTCGATACTCATTACATCTACCATTTGTGGTTCTTCATCAAACTAGTGGCACCATGTAGTACCTCATTTCATTCTACTTCTTGTTCCATTCCTCTTATTGTTCCACTAGCGAATGAGGAAAACGCTTTGTGGTGCCTATGACTCTTAATGACTACATATCCATTCCATCAGATAATCCAAATTGTCGAGCGTGACTTCTTTGAAACCGTGTGAAAAAAGCATCTTTCTGAGCAACAGTGCATCAGCTGATTCGGGTATGCGGCAAGGTTCATAGCTTTTTTGCAGATCTTTTGGATCTTGAGTTGTTTTTATCAGCAACAAGTGTCAATTGATAGCCAAGCTCGTTATTATTTCCAAGTAAAGGATCTAGACCCAGTCTACAAATTCGCCGCAAACAAGGGGACGAAAAAATCATTCGCGAAATTTTCGTGTCTTATCCACCAACACCGGCAGAATCCCATCCACCGAACCACCCGCCAACCACGGTATCAGTCAATTTCCTGCCTTGATCCTCTTCATATATCTCAGCATCACTTGGAACTTCGACCTCTTCAAACCGCGCACTTCCACCACTTGGAGACCTACTCCTAACATGATCTTTTCGTCTTACAGCATGCACGATCGAATTCGAGGAACTCCTCGAGGACACTACTGAACCTCCAGATAGGCCTTCAATCACCCTCACAGGGATCTCATCATCATCGGATTCAGCTTCAAGTCGGTGTCTTCGATCAGTTGTCATGCTTCTTCTGGATGCTTTGCGGGACTGTGTGGCACGCGAACGAGACGAAGGTGGAGTAATGAGGACATTTGTGTCGGGTCGTTTATTAGTGCCAGCACCTGATTCAGATTGATACTGTGCTTGAGCACGTGCAACGCCAATGAGTGCTAATCCGCCCGCGAGGATGTTCGGTCCGTGCCTGCCCCATAAACTCGAGAAGAGTTGCATAGGCCCTCCCAATGAATTCCCTAGACTGTTTGATTGTTCTGAATCAACACCCTCCTCTTCTAGTTCTCTCCTTGAGGAATTTGTGGCATAGGAAGGTGTTTGTCCAATAGCAACGGCAGCCTGATCCCATAACATTCTAGCACGTTGTCGTAAAAATGAGTATAAGCGAGCTTTCAAATGTGCAAGTGTAGTGTCAATTTCGGTCTCATGTGTTCGGAAAAAAGGCTGGAGATGTGTTTTGTATAGGTAGGAGGAACCTTTAGTTTGCGGAAGCGCGATGTAGAGGAGGAAAAGGGTCTTAAGTGTGTAGTAAAACGGTATCCTATAAGGCGATAGAGAGTCACTTTGGGTGAAGATATGAAATGAAGGTGCATACCACGAGATTGTCCATTCTGCAACATATTCGACGCCGACGACAAAGCCAAGGACAGTCCAATACATCAACCATCTTTCCAACTCCTCTTCAGAAGCTGGACGTTGACTCAAGACTTTATACGATGCATAACCAGGATACAAGAAAGCAACCATCGAGCTATTTTGTCAAGAGATCATTCAGCTTTTCTCACCTCGTGCCGAGATGACTCACCTAATTAGTCGAGAAGTGAGAAAGAACAACATGAGTGATACACTTGCAATACGATGTTCAATTCCCTATAGAAAGAAAATAGCAATTAGGTGGTGTAGTTGTCAGTCAGAAGCAGCAGCATGGCAGAAACAAATAAGGAGCAGTTGAACCCTTCAATGAATGGCTGGATGACGTAATCGAAACATGCCTCTGCGTGAACTAAACTGCACAGTTCCAAGGTCAATATAATACACTGCCCTGCACCGAAATTAACAAAAACATAGGAAAATGCCGGGAAGACGAATTAAACAGAGACTGACAATGCGCAAATCCCATCGGACCACTGCCACCTCCAACTACCGTCAGGATGAGGATAAAGTGACTGTGCTAGACGACGCAAAATGGAAAACTCTGACCCCATATGGTCTTTGCACTGGTATGGTCCTGACCCTAATCCCTTCATAAAAGTCTGAACTGGCGTATCAAGTCGATGATGTGGACGGCACAAAGTACCAATTCAAGCGTGGCGATGTGTACGTCTCGTTTCTTCTGCATGCACCTACAGTCTCTGACGTAAAATGTACCCCAGAGTCACAATACTTCCACGACACAAAGCTCCAGGAGAACACATCGAACCACATGAGTATTGGATTGGAAAGATTATTGAGATTCGTGCCGATGCTGAGAGTGAAGACTCTCGCACCGTATGTGTGTCTTCGCTACGATGATACGAGACTTACTTGCCCTCCCAGATATGGGCAAAGGTTCAATGGTTTTATGATGCCAAAGAAGCCGCTAGCATAGTCAAATCTCTGTAAGCCTTGCTCTTCCTTTTTCTTTTTCTTTACAGAACCAAAGGGTGGCGATATTCAAATTTCAGTTAGGGACACATCTCACATCGGCAGGTTCGAACGCCTTCTGTCTTCTCACTGGGACTTTGTGCTTCCACACTCCTTCAATGAAGTTGTCCCTATGCATGTACTTCGTCTATACTTTTTCCTAAAGCACGAGAGATCGGGTGCAAAGAGGCTTACACTTGGTATGGAACGACATGTGAATACAGAGAAGGAATCGATTTCCACCCCGAACACCGTTGCGGCAGATGGAGAATTCAAACTGGAACTAGGATTGGAAGATCAAGTACCTATAGAACCAGAGATGTTCTATTGGAGGTACACAATTGACATTGATCAAAAGAAAATCAGCGTTAGCATTCAATTTTTGTGTTATCTGACCAAGACTGTGATTTGATTCCTTATTACAGCCTGAACCAGGGCTGTCATCATGTCTCTGCTCACTACCATATTCACCCGACGCGACCTCTCTCCTCAAAGGTGTCATGTTGTTCTGCCCTCGGCAGACATGTCGTACTCCATTCCATGTTGGCTGTTTACAAGATGCTAAAAGTGTTTGGGAACCTGACGATCAGGAGGCTTTCATCCCTACACCTCAACATTCACCTTCAAAGTTGAGCACCAGAGGGCAAATCGCCGACCGAAGGCGCAGAAATAGGAATCAACAGGGGAAGAGCGAGGGCAAATGGGTGGCAAAAATCGAGGAGAAAGAAGATCTCACTTGTGTGCAATGGTTAACACCACGCGCAATGCAGCGTATAACCTGCACACCCGACTCAAGTGACTCGCTTGATCTATTGTCCTTTCTTTCTCCTTCCCCGACTATTAACGCATCTACTTTTCATAAAAATCAGCGACGGAAATCAAAAATTCCGACTGCATCCCCGTCCCCGATCATCTCTCTCCTTCAACGTGTTTACGCACGTCAAAGGCAGCGACACCGCGGTTCGTCGATGACATCTGAGCGTCTTCCAATGCATCCTGTACCAACGATGTCTGGTGGTAGCTGGATGGAGGTGGAGGATCTATTGGTCGTCGCAGAAAACGATTTCGATGATATTGACGTTGATATGTCATTGCAAAGTGGTACCTCTGCAGC
>Ga0153934_1000607_pt1 | contig 10285 bp, 12 predicted proteins | sample TSNJ018MetaG_FD_104708 | JGI IMG/M metagenome (GOLD analysis project Ga0153934, IMG submission 104708) | Attine ant fungus gardens microbial communities from New Jersey, USA - TSNJ018 MetaG | ecosystem: Host-associated > Fungi > Mycelium > Unclassified | place: USA: New Jersey, Wharton State...
GGTACCAACTACTGCGAGAACGTACACTGCGGGAGCAGGCATGTCACCGGGAGGTGGGAGTATGGGAACAGAATGACTTGAAACTAATTGCGTGATGTCAATCTCGGAGCTCCCGATGTTGCCGGCCGATTTTGCCGATCCGGTGTAAGAGTATCAAATAACGAATGAGTTGTAATAACATAAATCGAGTGAGCGACATGGTCACAGATAATTAGATTAATCCAAGGTTTATGTTAGAAAACGACGCCACTTGGGCTTTAGTGGACCCCGCTGGCTAATAGGGGTCTTTGGGAGCTGAGGCGCTTACCACAGTGTTTCTTCTTGCTCGTTGTTTAGACTCGAATTTCTCATTCCCAGCCCTCCCCCCTTTGGTTTGAAAATTTCCGCCTGCATTCCGTGAGTAGGGGTATTGCTGTCATTCACCACGACATACATACCAAGCCTGGGCGAACCATTTGTGGCCGTTGTGATTTCAACGACAGCGCGGTGAAGTGGTAAAGGCACTTCTGCTTTGTCCATTTGGGGCTGCAAATCATCTTCTGCGCTCCGTGAAGGAGGGGTGAAAGATGACACCAGAGGAATCCTAGGTGTGGACCTTGTCCTAGGTGTCAGCAGCGACTTGGGTGCATCAGTGGAATCGACGTCCATTGCTTCGTCATTGCTTGGTTTTAAGGATGGTTTCGAACGAGATCGCTTACGTTTGCGGGCAGGAGCATATTCGTCTACTACCATGCTGCTGGATGAGGCATCTGATGGTGCTGATCCGTCTGCAGAAGACAGGATATCTTTGTTGTCGGCATCTTCTATCAGTGTACGTCGTCGCTTGTTCACGCCGCTGTACGTGGCCCTGAGAGAAGACGACGGAGGTTTGTGGCACCGGAGGTGTTCACAGGAAGCGAGTTTATCATCGTATGGCGTGGAATCAGCTCGGAACCGCGCCCGTTTCATGTCCGTCTGATAAATGAGATCAATTAGGCTGGACACTTTGAAATACATAGACCATGCATACAGTGTGTTTGCCTTCATAACACCACCCGTCTGGTGGGCCCATATCCCCATCGCCCTCGACTGTTTTGCCGCAGCAACCCCATAGAGTCTCGTATTCTGTTCCAAGACCTTTGCCTCTGGAGGCACCTACACGCTCTACTTCGGCACTTTCATCATCGTGGGGAACGAGACAGCTCCTGTCGGTGTTTTCGACCTGGAAGAAGCCTTTGTGACACCGTACACAGTGCAGGCGCGGCGGGGGCACAAGGGTTGCAAAAAAGTTGGACAAGACTGTGAAACTCGTCGGGTCCAGAGAAGAAAAAGAATTAAGGTGGGTCAATGTGTAGGTGTGCAAGGTCTGAGGAGGAACGGAAGCGATGAGGTGATGGAGAGGACTGGGGTCAGCAATGAGAGGACTGGGGTCGGCAATGAGAGGATTAGAGTCGGCAATGAGAGGATCAGAGTTGGCAGCAAGAGGTACGGGATCGGCATTAGCAGGAGTGGCCGAGTACGTCGTGCTAGACGACGACAGGGCTGGTACCAGCCTGCGAGAAAGAAAACTAAACATGCGATGTACTAGCCTGTCCTCACTCGTATATTTGCTATCCACTCATCACGTGCATTACATACATTTTTCTATTACATTTGACTCAGCCAGACCAGACAGCTCCGCCAGGAGCAGTGTAGCTCTGAAGGTTGTTATAGATGTTGATCTAACTCAACTGTCAGCACACTGACATGAGCAGAGCATCTGAACTCACCGTGATACCAGGGTCACTTGGGCTATAGGCTCCCGGAATCGAAATCTTGGGAGGGGTGGCACTACCGCCGCCACTGATATTGACTTGCGCGCAGCCTAAATTATTGTTTTTCAACATCTGTGCCTTCTCTTTTGGGTCAGTGAAATCATCTACCAATGTAGAATTGAGCACCAGGGTAGGTTGAAGCTACATGAAGGGCAATCTGTCGTCATGTTTGTCATGACATTCAGCGGCTGAAGTGATATTTGACTCACAATCTCAGCACGGAGGAGATACTGCCCTGCAGGTAGAGAGGAGGGTATTATGACAGAGTGTTTTCCTGAGACGGTCATGTGAAATTTGCTCAACGATCTCAAGGCACTACATACCACCATTGGCATTGACAACATCAGTAGCCCATTGTTGAGTGGAGACATTGACAAGACCAGAAGAATATATCTTGGTCCAGACGGTACCCTGTCCATTAAAGGATGCCGCCGTGGAGGGTGCTTTGGCAATGTACACTTGTACAGGGCCCTTGTGTCCAGCAGAGATGGGATCTTCACCAGTGCGTTGATCATGTTGGTGCCATTCAAAACTTGGGACGGATTTTCAGAACAACAAAAACACCTTGTGATTGAAAATAACATACGTAATATTGGTACCGGGAGAGATGGTTGCAGTCTCAACACCTGATCCAGAGAGACCATTAACATTACAAGTTAAGTCGGTCGAGTCCACATCAGTAACGGGATTGTTGCTAGGAGGGACACGAATGTAATTATTTTGACCTTGGTCAACCTAGAAGAAGCGACGAGATTATGAGTATAGACCGGATCATGGACACAACATACACCATTAATCCAGATATACTGCATAGTGACTCAAGGTAATGTTCAGTTCATGACAAGATGAAATTTACAATAAATGGTCTCACAGTGGGCATTAGCAGCCGCCACAGAGGCAAGAACAGCAAGAATCAACTTCATGTTTGTATTTCCAAATAAAACACTGACTCTGTTTTATATACCAGGCCGAGCTCCACTCAGAAAGAATTCATCCAATAACCCAGATTATCAAAGCAGAAATATTCCATTAGCTCGCTAAAACCAAGGATGAACAGGCGTAAAACGGGAGCCAGACTGAGAGTTTCGAAGAAAAGGTGGGTGAGATCCAATCACGAGTCATTCTATGTTCCCGAATTTTCAGCGTATGGATCTTCGTCGGTACATTAGGTATGGAAATGCCTGAACTTCGGAGGACAGTGGAGAAAAAAAAAGTCTTTGGGAGTGGAGTGCACAATCCGTTGGGAATAGAAATGATCATTGTCGAACCGTGATGATCAGGAGGTCATCCAAATAAAATCGCACAATACGATCCAAACATGTCTGAGTTACAGGATAGTATAGCGCATAAAGAGATGGTAAAGAGATGGTACCATAGCCGTTGACCAAAAATAACTTTCTCACGAACCATAACCACTTCAAACTTCGAGCCGTTCTGGGCGGTACCGGCCATATCTGGTCAGCACCATGTCTGTGCTTTTTGAAACCTCACTGGGCGACATCGTCATCGACCTCGAGACTGAACTCTGCCCAAAGACATGCGAGAATTTTCTAAAGCTATGCAAAGTATACTATTATAATCTGAACGCTTTCTTTAATGGTAAACTGAACTCTTTTAGTTTTACCATATATTTACATACATCTGTCATTTTCAGTCTCAAAAGACTTTCTAGCTCAAACCGGTGACCCAACAGCAACAGGAACCGGTGGAGAATCCGTATGGTCTTATCTCGCATCCACATCCCCTGCTAAACCTTCTAAACCTTCTCGTTACTTCCCTCCTGAGATACAACCAAAACTCAAACACATTAAACGAGGTACTGTCTCAATGGCAGTAGCACCTGCTTTAGTAGACTCGTCAGGTGGACATGTTCAAGGTGGCTGTGGGAGCCAATTCTTCATCACCCTGGGCGACAATGTGGACTACTTAGATGGTAAACATGCTGTCTTTGGTCATGTTGTAGAAGGAGAGGATACTCTAGAGAAGATAAACGAGGTTTATGTGGATCAAGATTCTCGTCCATACAAAGACATTCGAATCAGACATGTGGTTATACTCGGTATGTTCTTCGCTCATTCCGAAATTTTCAAGAACTCTCTAACGAAAGGGGGAAAAAACTCTCAATTTATCAGACGACCCTTTCCCTGATCCTCCAAATCTTCTTATCCCACCATCGTCTCCTATACGACCTCCAGACAATTCAACGCGTATCGCTGAAGATGAGGATCCACTTTTCCAATTACCAGAAGAAGAAGAAGAACGTATCCGCCGAGAAAAGGCAGCAGCAGCCTCAGCGTTAACTCTCGAAATGGTGGGAGACTTGCCCTTTGCTAATGTTCGTCCTCCGGAAAACGTGCTTTTTGTTTGTAAACTCAATCCTGTGACCCGAGATGAAGATCTTGAGTTGATATTTTCTCGGTTCGGCATTATCATGAGTTGTCAGGTAATTCGAGATAAGAAGACGGGGGATTCACTTCAATATGCTTTCATTGAATTTGATAAGAGAGAAGATGCTGAACAAGTGAGTTTTTTACGCCGGAGCAGCTATTTGGAGAACAGGTTGATTTATCTTTTTTTAAAAAGGCATATTTCAAAATGCAGAATGTGTTGGTGGATGACCGTCGTATATGGGTAGATTTGTAAGTCGCATTCGTTTTCCGTAGCTTCGTTTTCATCTCATGAACATGAATGCTGATTATGATCATCCTATTCACAGCTCGCAGTCTGTTGCAAGGATGAACACGCATTGGTCCAACGACATAAAAATGGGCCCCAGAACCAAACGTGGCGATGACCGATTTGCTGGTCGTACAGATCTCGAACGGACGAGAAAGTATCGTGATGAGGATCATGAGCTCCATAAGCATGATAGATATGGAATGATTTTTGATGTACCCGATTCTCATAACCATCGCCGGAGTCTTCGCAGTCCGAGTCCCGATAGAGCACGGAAACGTGATCATCGGTCAAGGAGTCCTCGAGACCGTCATGGGTTTCGCGAGAGGGATAGGGACAGTGGGAGAGATAAAAGGCATAGAAGCCGGGACAGATCTGACTATGAATATGGTCGTAGACGATGAAAGTCGAAGACGTATGATAGTGATGATGATGATGTGTTGGCTTTGCTTTATGTTTGACGTTGTGAGCATTGCTGTCCATCTCTGCCAAGCTTGCAATCGTCAACCTGCGTGCGTTCAGGTCATGAGATGACCCCTCTCCACAAGGAATGGATTCCTGACACAGGTGTATCGTAAGCAGGAATAGACATGTTTGTCGATGATTTAACCTTACAACATCAATGAATTTATATTGACAGTAGAGTCCTTGAAACAGGTCATTCTAGTCTGGTTGCGACAACCGGCGCTAGGGGTAAGGATCTTCGCATAAGCTATCTATACCTTAAAACGGGTACATCTAAAGATGAAACCAAATGAGGATATCTGAGAGCTGTGAGGCGCTTTCCGATCTACGCATTACCTCGCACATATAAATATGTCCGTTCGCTGTCCCAACCTCATTTCCCCGAACTTGTCAACACCGAAACCTTGCTTGCCCACAATCAACAAATAAATGGGAATCGGTCAAAGGTTTCCGGAGCGATTAAACATTTCCAGTGAATTCGATTCTGAGGATGCTGATCTCATCCTTCTCTCCCGGGATCCCCCAACTGAATTCCATGTTCACAGTGTCATTCTCAAAACTGCCTCCCCCTTTTTTCATGATATGTTCACTCTTCCCCAAGATCCTACGATAGACGCTGGGTGTCTCAAGTCACGCAAACCGGTTGTCCCAGTTACAGAGTCGAGGGACATCCTCTTAATGCTCTTACGTTTCGTCTACCCCATACCCGATCCTGAAATCCACTCACTGGAAGAGGTCCCTCCAGTCCTCGACGCTGCTATCAAATATGATTTCTCCGGAACTATCACCACGCTCCGTCGTCTCCTCACATCACCCCATCATCTACTACAATCACCAATTAAAGTCTATGCCATCGCAAGTCGTTTCGACTTGGATGAAGATGCTCAAACAGCTTCTTCTCATACCCTCAGGCACAATCTTCTCGACAGCCCTTTATGCGAAGATTTGAAGTACATTTCCGCATGGCAATATCACCGTCTATTAGAACTTCATCAAACACGATCGAGACACGCTCAAGAAATCATTGACGCAAAAAATTGTCCCGTAGAGATTAAATGTATACAGTGCAATAGTTCTTTCTTCACCTCCCAAGGACAACCCAGATGGTATTATCGTTGGGAGGTAGATGCAAAGGCCGAACTGGCATTGCGTCCCATTAGCGAAACCATTTTCTCCATGGAATTCATCGGTAAAGCAGTGAAGAAGGCGGATTGTGTGAGATGTAGTGACAGTGTCTTCAAATGCTGGCCATGGTTGATGGAGATGAAGAAGAAGATAGACGAATTGCCACAGACAGTATAGGTCTTTGTTCTGTCCGCAGGACTCTTCTTTCTAGTTATATAATCATGATATACCCAATCGTTACTGCTCTTCAGGGGTATAAATCCTAACACTAGGGATTGTGTAATACTATATGATACACCAGAGAATAAAGAGATGGTCTTCCGATTTATATTACAGATATAGAGTTTAGAAGGGTCGATGCAATAGCTAAACAAACAGTCTGAATATATAGATAAGATATGCCCGAGGAATGAAAAAGAACCCTAACTCAGACATTATCACGAGGAGGCGCCCTTTACAAAAGGTGTCCTCTCTAAAAGTGTCTACTCAATCGAGATGAACGGGTCATCCAATCCATGAGTAGGATCCAGCGTCAAGCCGGTGGCAGCCCAAGACGCAAAGTCTGGCCTTCGAGCTTTCCATGGGTTCGTAGGCACTGCCTTTCCTGCGTTAGGTGACTTGGGTAAGGAAGCGGAGGGACGTGAAGACAGCACTGGATTTGAAGTCGATGACGTAGCATCTTTGGGTCTAGTAGCATAATCTACCGTGAACGTAGAACTTTCCTCAGGAGAATGTGTCTGCACACGGGATCCTGTTGGCCGAGGTGTTTGACGTCGTTTCTGACCAGAAGTGACATTAGCGCCGATCGATTCTCGTGGCGCTCCTATAACAGAAGGCATCGTATCAGCTTTTCTTAATGCCGGATTAGGTTCAGAACTAGCTCCAACGGTACTACCAAGCTTCAAATTCTGGACAGTCTTGCTCAGAGTTTGAAACACTGAAGAACCGTCGGACCATGCAAATTTTAAAACATCAGCAAGTGGGTTTTTGACTTGAGACTGAGCATCATCCAGCGATGGTAAACCCTGCCGTTGTTGCTGGCTGGCGAACGTAGAATGAATTGAAGAATCCGATAATCCTCTCCTCAGCGTCCTCTGAAGTAAAGGTGCCACTGGGTGCTGCAGGTTTGTCACAGCATCTACAACTCGAGTTACTTCAGTCTTGGTTACTGCGGGCACAGTGGTGCTATGTCCAATACCACGAATACACTCTTGCATGGGACCACGGGTAGTGTATTCAGCTGCAGCGCGTGACTCTAGTTGCATCATTGAGGCTATTCGACGTGTTTGAGGTAGGGGAGGTACTACAATCCAGGTATCCGTACTCGTGCTGGTGCTGGTGCTGAGCTGTGGGGCACCAGCAAAAATGTCCTTGAGTGCTACTGTACCCTCTGCTAGCCGAGGCCGGATGACAGGAGAACCTGTTATCTTGGTTGTTGTTCTCCCTCCAACACCGGAGAATTCAACATTCACAGTCGTAGCAGAGGCTGCAAGGTCGGGTCCCGACTTCGGTACAAATCGAGTGTTCCGAGAGCTGGTCGAACGTGCAAGAGAAGACGGAAGCTCGTAACGGGGCGTTGAAAATAACCTGGAGATGGGTGCAATCCAGCTTTGTGCCATCGAGGTCGAAAAGAAATCCTGATCAGTATCTTTCCCCCGTTCTGGGTGCAATGCCCTCTCGCTAATCTTGGGAGCAGTTGATGGATCTAGAATCACTTCGTTGAGAGTAATCTTTACTTGTCCAAGCTCAATAAATATATCTCGAAGGAACTTGAAGAGTCCACGAAGATCTTTTCGAGTCACTGATAATGTTACACTGTCTTCTAACAGTGAACGATACTGTTGACGCAACGCATTGACTTCGGAAAGGACACTCCCAATTGTACTCTTTGACAAGTGACCTACATCACCTTTAAGGTGCTGCCGTTTGAGACGATTAGTCAAAGTTAGTGGATCCGCTTGAGTCATTCGGGCGAGCAACAACAAAATCCGATCAATGAGTGAAGTTATCTGGGTAGATGAGGAATCCGAGGATGACGAGGCTTCCGACTGGTCATGAGATGATAAAGATGGCACAAGAGAAGGTATTAGAGAGGGTAGTACAGAGGAGGGATAGTGGTCGATTGCTTCAGTCTGGACTCCGCGAGAACGAGACAGTAGGAGGAGGGGTTTGTGGGACCGTCGTTGTTCTGCCACAACAGGTTTTTCTTGATCGTCAATCACGCTGTCGAGCTCCGAACTATAGCGAGATGGGGAATAAAGTGGCGACACCTTGTTACTAGGCGTCCTTCTCAGGAGCAAAGGGATGGGGGAGTCGGTTGGTGAACGTGGCTGAGTTGATTCAGGCGTGATAGCTTCCTATTCAAAGAGACTGAGTCATGAGTACAAGATTGATGAAAACAACTCACAAGGTTACGGCGAAGTTTCGTGAAATTCTATCAAAAAGGTTAGGAGTGTAGAAAATACGAGGAAAAAAAAGATACTACTTACCGGATCTCTCGTTGAAACGACAGAGGCAATACTTGGTCGATGCGAATGTCTTGAATTTGGGGTGTTGGCTGATCAGAGGTGAGCTAAGAAACAAACCATAACCTTACTATACTCACCCCCCGATAAGGCAACAGGTGGGTTGGATTTGTATTCTTCGTACTCTTCCTGAAGAGAAGTGAATTCTTCTCGAGCATCACTCAGAAGTTGTTGAAGTTCAGAATTATCTTGCCTAAGAGACTCGTTGACATGAACAAGAGATTCGAGCATTCTTGTAATCTCATCATGGCCATCCACAGTGTTAGGATTATGCTATCTAGGTTTATGAATCGCATGAGACGCAAAATGGGTATAAACTTACAGTTTCCCGCAAAGACTCAAGCGTGTTTCGGGCATCCTGTAGTAAGCTTCCTGACGATTCTAGGCGGCATGATCGCTTCTCTTCCAAGGATTCCTGTAATTGCCTTACTTCGGTCTGCAGTTTGCCTGCAAGAAGGTCACCACGCTAGATCCTGACCTAGCAGGAGGATACATACTGGTTTTGTCCTTCAATGCAGCGAACCTCGACTCTGCCAATCTCGCCCGATGAGATTCACTGTCCCGTTCCTGCTGCATATCATCCCGCTCCTTGAGGGCAGCAGTTATCCGGGTGTCCCAACCAATTGAACGAGCATGATGTGCCGTTAGGCGGGAGATGGTGGCCCGGGAATCCTGAAGTTCTTGTAGCAGAGTCTTATGAGAGACCTCTGTAACCTCATTATTGACAATAACTTGGTTCAGTCGCTGAGTATATCGATCAGTTACCCAAGATATACTGAGAGACCCAGAGTCATATATTTACAAACCTTTTCTAAAGCTTGTTTTTCCTTTAGCATGTCTGCAAATCGAATATCGGACTGCTCCTGTCGGAAGACCTTGTTTTCGTCTTCATCTCCATCATCTGAGATGTTTTGTAGACGTGGGTGCAAGACTGGTTTGATCTGGCACCTGACCTGCGGACGTCGTGTGAACGTGCCGAGAGTTGACGGTCGAAGTCACTCACCTCGTGTCGTCGGACGTATGCTTCGTGCCTTTGAAGTAGAGCTTGTCCAACCTCTGACAAGTCCATGAGGAGTCATTGACCCTTTCAACCCTTGAAATCGAATACTCACCAGCGCTCAAAGTCAGCTTGCTTTCAAGCCGAATCTTGTATTCATACCAGGACTGAAGATTTTCACAGGTTTCGGTGGCACAACAGCAATTAAAATTTGTTTGAGATTCTTGCGAGGTGTCTGGTGAGAAACTAGAGAGAGCTAGTGTTAAATCGTCGATGGTGTTGGAAGTACGGTAAAGACTGCTGAGAGACTCTGGACTTAGTGGACGGGAGGCGATGGAGTCTTGAGTTCCCATAGTATAGAAAAAGTGTGTGTACGGAAGGATACAAGAGTGTAGAGTATGAACTACCCCTTAATTCAAGTGTTCAGGTTATAGCCATCATGTGACGTTCATTAGGCTGACTCCTAACATTTGGTATTCCATCAGTTATATTTTGATTACAAGAAATCGTATCATATCGGTATTCGCAAAAAGAGATGTTACATAGATCCAGAGAGGAAAGAAGAGAGAGAAAAGGAAACAAAAAAAATACTCGATCTATGAGTGGGATTAAGGACGGATGTATTAAATCATCAAATCCACAAGACCAGGAATCCAATTAATCATCTTCGTAGCGTAACCGTTATTGAGTGGAAGAAATTGGAA
>Ga0153934_1000608_pt1 | contig 10282 bp, 16 predicted proteins | sample TSNJ018MetaG_FD_104708 | JGI IMG/M metagenome (GOLD analysis project Ga0153934, IMG submission 104708) | Attine ant fungus gardens microbial communities from New Jersey, USA - TSNJ018 MetaG | ecosystem: Host-associated > Fungi > Mycelium > Unclassified | place: USA: New Jersey, Wharton State...
CCATCCACTATCCCACCACTCCATTTAATTTAATATCTATCAGCTACATCACAAACATGAACTATGGAGTCAATTTTCACTAGAAGGGAATCACTATTACATCACCAAACAACTGGAACAAGATCATTATGTTAGGTCCAAAACAAAATGGATTATATATACTCAATATCACTGCAAATATCTCTTTTCATGCCTATGCTGCCCAAACTCCACAAAACTGTATATAGCATAACTGGCACAAAATTATAGGTTATATTTATATGGAATCAGTCAAGATGCTGAAGGAAAAGGACATGGTCAAGGCAATGGAGATCAACTTGAATGTTTTACCATTTCAGTATATATTATATATCAAAGCCAAATTCTATGTCACACCATTTCTACAACAATCCAAGACTGAATACAAAGAAATCAGTAACATAACATTTACTGATGTCTGGAGACCAGCATTTTTTTTTTTGTTCAAAAATTTATAATGCAGTGCTTGATTATAGTCTGTGGCAGACTATCTACAGCAAGTAGCCTACTTGAGCCTCAGAGACCATAGCTGTCCCATCACTGGCAGGAGACACTATCAGTATCAGAGAAGAAATCTAATCTAAGAGAGAAGAGAAAACTAGATATAGGTTGCTCATAACCAACCTTTAAATAATACATCCAGGTCTAATGACCTATTATGCCTAGAACACAGAGTCAAGAGAAACTGAGAGAAATGAAACTAAGAAACTATCTACAGAAACAGAAAGGAAAAACTAAGAAGGCTTATGGAGGCTTGGAAGGCAAGCAATCCTGGGGAGCAAAGGCAAATGCACTAGAGTACTCCTTCAGAAACTTGACAAAGTCCTTGACCAATAGCAATAGATCAGTCAAGGGAGTATAAGTAAACTGACAACAGTCAGCAAAGATGTATCAACATATTTCCACCTAGCAATGGCCACATAGACACTAAGTGTACTCTACAGGGAAAAAGCACTGTCTGAACTCCTCAATAGGAGTATGGTTAAAAATGGCTTAAGTTGCCCTGGCACACAATGTGACCAACTTACCAATAAACGAAAGCCAGCTACCACCTTTGGTATAGGAGGGCTGGAGGGACTTACAATTACCACCTTTGAGGAAAAAGAAGTAACAACCTTGGTATAAGAGATGGTTGAAGGAAGTTCTTCAGGCATCCAGACATGAAACAGCACTCTTAGAACAAAGAGCATTGAGGGAAGTGGATGGATGTTGACTGGCAGCAATCTGACTATTGGTAGCATCTTCATACACCAAGAAGTGAAAAGGCCATTAGGCCTTACTAGGGCAGTTCCAGAAATTAATGAAGTGGTCTGAGTGACTAGTAAAGAAGTCTCTGAGAGCATGTACAACTGCAAGAGAGTGGACCTGTCCTGAGTGAACAGAAGCATCTACTGCTCTCTTAGCCATGCTTAGAGAGTCAGTGATGAGTATAATGTGCTTGATGTCAAAGAAAGTAGCCTTAACAACACCAAGCCTAATTGCAAACAACTCTGTATCCAAAGCTGTTGAACATCCAGTAGATGCCTTGGATGATGACACCTGTTCTTCTAGTCTCCAAAAGTGAACAGCAGACACAGCCTGCATGTTCCTAGGAGAAATAACACTTATGTCAGTAACAACAAGTGTAGAAGGATTGGTAAAAGTCTCATGACGAAGATAGTCAAGGGTCTGAAAATAAGCCTTGATAGTGCTCCTCTTAGAGTGATCACAAGTAAAAAAAGATACAATCAGAGAAGTTGTCTAACAACCTACACCCTAGGTGAGCCTTGGAGTAGAGTAGATTAAAGCATTCTGTAAGATTAAGTAAAAATGCTCCAGTATCCAAGAAAGGGCTTCTTAACTGAGTGCTCTGGGTGTTAGTGAGAAAAGCTAATGACTGTGAGTAAGAACAAGCACCCTTTGAGTTGTGAGCACTAAGAAGAGACATTAGTATATGTTGAGAGGGAAGAGTAGCAGCCCTAAGACAAGACTACTTTACTAGCTTCTTGAGATAAAAATAAATGGGAATAAGGCCTGCCAGAGCCTCAATCCCACTAGTTGGTGAGGTGCAAAATCCACCTAGGATCCAAAGGGCAGCCTTGCATTATATAGTTGCCAAGAGAGAAACCTGTGCCTTGGTAGGTACTCCAGCAAAGTACTAGAGATGGAAACCATAAGTTGCAATTGGCATAACATAGGACTGATAGAGAAGTTGTTTCTGAAGAGGAAGCAGACCTCAAGTAGAGTTGCCAAGTATGCCCATCACCTTCACAGTAGACAGTGTCTTGGTAGAGTAGTATTGAATGTGCTCCTTGAAAGAGAGTTGTCAATCAAAGCAGAAATCCAAGTATTGCCAGTATGTCTTGTGCTTGAGAATAGGAGTGCCAATAGCTAAGAGATCCAACTCTGGGTTGGTGTTGTTATGCACTCTAGAGAAGTGAAAGATCTCTGACTTGTCATGTTCCATGACCAAGCCAAAGGAACCCATCAAGTCCACAATTACACTTTAACTACAAGAAAGCTCTAGCAGGATTTTGTTATACATTTTTCCCTGGGAGGCCAAGAGACCATCATCTACATAAGAAAAAATGGAAGTATCTAAGTTGAGGATCTGAGCCCACTATTCAAAGAGGTGGAGAAGTAGTACAATATAGAGTACAAAGAGAATAGGAGAGAGAGCAGAGCCTTGTCCCACACCAACATCCACATCACAGACATCAGAGAGAAAGGAATTCCAGGAGTACCAGGTTAATTTACCTACAAGATAGTCAGAGAAGAGATCAACTAAGCAGTCTGCAAAGCCAGAGTGTCAAAGAATTGCAGTGAGCATACTATGATTTAGAGAGAAAAAGAACTGAGCAATGTTAAAAGCAACCACACTGGTCTTGAGACCTTTGGCCCAGCCAGAGCAAACCAAGTAGATGAGAAAGAGTCTAGCATCCTCAGTAGACCTCTGAGAGATACTGCCAAGTTGGTTGGGGTAAAGGACACTGTACTTGACAGCATCAAATTGAAGTTGCCTAGCAATCATCTTCTCAATGAGCTTGCCCAATGTGTTAAGTAGAACAATAGGCTGAAAGGCCTTAGGAGTGTCATAAGCTGGTTTGTCTGGCTTGGGAATAATGACAGAGACTAACTCCTTGAAGTGATGAGGCCAGTGCCATAGAGTAATACAGGAGTTGGCCAGAAAGAAAATGCCAGCTACACAGATGTTGTCGGCAAGAATGCTCTTGAGATAGTGCCAAGTAACATGATCAGGACCTAGAGCAGAGATGTTAGAACAGGCCCCAAGAGCCTTATTTAACTATAGTATAGAGAAAGACACCTATGGCCAAGGGACCAGGCAGGGAATATCACCTAGGATATCTAGCTGAACAGGATGGTTAGCTGTTGTATTATATAATGAGTGAAGAACATGCCACAAGTCAGGAAGAGAATTGTAGGGGAGACCTTGATACTAAATAGCCTCCATTGCAGGTAACTTATGCTGCTTGACCCAACTCATAAGGTCCTATGGGTGCTTGTTAGTAAATACAATCTCTACAATCCTGTTGTTAAAGAAAGATCACCTAGCACTCCTTGTAGCAAAGTGAAATAAGTGCCAGTCCTGTCTGGCTCCTGTGTATCTATAAGTCTCAAGTACACTCCTGTACTCATCATTCCACCACTTCTTGGATTGAGTTGTAACAGTGATGGACCTAGCATTAGCCTCCCAAGCATTAGTAAATACTCTACACACTGCTTCAGAGAGTAAGTCCAGACTAGCAACTAAGTCCATATCAGAGAAGTTGAGAGTGCAAAGCCCTATATTGAGTGAAGAGAGGAAAGTACTCTCCTTATTACTGTTGTGTTTGAGGACCTTCTTGCCAAAGTGAATGTTCTCTAGTGAGGTAGGAAGATCAACCAGTAGGGGAGCATGATCTAAGGGTAGTCTGAGATCAGACTCGATGCAATGTGAGACCTAAGAAGCACTCATGTCTAAAAAGATAAGGTCTATGACTGAGTTAGTATGACCATCAGTGTCTGGACAGTGAATAGGGACAGAAAGTGCTGGTAGTGAGTACACAAGACCAAAAGAGTCAACTAAGTCTATCAAGGCCTGACCAGCTGCAGAATGGGCAAAAACAGATAGATTCCACTCTGTATCTCTGATGTTAAAGTCCCCATCCATATACAATAAGTTGGAGATGTCGATAACTTGATCTAGTATAAACTTGATAGCTGACTGGCAGTCATCCGAGTAGATGTTCATGAGAAAGTAACACTCTTTTCTGTTAAAGAAAGACAGTAGCAGAATATCAGTGATCAATTACATCTCTCCTCAAGCTAAACCTAAGTCTAGACAAGCAAAAGTGAATAAAAGCTATAACTCAAGGAACATCCTTAGAGTTCTTGGGAGGCTGGACCACCTGGGTCCAGTCTGGATGAATAGGAGTGCCTACTACCTTGTCTCCTTCTAGAAGAGTAGTAGATAGTGCATAATAGATAAAGTTCCAGAGTGGCTTCTGGATGAAGAAGATGTCATAATAGTTCTTTTGAGACTCCAGAAAAGTATCAACCAGTGCATAGTTCTTGTGAACATTCTACAAATATATGTGTAGTTTAGTTGTACTACACATGATCAGAGATTACCCACTCTAGGGCATTGGATGTTGCTATTGCTGGTATGACTTGTGTACAGCTCAGCAGCCTTGTTGGAGTGCCACTGCCTGTCAAAGCAGTGGCACCAGAAAGGATACTTAGTGTTGTCAGCAGAGTGCTCACCCTTGTAGTTTATACACTTGAAAGTGTAAGGGCATAAAGTACCATCTGCAGTTGCCTCTCTAAGAGGGTTAGACTTGGGGTTGGTTTTACAGCACTAAGCCATGGACCTGTGGTTTTCCACTCTATGTAGTCTACTATACTTTTGACATTTAGTACCTTGAGTGTGACAAGTGTGGGTAGGATGTCCCCAGTGCCAGCAGTTGCAACACTAGGCAACTCTAGGATGCATAGCAGTCCTCTGGACTGTGGTTGTGTGACATCCAAAGTTAAATAAACAGTTAATAAGGGTCTTGCCCTTGGTTCCCTTCTGAGAATCCCAAATGTTAATCCAAATCACAGATATGTCTGAGCTTGGAGATGCCTTCATAATGTGAGAGAGGGTAAGAAGCAAACACTACCTCCTCAAAGACAGGGGTATTAGCAATAACAGCCTCAACTTGAGCCTGTGTAATAGAAAGGGAAGAGTTGTTGCCCCAATAAGAAACACCCAAGATCTTCAAGAATAACTTGGACTGTGGCAGACAAGGCTCTACCACAGTACTGGTAGTCAAGCCAGCAACTTTCTTAAGCCACTGCTTAATAACCTCCAGCTCTGCTGCTAATACAACAAAGTTAGTAGACATAGAGACACCATCCCATGCCTTGTGAACTTGTAGTGACTTAGCCTGAAACAACTTAATCACACTCCAAGTCCAAGTTGACAAGGAGAACTTGATAGAGTTTCCATTTGATTATATACACTACTTATACAACTACTACATGGTTTGTGTACTACTTTCCCACACTTATCATATGACCTTGTGACACCCTGATATATAACTATAATGTGCAACATTGTCATGTGATACTTTCCCATACTCCTTCCTTGTATAGTAAGTCCAAATAAGAAAAATAAAATAAAATAGTGACTTAGCTGTTTTGCCAGGTCATGATACTACCCCTCTCTCAAGATTCCTTGTCCTGAGGATTTACAGCTCATAGTAAGGGTCCACTATATTGCCTATTTTGTCTTCATCTTTCTTTGTCTATTCTCTAATTTCTGATACTTTTTGCTCAATTTCTTTTTCTTTTTCCTGAATTGTTTCCAAGGTTCTTCTTCCCCTTGCTCATCCTCCTTTCCATTGTCCCCAATTTCTTTCCAGTCTTCCCCAATATTCCTCATTATACTGTTTATCTGACCATCTAAATAATTTCTTTGCTGTAAATGATCCTAGCAGCTCTTTTCTTCTAAATGTTCCTTCTTTTTTCTCTTGCCATCTTACATCTTCTATGTCTCATTAGTATTCCTTCTCATATTCTTCAATTGCTTCTTTAGCATTCTCTAGATTTTTCCTTTCTTCCCAAGTGTCTGATTCTACCATGAACCCCTTCCATTGTACCAAGTACTTGTCTTTTTCTTGTATTCACACTACTGGATGTATTTTTACTGTACTTGGTAGCTCTAATTCCACTGTATTCAATAATACAATTTTCTTTATCTTGTAAGGCCCTACAAACCTCTCTGTTAACTTTTCTGTCCTCCTCCCAACTATCTGATATTTCAGATTCTTAGTTCTTAGCATCACTAAGTCCCCTACTTTATACTCATCAACTTCTGCTCTCTTTCTATCTGCATACTTCTTTATCTCTTTTTGTGCTTTCTCTAGCACTACCTTTGCTTCTTCCTGAATCTCCTTCATTTTTGTTACAAATTTCTTTGCTTTCTTTTCTTCTCATCTCAAACCCCATCCTGGGATCTTGTCTATAATTTACCTTGAAAGGTGACATTTTGGTACTTGAGTGTACTTGATTGTTGTAGGTGAACTCTGCTGTTCTTAACCAATCTGGCCACTGTTCCTGTCTATGGTCAATAAACATCCTTAAGTACTGCTCTAGTTTCTGATTAACCCTTTCTGTTTGTTCATCTGTTTGAGGATGGAACACTGTTGACAATTTACTTTCAATCCCTAGCATCCTGTTCAACTCCTGCACTATTCCTGTTGTGAACTAAGGTCCCCTGTCTGAAATGATACTCTCAGGTAACCCATGTAGCTTCCACACATTGTCTCTAAACAACCTAGCTAGTCCTTCTACTAATGTCTTTTCTGTAGTAGGAATAAAATGTACTATTTTTGTTAATCTATCAACTACCACTAAAATTGAGTTGTATTCTTGTACTAACAGTAACTTAGTAATGAAATCTGCTAAAATATAAGCCCAAGGTTTTTCCAGAATTGAATTTAGCATTAATTTCCCTGCTGGCTGTTTTGTGTAGTTTTTATTATGCTGGCAAGTATCACACCCCTTTACATACTGCTTCACTTCTTTTGTAACTCCTGGCTACTAAAAGTTCCTAGTGACCAACTCCACTGTCTTCCACTGTCCTCTATGTCCTTCTACTAGCATATCATGATGTAACCTAACAATCTCTGCTTTCAACTTATCATCTTTTAGCATATATACCTTCCTTTCTTTGTACATTACACTATCAACTTCTCTCTATTCTTTATCTTTTAACATCTTTACTCTTGCTCACTTCATTTCTTCAACAGCTTTTACTACTTTATTATCTTTCACTTTTGACTATCTCACTTTTTCTAGTAGATTGACTTCTTCCACAATGATTTCTACTTTCTTTGTTTTTCTGACTACTAGCCACTTAGGCTTTACCAATGTCTCATTCTCATTGTCTCTCTCCACTTCTACTTTCCAGTCCAGCCTTCTACTCAGACTGTCTGTCTTCTCCATCCTGCTTCCTGGGACATGTTTCAGTATAAAGTTGAATCTTGACAAATATAGGGCCCATCTTGCTTGTTTTCTATTTAACTTTTGTGCCTTTATGAAGTATTTGAGATTTTATGATCTGTCCAGATCTCAAATTTGATAGTTGTTCCTTCTAGGAAGTGTCTCCATGCCTCTAAGCATCTGACTACTGCTAGCATCTCCTTATTGTGTATTTCATAATTTCATTCTATATTACTCAATGACTTGGAAATAAAAGCAACTGGTCTCCACAGTTCATCAGAGCATTTCATTGATAAAACTCCTCTAGTAGCATAATTTGAAGCATCTGTTTCCACCCTGAATTCTTTGTCTAGATCTGGGGCTGCTAATACTAGTCTGGTGGTAAAGACTTGTTTAAGCTCATCAAATGTCTTTTGCTGTTCACTTCTCCACTGCCACTTCACATCCTTCCTTGTCAACATATTCATTGGCCTAGTTACTTGTGCAAAATCTTTAATGAACCTTCTGTAGTAATTTGCAAGGCCCAAAAACTTTCTGATATCTTTTACATTTTTTGGCTCTGGCCAACTTAGTACCCCATCTACCTTCTCTTTCTCCATTTCTATTCTGTTAGGTCCTATAACAATCCCTAGGAATCCAATCCTCCTTGCCTTCTATATACACTTTTCTAGCTTGATATACAAGTCATTTTCTTCTAGCCTCTTCAATATTTCTTCCACAATCTCATCATATCCTTCTTCTGTCTCCATTCCTACCAACATATCATCTACAAATGCTGCAACTTTTCCTTTATTTATTAGGTCCCTCAAAATTTCACTCATTATTGCCTGGAATATAGCTAGTGAGTTCATTATTCCAAAGAACATTACTATTGGTTCAAAGGAGCCCACATGCATTGTAAATGCTCCCTTCCACTTATCTCCTTCTTTGATCCTCACATTATTGAACCCCCATTGCAGATCCATCTTCATAAATACTTTCTTACTTTCTATGTTGTCAATTAAGTCTATTATCAATGGTAATGGGTAGTTGTTCTTTATGGTTTGTTCATTTAGACTGTAGTAGTCCATAACCATCCTCTTGCTTCTATTCTTCTTACTCACAAAGAACACCAGCAACATCTGAGAGGATTTAGATGGTCTGATATACACTTTTCTTAATTGGTCATCTACAATTCTGGACCTCTTCTCTCTTGTTTTTGAATAGAGGGTAAATCCTTCCCTTTCATAGTTTGAGTGTCTCCTTGAGATCTATAGCATGATCCCAAATCTTTCTAGTTGGCATTCTTTCTGATTCTACCTTCCCAAATACCTTCTTCCACTTTAAAAACCTTTGAGGAACCATCTCTTTAATTTTCCTATGGTCTACTTCAACTTTCTCCTCTTTTCTCCAGTCTTTCTTATCATCTACTGCCCATCTTACAATTTTCTCCTCTTCTATAGTGGCTATTCTTCTCCCCTTCTCTGCCTTTCTATCTTCTTTCTTCTTTGTATTTCTTCCACACAATAGTGGGCACCTTGTCATTTTAACCTCCCCTGTCTCCCAGTTTATTTCTAGGTTGTATACCTATAACCATGGCATCCCTAATATCATCTCTGTTCTTTCTAAATTGCATATATCCATCCTTGTTCTCTCCATATGATTCTTGTAGTACACATTCACTTCTACTTGATATGTAATCACACCTGCACTATTGTTTGTTCCATCTATATTTCTAACCACTACTGGCCTTTCTAATCTTTGCAGCTTAAAACCATGTCTTGCTGCCATTTTCCTATCTATAAACATCTCTGCAGTGCCACTATCCAAGAGTGCTTTAACCATTATGCCTTTATGTATGTCTATCTTTTCTATTCTGATATTCAACCACACCTCTCTTAGCATTTTGAAAGTCCTCCTTACTTCCCTCTGTTTACCCTTCTCTTTTGCTGTATCTTTCAGAGCTTCTGTCTGTGCACTGCCTTGCTGTACTTTTGCCTCTATGGGCCATGCTACTACTTCCCAGTTCCACTACAGTTTCTTCTTTCCAGTTCTACACTCAGGATATAAAATCTTTTCCTGCTCTTTCTGGTATATCTTCTCTCCTACAACCATATCCTTCCTTCCATAATCTGTACATTTAACTCTACTCTCTTTTCCATTATTTCTCCACTTCTATGCTTCTAAACAGCTCTCACCATACATTTCTTAGCTGCTCCCCAGAGATAAATCCTTGTCCCTAGTTGACTTCTGTTTTAGTGCCCTTGTAGTTACACCCACTACACTCCACATATGTGATCACTTCCCATCTGGTCTTCTACCCCTTTTCTTCTATTGCTGTACTTCTCAGGGGTGTTCCATATGCCACCATACTCCTGTACTTTTCTCTATAAGGAGTGTACTGGCCTTTTCTCCTGCTGTATCTTTTGTGGCATTACCACATGCACCACTACCTCCTCTCATCTCCTCCTTTCTACTTCAATATTTGGACACTCCCACTTGTAATGCCCTATTCCCCAACATCTAAAACATTTTACTTTCTCCACCATCTCTTGCCTCCTCACTTTTACTTCTTTCCTTACTCTATATTACATCACCCTACTTGCTATCACTTTGAATTTATTTTGGGGAATTGGTTTCCCCTTTACCTCCTCCTTTTTATTCCTATAGTTATGGGTCAGGTGTTTGAACCTCTTACAACATTGACATATCCTCTCTCTTTTTCCTTCTAACTCTGTTCTTAATTTAGCAAGAGCATGCTTTTGGTTGAGCAGACCACTCATGAGAGAATTGTATTGGGACTGAGACATTGTGTTGA
>Ga0153934_1000611_pt1 | contig 10275 bp, 10 predicted proteins | sample TSNJ018MetaG_FD_104708 | JGI IMG/M metagenome (GOLD analysis project Ga0153934, IMG submission 104708) | Attine ant fungus gardens microbial communities from New Jersey, USA - TSNJ018 MetaG | ecosystem: Host-associated > Fungi > Mycelium > Unclassified | place: USA: New Jersey, Wharton State...
CCCTCTCGTCTTCTGCACCGGCTACTGGTAGAGCTCCTGGGAAAAGAAGAAGAAGGTATATACCAAGAGATGATATGCCAACAGCAGATGATTTCAAAATGAGTCAAAGAAGATCTTTTTGCAGCGGCCACAGCGGATGCTAACACTGGACTTGCTTGCATCTCTCTCAAGAGTCAAAAGAAATCCCCTCCCTTTCTTGGTCACCAAGCATTCGTTCAGAGGAGCGGAAGCCACTCGACTGATATGGAGAGGAGAGGTCCACTTTGATAGTCATAAAGGCCCCTTCCCTGTTTTCTTTCTAAAGCTATCCATTCTTATCAGGTCCTGTCGAACCAGGAGATTCATCTCTAAATGAGAAATTGGATAAGCGGTTTTAACAAGGATTGAAGCTGCTTCAGTAGATTGCTGAGAATAATGAATCAAATTCACACGCTGCTCATGAACCAAAACGAAAGTCGATTTTTATTTTATCTTTCCGCTCAACCAGTGCTTTATGAAGGGATTAACCTGATTGATCTATTCTTGCCCCTGGGGCGGATGGGATTGATTGATTCTAAACCCGCTTCGACGTCTTCCCACAGATCTGCCTTTCTGCCTTATCGAGCCGCCATTAAGGCAATGAAATAGGTTTTTGTACGAGCATATGCAAAAGCAGGTTGCACGAAAGGAACTGACATCTCATCGGAATAGGAAGCGAATCCGCTCTTCTATGTGCTAGATGTCGTCCCCTCTTAGCATACGGCATGAACTTCACTGACGCCTACTGACCGGATCGGGCACGAAGAAGGCAGGCACTGAAAGTGATCTTGATGAATGCTTGTCGGATAGAGCGACATTCATTCCCAACCTTCGGTTGTCCCCCCCGTTGGTCGAGTTACTTCGTTCCTTGCTGTGCGGGGTCTAGTTCAACCTCGTGCTGGGTAATCTATTACGATAACATTAGCCCTTCTGTCAAGACTCTCATAAAGTATTGATTTGATCGATCCCTTCGTACCAAGTCAAGACTCATTACTTTCTCCAAGAGTCCTAAGATAATAGGGGAGGATGGTGCTTATAGGGTCTTAAGTAAGTTAATTAGTGTCACAAGTACGGTTGTAGGGAAAGAGTTAATCGAGTTAGTGTTCTTTAACCTCCTTCTTAAGTTATAGGCACAAGTAAGGTATAGAGTTATCTCCCGAGCTATAAGTTAATACTTCATAGGAGTTAAGAATAGAGTTACGGACTAAGCACGAACGAGAGAATCCTAGATCTGTCACAAGATAAGAGCAACTAATAGAGTTCTTGCTCTTGTTATTTAGTTCACAGATCGGGCGATCAAGGAAAAACATTTGAAAGAATTAGAGCCGCACTAGCTAATAAAAAAAAGTGGAATACGGTTTTCCCGTTAAGTCATAAGCTAAAGGGAATCTTCTAAGAAGGAGCGCGGATGGAACTTGTCTTTATTGTCTTTTTTTCCCGGTACCGTTCGAGAATTGGCTTCGAATTGACATTTCTGTCAGGCTATTCCCTCCCAGTAAAGTCTTCGCTGGATTCAACCGAGTTTGAAGTTTCGAGGCCGGGCGGGGAAATAATGGAAATAAAGAGCGATTACTCTCTTTCCTCAAAGGGCCGGTTGTTAGCATTGGCATCCTGTCAGCACCTGCAGTCAGTGATAGTTAGAAAGGCTTTTTCAAAAAAGAAAAGAAAGAAGATCATCCTAATGTTAAACGAATTACTTACTATTATTTCCAATCTCTGGGAGAAAGACGCCCCCCCTATCCCCATCGTATTGCTTCGAGTCGCTTCTACAGTCTACGGCTAAAGGAAGAATCGAGAGCTGGTACCCGGTTCCTCCGTATGGGGCCACCGTCGCTTTTCGATCCACACACAAAGAAACTATTAAGCTTACGCCCGTCCATTCCTTTAGGTCGATAACGGCGTAGGAGAAGAGGGGGATCCCAACCTTTGAAAGAGTGGTTTGGTTCTCTCAATACAGCTTATCGAGTTTTCAAGCTCCTTCTGTAATGAGCTTGACTCGAAGTCTTATTAGCGACTTTGTGAATCGCGAGGGTTTTCAAAAAGTTGAAATAAAATCCTTCCGGCGCTGGACAGTCTCGGTCTTAGTTCAGTTTGAATCCGAAGTCGAGGAGGCAATCAGAGCTAAACTTCAGTCTTTATCTTTTACTGTCCGAAAGTGGCTTTGTGCACTGGCTTACAACCTTATACCAGCTAGTCTTAGAGTGGGAGATTGAAAGGGTAGATTCGCCTCCTCATCAAAGAGGGGCGGGTGATTATCGAGGTTTGCAAAGTATAAAACTTCAGCATGTTGGATGCACCCTAAGCCCGTTAACCAAAAGGCGAATAGTTAGCCGAGGATGAATAAGCTTTTTGCCCGATAGGACGGAATCAATCGCAACACAATGGGGGAGGAGCGGGCTAAGCTTGAAGGCGCTTCTTCTGTGTTTAGGTTTTTTGCTCCTAGGCCTGGTTTCGGCCCTTTTATCGAGGACTGAATTGGCGTGAAAGCCTATCAAAGAGCTTTTCTCACTACAGAAAGTGGCAAGAGAATCTCTATTGAGGCTAGCCCACTGTGGAACGGGGAAAGGTCACCAAAGAAACAAGATAGACAGCTTCGGCATCAAAAAGAAAGTTCGTCGGAGGAGAGGTGCAGCATTTATACTAGCACCCGCGTGCGCCATCTTCTTGTTGTTGTTCCTATTTCAAAGTGGAATGAGAAGAGAGCGAGAGGGAGAAGTCCCAGTTGATTGATCCCTTGGGTCAGCCCGACCGTCTTGTGTGAAGAGTCCTTGCAGTGGAAGTGCTCCTTCTCATTTGGTACCTTGCCTTGAACAAGCCAATCAACCTCAATCCTAGGGAGGGCGCAGGAAATGATTTCAGGTGAAGCTCACCCGTCTTGTTCTCATCTTAAGGGAAGGCCCAGGCGCAGAAGGAAGACTCTTTGATCGGGTAGTTCCCCTGCCTTGTTCTCAGTCATCTTAGGTGCAGTTGGCCAATAAAACGAATTACTCTAGTGGTTCCGTCATAGTTATAGCAGTTAGCCCCTAAACCAGCTCTTATTCTTTTGTTCCAGTTGTCAGTGATGAAATAGAAAGAAAACCATTCCATTTTGTGGTCTCATATCCAAGTTGCATCAATCAAGTCAGGGAAAGATTTTGAACAAATAGAATATTCCTAACCGGAATCATGAATTGGATTCGAACCAATATCTCTGTGCGACTTTCCCTTTAGTCGATCATGATGGGAAGATCCCGCTGCCCAGGATCTCGGCACCCCTCCCACCTTTCGGTGAGATATTAGCCTAACCAATGCGACATTCCCAAGACCTAACGAGAGATCTCTGCCATAAAACAGAGAGTTCGTAGGCCTTATTCCGCGGATCAAAGAGCGGCGTAATTCCCCATTCATCCGAAGTAGTAAAAGAGTATAGAACAGAGGCATTCTGGGCCGACTACATGCGCATCTAGTGCAGTGGCTTGGAAGCAAGCTACCTTGACCATCTTCCGAAGTTCTAAATAATCTACTGATCAAAGGCTGTAGTGTAGGGGCGGACTGCTCTACATTCAGCCACGCCACAGTGACCCCCGAAGCGATCTTCTTCTAGTTGCGGGACGAAATCCGGCAGCCAATTCATTGCTGGCTCTGAATAACCAGCCCAGCAATAAGTTCAATTCTTCCATAACATAACGGGGCGGGGTTGCGCGCGAGCCGAGTGACGTAGGTGCACAAGAGTACTTCGCGCCACAACCATCTCTTTTTTATAGGTTCTACGGACCGATGCCTGCTGCTTCATCTGGGAGAAAAGAAGAATAGATATGCCGGTCATTAGAAGGAAGAACCGCCATAAAAAGATTCCTCGTGTATCATCTGTAGCAAAACTATGAACGGGAGCTAGCAATCCGGACCGTATTGAAAAGGTTCCTAAGACACAGCATGGAAAAGTCACAATATTAAGAAACGAGGTCCAAGAGTGAAGAAGGGGTAGAATTACTGAATGAATACGAGCTGTGGCTAATACCCGAGGCATAAAAGAAGCATTTTCTTCGGGATCCCGAAACCACCAGCCACCCCGACCTAATTCATGATGAGCCCACCAACTTCCTGGCAAGATGCCTACGGTTAAAAACCACCAACATGTCAAGATCCAAATTCGAATGGGTTCCTGGTCTTGGTCAGAGACCACTGTGTTCGCGCCGGCGGTCCAACAAAGAGGCGAAATAGTGGTATCTTTCTTTCCATTACGAACGACACGCTTCGCCTGCTCCCTCCCCGTGTCCACTAGCGCTCCTGTCCAGAGCGAAGAGAAGGCGAAAGCGAAAAAGCGCCGCCGAAGCAGCATGAGCGGGCTTCTATTGCTACGTAACAATAGAGCAGGATAGCATTTTGCGCCCACATGTTTGAATTTGAGGGTAAAAAGCTCGCTTGTTAAACGGGATCCGACGCATCCAGCAGAGCGAAGCAGCGTTCCATTCTTTTCGGCGGTATCCTTCCGCATTGGCGGCGAGTGGAGTGCCACAATCCCATTCATCATTTTTGATCTACATAAGCCAAAGCCCATAGCACTGGCGACGTCTCCGGCAAAAATGCAAGGAGGATGTATAGCTGATATAGGATCTTGTGAAACAGGATTTGATTCTGCAAGCGGTTCGGTACGAACGAAGAAATTTCGAACAAAAGGATCGGAACTCGCTGATAGGAAAGGAGAGAAAAACAAAGCAATGCCAAGAGCTCCGTCAATCCGCTGTTCATCGATAGACGAAGCTCTTTCTTTATTATCTCGTGCCAGATGTAACAAAGGACTCATCCTTTTTCCTTCTCGCGAACCACGGGAGCGCCCAGCCCCCAGAGGAGCAAAGCGAATTTGCCTTTCAGGGTAAAGCGGCGCATAAAAAAGGGCTGGTCCGTAAAAAGTCCGGTTCCTTCGCGAACGAAGTTCAGAATCAACAAGGGTTCGTAGAACGAAGGGAGTGTACAACTGGGGCGCAGCCCCACTTTTTTGTTCGTAACGAGGGAGAGATAGAATGGAGTTCTTCACGAAGTTCGAGAAAAGAAAAATAAGCGTTTCTATATGGCCTCCTCGTTTTGAGACATTATGGCTTTGGGGCCGACCCCGGAAAAAAAGAAGGAATCCATAAAAATTTGGGATCCGACACCATGATAAAATACTACCCTCATGATTAGACCATGTCCCTGAGATTTGATAAAAGAAAGGTGCATTAGCGGTTAATACGTTGTAATTGGATAAGTTATTAGGAATATGACAGAACGAAAGACCAAAGAAAGAAAGAAGAATGCACCAAAATGCAGGTGCTGCACCAAACGCTGGTGGTTGTTTCTTGTTGTAAGTGAATGCAACAAACAGACCCGGAAATAACGAATAATGAAAGAATTCATAGATACAAATAGGTGCAAATTCTGACATCACCACAGCCCACTTGCTTCTACCGCTCCTTGTTCGCGGAGCGGCATACCGGAAAAAAAAGGATCGGAACTCGCTGATAGGAACTCATAAAATAAAATAAAAGTTAGTCAAAAGTACCTCGTCGAACAAAATTCCGGTAAATTTTTAGCATCTTTTTTATGGTACGGTCGTTTCCTTGCTAAAGTTCTGTCAGCATTCTGCGCAGTTGAACGGGGGCAAAATCGTTCCCTTGCGGTGTTAAAAGACCGCTGATGATGAGGCGGTATCTCTGCAGCCGCCAAAACTCTGAATGTTCCTGATCGATTTCTTGCATCCGATCAAAAAGTTGCCCTTTTACTTGGGCGGTTTCAGAGGCTTGCCGGGCAAGACTATCCCCGCTTGGGAAGTCGCCCTCGCCCAGTTTACGTTTTAAGCGTCTTAAAAGAATTTGATCGGTGGGCTCTTGAGGTTCAATCTCCTCTTGTGCTTCCTCCACTGGGGGGAAATTGAGATCGAGGGGCGGCCGATTGGAGGAGCTCCCCTCTTCTGCCCCCGCGCACTGCGAGACGCTAATGAAAGGTAGTCTCCCTATGAGCGCACGCGTAAAGGCATGATTAGTTCCACAAATCTCACTGCACTGACCATAGTAAACTCCTTCTCGTTGTACCGAAATAGAGGTCTGATTTAAACGACCAGGTACAGCATCACATTTGACACCTAAGGAAGGTACAGCCCAACTATGAGGTACATCAGCAGATGTTAGAATAATACGAATAAAAGTTTTGGCTGGTACAACCACTCTATTGTCCACTTCTAATAAACGTGATTGACCCAATTCTAGATCATCTTCTGGAATCGTATAACTGTCAAAAGTGAGTGACTGTTCATCGGAACTGTTATAGTCTGAATACTCATAAGTCCGATACCATTGATGTCCAATAGCTTTGATAGTAATGGCTGGATCTACGACTACCTCGTCCATTGAGTATAAGAGAGCAAATGATGGTATAGCAATGAACATCGGGATGATACTAGGAAATATGGTCCGAAGAATCTCGATAGTAGTTCCATGAACAATCCTTTGCGGGATTGGATTTTTTTTATAGTGGAAATGCCATAAAGCACGAACCAAGATCCGTAATACGAAAACCAAAATCAGAATGAGGAAGAAAAAGATATCGTGATGTAAGTCTATTATTCCTTGCATCATAGGTGTTGCTGCGTCTTGAAATCCTAATTGCCATGGTTCCGCTGCATCACAAGGAGAAACTGTTATCCCCGCGGACTCCACGGCCTCCTGAAAGGTTTGACTAGCCCTTCCGTTTTGATTCAAATCATTTAACATAGATTCAAGCCAAGCGGGATTGTTGCTTTCGCCATGTGCATGTTCGGCCGCAACCATTGCATCGTGCTGACTATTGTTAGGCATTAATTGCTGAAATTTCTGGAATAAACTAGCGTTATCTACTGGTATATCTTCTCCGCAGGGGTTAAGCCCCGGATGCTCCTCATAAATACCATAAGAATCCCGAGTATCGGACGATTGAAGACTATAATCGCTAATAGTCGTCGTAGATTGACTTTCCGTATTTGAAGGATTAGTTCCAGCGCTGGAACTGGAGTTAAGACTACTTTCATCAAAGTCAAAGATGCGGCGTATATTTCGCATATTTCAATATCGGAAGAAACCTCTTCTCCAGACAGAAGTCCTTCCTGTAGGAGTTGTTCAGAACTAAACTAGGTAGAACTTTTGTTGGTTGTTGACCAACGGAAAGCATGGGAGAAAGAAAGATACACAAACAAAAAAGGGAACTAGGAGACAACAGACTCACACGGTTTTTTTCTTTTTCTTGACTTTTCTCAGACTCAAGTCGATTCCTTTTCTACGATATTTCTATTTAGATCAGATTTCATGGTAATAGTTCCAGGCAAGAAATGAAGCTTGCGAGCGATGAACAGAGGTTTACATGTCGCTATAAGGGAAATTCATGTTGACTGGTTTTCCCGCTATATGAGACAAATCTTTCTCGAAATTGGATGTGGGGGAAATAGGCTGACGTGATTTCACCCATAGGCGAGACAACATTTGATCGAAAAATAGATCCTGTATGAAGGAAGGTGCCATCCGTCCAATCCCGCGTTTGATCTTCCAGTGATGAATTAATGTAGTAAGGTGTCACGTCAACCGAGACACTGGAGAATATGAAAGAAAAAGATAAGGCAGTGCATCTCGCCATCTAGAAGGAAGAACAGGTACGTGTGGAATGAAGGTAGAAGGAAGGCGCAGAGGACTCTTTGCCCTCGGAGTGTATCAAACTATGAAAGTATAGTTTGTCGCGGGTTGGTTTCCCTCTTCAACTACACGAGCAAGAACAAGCACCAAACAAGGCTTCCGGACTAGGACAGCATCATTAGAAAGACCCCAAGGGCTAATTAACCTACTATCGGCATTAGCGGAATCAAAGGATAGAGAGTTAACCCGGAGCCTGACATCTAAGACAATGTCCAAGTACACATTAGTAAGATCTCTGAACTTCCCCATGAAGAATCTCGAGTTCCTTTCTTTCCAAATGAGATAGACGCCTGCAGCCAAGATGAGTTTCACGATAAGGTCACGAGAGACTTACCTTTCAATCTGTGGGCGACATATAGAAAGAAATCCTCCCAGCAGGAAGAAGAAGAGGGCAAATTAGACTTGCCAAAAAGAGAATGCCAAATCCTTTCCGAAAACTGGCAAGAAAAAAGAGGGTAACTCAGATTCTCATTATCCCCCTTGCACAAGGGGCAGGTGAGAGACTGGGAAATAGCAAAAGAAGTCAATCTGTCAAGAGTATTCAGGCGACCTGACGCAAGCAACCATAGAATCATGGCATGACGGGGAAGCATAGCAGAAAACAACAAAATTTTATGCCGCTCCTTTGTCCCTGAAAAAATCCCACGCACTTTTAGTAGTGAAAACTCCATTTGGGCTCATAAACCAAGTGACTCTACCATCATTAAAGTAGAAATTATCGAGGACTCTACTCCTTAAATGAAGAATTTTGCGCCAAGTCCAAGAGCAATCTAAGGGGGCCTGATAGACCAAAAGTTCCTATCTTTAATAATCGAATCTGACCCTCGTACCAGGGCTTGATTCTGATCAGTGAAATGAACTCGTAGCGGCCTGTTGTAAGTAGTCGGACAGAGATTTCATGCTTCTCTATCTATCAGAAACTACTGATCGCTGGCTACCTCACTTACTGCACGCTGTGAGTCTTTCTGGTTCTCCTATTTTCATTCCGTCTCTAAGCTCACTCTCTCCGGTTATGTGCCCCCCTGCCTTATGTGGTCTTCTGCTAAGCAATAGTTTGTCTTCTGTACCATCCATCTTTCCCGTGGGTAGTACCGCTTAGTAAGGTTATTGTGCTCTGAGCTAGGGCTATCTGTCTTTCTTTCCGAGCTCAGCTTTCCTCTGTCCGGACTGGATTGTCCTGAAGTTGTTACAAAGCCTGTACGAGGTGTGAGTGAAACGAACCCAAGAGGGTAAGTGGGTAGGATACCTGTCTGGTTCGGGTACGTAGATCCCTTGGTTGTAAGTTAGTCAGGTGAAGCAGCGCCTGTGGGTCAAGCATCAGCAGTTTCAGCAAAGGTTCGGGAAGAGCAAAACGAACCGGCACTGTGAAGTCTGTTCAGGGTGACGGGGGAAGAGAAAGGCTGCATTCAGAAGTTGTCTTTCTAGGTTATTGTCCCCAGCAAAGTGCATACCGCTGTCTTGATTTATCCACAAATCCTATTTTTGTGTCTCGCCATGTCATCTTTGATGAAACAACCTTCCCTTTTTCCGCCAACTCTTCGCAGCCGGTCATGTCAATTCACCTGAAGGAGTGGTTTCCTCTTCCTGTTTCTATTATTCCTTTTACAGGTGATGCAGCGGGCACTACATCTTCCTCTGTTCCAACCGTGGTTCAAGATCCCGCACCCCCTGGTTAGTCATCCTCTTCTCAAACTCAGTCCATTTCTCTTCCTTCTTTGACTTCCGTTTCTCCCAACCGGCCCAATCCCCGGGTTGTTCTGGAATTCTTAACCCTGGGATAAAAACCTTGTTGTTAACTTTAGGGTTATAGCACGCTAGGATGAATTATATCAAATAGGATCTCTCAAGTGAGAGCTATATAAGATAAGGAGGACAGGTTAGAATAGATTCAATTGTAGCTCTCGCACTTTCATCTTCCCTCCAGGGCTCTCTCGTCAGCCTTTCGACGAGAATTTCTAGAGGTTAAGCTAGCCCTCTCCTCTCCAAAGGCCAAGGGAGAGACTGCACCCCTTTCTTTCGGTAGCTCTTTTGGTTTCCCAAGGATAGCGGTAGCTGGGGCAAAGCCCACTTTCTTCGCTCCACGAATGAGAGAAAAACGCAGAGGAAAAAACACGTTCTCTCTTTGCCTTTGCGAGGTCCGAAAGTGGAGAACGTATAGCATTCTCTGGGCACATAGGATCAAACGTAAAGCAGCGCTTTCTTGGCAGAGCTTTAGGCGGCAAGATACTGACGGGCTTGTTGGAGCTGCTGAACATAACGAATCGAAGCCGAAGACGGATCCAGGTAGCTTGCCTGCGAAGCCGATAGGCGAAAGGCCGGCCTCCTTTTACGTTAGAAGAGCAAAAGGCCCAGGGTATAGCAGGATGAACCAATGTGAATGAGTGTAAGCTTCGTTGCCCGAACACGATTGGTGCTGACCACACTAGGTGCTACCGCGGTAGCTTCAGAGGCAAGGCGGTGACAATTGAGAGGTTGTCACTGAGCATTCCTAGTCCCACGGGAAGAGAGGTCAAATGGCAAGGCAAGGCCATACGCCCGCGGAGTATAGCTCACATCCACACATCTGATTGGGGAACGGGGCAAC
>Ga0153934_1000616_pt1 | contig 10179 bp, 8 predicted proteins | sample TSNJ018MetaG_FD_104708 | JGI IMG/M metagenome (GOLD analysis project Ga0153934, IMG submission 104708) | Attine ant fungus gardens microbial communities from New Jersey, USA - TSNJ018 MetaG | ecosystem: Host-associated > Fungi > Mycelium > Unclassified | place: USA: New Jersey, Wharton State...
AAATGTTATGCAATTGGCCATAAGATGACTTGAAGGGCATGCACTTTACATTATTCAGACATATTATAGTTTTGTTGGTGAATTAAACTGGAATTTCGCGTTGAATTTGCACTTATCCCATTATCAATGGATGACTAAGCGGCACAGACCTGTGTGCCTAGTGGGAGCCAAATGTACTTGAACTCACCTGATATGGTCATTTGACGGACTCCTGTCACTCTGTCACATGATATGCTAAACATTCGCATGTGTTAGATAGACAGGACTGGTTACCATTTTATTTAAAACATGAAACTCTCAGGAGACAAGCTTTTTCCCAAGCCTGGGCTATGGGTTTAAACAGAGGATGAAAGATGTTTGGGCTCATGAAAACAAGTTGTGTTTTATCTCTTGATGTTCAGCCTAGTTCAGGTTTCACCATACGCTATATCAGAGTCGACTGCGTTATATCTGTCCGATCAGGGTTCCGAACCATGACCACTGCTGGGTCATCAATTTATAAAAGCCCCAACTGTTTTGCTAGGACCTCATCCGGTACCATAATCAACCTTCAGGGGACTGTCACAGGTTAGTTGATACGAAAAGAAGTGCACATCAGCACCTGCTATTTACTCCACTCTGTCCGTATGTAGCGATTCAAACCTGATTGATTATGGCAACGCATCTGGTGGAAGGCTACAATAATTCTACATTCACTTGTAGAAGATAATTTAGGAAGCAAGATTATTCGACCTTCTGTGAACTTAGATAAACATAGACGCAGGTATAAAAACAGCCTTGAAGCGAGCAGCATGAAAAGCGAAACGAAGAGACACTCAGGAGAGGGAAAAATAATGTACATACGAGCTCTTGAGTGAGAGTCAAATGAAGTCGGGATATATGTGTTGGCATCGATAACATTAACTGTAAACGTCTTCACCATCTGGCATCTCCCAATCCTCATATTGCAAATTCATGCTGAAATCGTCTTCGTAGTCCATGAAATAGTCTTCCTGCATAGGGTTATCTTCGTCCGCAACGGTTCTATTCGAGACCTGGGTTGCCGCAAGTACGGCGGGCGCTGGCCGAGGTCTCATTTGTAAAAACCTCTGACCCCGGGAAGAATGTCGCAGACACTTCTTGAGAACGAGACGATAAAGGTCTGGATCGGGTATAGATTTTGGAAATATCGGTCGACCAGGTAATAGGCGTCGCTGAGGTGAAAAAGGGGATGATGCCCGACAAAATGCTGGAACGCGAAAAGGAATTGGCTCGACGTCACTGGCATTTACGTCTAATAGAGAGGATGTCCGGGTGAGTGAGCGAGTGCTTGCTGGAGCGGGTTGAGAGTATTTGCGTTCGAGACGAGTCTTGAAGGTGATGGGCTCTATATTCTGGGTGGCACAGGAGGCAGGCTTTTGCCGGAGCCGCTGTTGCTCGTGGAACTGGAGAGACTTCTCTGGTAGGGAACAGAGGAGCGGCAAAATCCATGGACACTGACGATGGAGAGGGAGGGCGAGGCAACTGTGGCTAGGCAGAGATATGACTCGGTGCGACGAAGTGACATTGCCCAAGTCGATAGAACAACAGCAACTATAAGCGTGACAAATACAACTTGTAACAACTATCCCACGGAAATCCAAAAAAGTCAGGGGTTTCATGAGCAGCCGGTATCCGCAGCATGTTCCCAGAAAACACATCCAGGTGTGTTGAGATATCGAACAATACACTCAAATTAGTTGGTCTTTTTTAGCTTGGTGATCATGTTTTTATTGTAATAAAACGATGGACGTCGTAGCTGTAACTACTATATATACAGTACCGAGTTGATACATGACCGGCGTGCGTTTGCCGCGGTCTAATTTTATCCAACACAGCTGGTCTGTCACTCTGGGATAAAAAGGTTACCAAAGGTAGCACTAGGGATGCTTAAGCGGTTCACCATCTACAACTCTAGCCCTTCTTATTCAGGAGCAGCTCGTAGTTCTCTCCAGGTACGGAGATCTACAAGTCCCTTTCCGGATTGATCGTAAATAGAATAAATGAATCCAAGTAGACTCACAGGACACCTTCTTCGTTCACTACTGTGCATTGACTAATTGACTAATTTACACTTGACTTTGAATTTGATATCTCCATCCACCGACTGGTCACGAGATGGGCATACCCATATCAACGGGAGTATCACCGGACACATGTATATTCAAATCTCCTGTAATCTCTCCGAAGCCTGCAGTTCTTCCATCCCCAACACAGAAGATGCAGATTCGTCTCATGACAGAATTACTAATCTGGAGGGAAAGGGACTAATTGTAGTTCATGATCCATATCACCTCTATGATAAGCCATGTGGTGTTCCGCGGAAGGCTGAAATTGAAACCGACTACTCACGGTCAAATTTATCCCTCTGAGCTATTTATTCACACCCTCAAATTTGTTATCTTATCTTGCTTCGGAAGTCCACCCGAACGGCATTACAGGAGTAACCATGCGCGTCTTTCCTCGTTGCCCACCATACATAATAACCCACCTGGCACTTGTGCTTCCCAGTCATACAAATCCTCTCAATCATGCATATTCTACCTCGTGAACAAGACAAAATTCTCCTCCACCAGGTTTGTCCTAAAGACGTAATTGTTTGACTCTTTTTGTTCATTTTCAATTTTTTCCCTCCGTTTTTCACTCGCGCCCAACGTTTTTTTTTCTCACCAGGTCGGTGCGCTTGCACAAAAACGACTAGCGAGAGGCGTCAAACTGAATTCTACAGAAGCTATTGCTCTTATTGCTTCTGTTCTTCAAGAACACATTCGTGACGGACATCATTCCGTCGCAGAGTTGATGCAACATGGAAAGACTTTACTCGGTCGACGACATGTATTACCTAACGTACCAAACTCTGTAGAACAAATTCATGTCGAAGGTACTTTCCCGGATGGGTAAGCTCCTCCTCCTTTTTTCTACGTGGCCACATAATTGTCGCGCATCAAGTTAACGATATTCCCCCTCAAGTGTTTTTCTGGTAACAGTCCATGATCCCATTTGTACCCAAGATGGGAACCTCAAAGCTGCATTATATGGTTCCTTCCTTCCTATACCTTCGCAAAATCTTTTTCCTGTTCCCTTCGAGACAGAGTATCTTCCACAAAAGCTTGCGGGGGCGATCATCGCCAAGAACGAAGAAATATTTCTCAACAGAGGGAGGAAAAGAATTCAGCTTCGAGTCACAAATACTGGTGATCGACCCATCCAAGTCGGCTCGCACTATCATTTTATAGAAACGAACAGTGCCCTGTCTTTCGACAGACTGAAATCTTGTGGGAAACGATTAGATATTGCCTCAGGGACTGCTGTACGGTTCGAACCCGGAGACATAAAAACCGTAACCCTTGTATCCATCGCTGGGAACAGATTTATTTCTGGTGGAAATGGTCTAGCGACAGGTTATGCTGACAGGTTGAATGAAGAAGTAGTGCTGGAAAATATCATGAAAGGAGGATTTGCTCATATACCGGAGCCGGGTGCTTGGGAGATTTCAATGGACACCAAGATGGGGAGAGAAACTTACATTTCGATGTTTGGTCCTACAGTCGGCGATCGGGTGAGATTAGGTGACACTGAGCTTTGGATTGAGGTGGAACATGATGAGGTGAATCTGGCCTTTCAATAGGCGCTTACCATGAGTGCTGATGCTTTGTAGACGATGTATGGGGATGAAGTTAAATTCGGTGGTGGTATGGAGCTCCTTCCCTCTTGATACTCATCATCAACCTGTTACACAGGTAAAACCATTCGAGAAGGAATGGGTCAAGCTACTGATAGGTCCTCGGAGGAGACGGTAGATCTGGTCATCACAAATGCTCTCATCATCGACTGGTCGGGCATTTACAAGGTATGTACACAGCCTCAAGGGGAAAAATCTTCTCTCCCATTCTTAGCTACCTCAATAGGCAGATGTAGGTGTCAAAAATGGTCTTATATGCGGTATTGGCAAAGCAGGAAACCCAGATATCATGGCCAACGTTCACCCAGCTCTTGTCATTGGTTCCTCGACGGAGGTCATCGCTGGAGAGAAACTGATCATTACAGCTGGAGCACTTGATGTCCATGTTCATTACATTTGCCCTCAACAGGTTGAAGAAGCTCTCGCCTCAGGCACTACAACTATGATTGGAGGCGGAACTGGTCCTAGTGACGGAACGAATGCGACTACGTGTACGCCCAGTCCATTTTACATGCAGCACATGTTACTCGCTACCGATGGTCTACCAATGAATTTCGGGTTCACTGGAAAGGGTAATGATTCTGGACCAAGGGCGATGGAGGAGATTGTGCGTGCTGGTGCGGCCGGTTTGAAGTTACATGAGGATTGGGGATCAACGCCGGCTACTATCAGAACCTGTTTGGATGTGGCTGAAAAGTATGACGTACAGGTTGAGTTTTTGATTTATTGATCCATTCTTAGCGAGTTCCATTGAAATTTGATCATTAGGTGAACATTCATACCGATACCTTGAATGAGAGTGGATTCGTTGAAAGTGGGTTCTTTTGATTAATTAAATTCTTACGAATTCTTTTTATCGTTATTTGATAGGCACAATTGCTGCTTTTGAAGGAAGGACAATTCATACTTACCATTCTGAAGGCGCTGGTGGAGGCCATGCCCCTGATATTATCGTCGTCTGTGGTCAAGACAATGTATTGCCATCATCAACCAATCCTACTCGACCTTATGCCAAGAATACACTAGATGAACATCTTGACGTGAGCTCTTTCGGTTGCAATTTCAAACTATAAATAACACTTTGCTCACTGAATGCAAAAAGATGTTGATGGTTTGTCACCATCTTGATAAATCGATTCCTGAAGATCTTGCATTCGCAGAGTCTAGAATTAGAGCAGAAACCGTCGCAGCTGAGGATGTCCTTCATGATATGGGTGCTATATCTATGATTAGTTCAGATTCACAAGCTATGGGGCGTGTAGGCGAGGTCATCAGTAGGACATGGAGGACAGCGAGCAAGATGAGAGAGATTCGAGGACCCTTGACCAGTCTTGGTGATCGTAAAGGTAAAGATAATGCTCGCGTCAAACGTTACATTGCCAAGTACACGATCAATCCGTGCGTCGTCTTGATAAGAAAAAACTGATCTCGAAAACTGATTTCCTTTATCGTTCATTTACAGTGCTATTACACATGGTATTAGCCATCTCGTAGGCCACATCTCAGTAGGCACACTTGCTGATCTCGTCCTCTGGAAATTCGAAAACTTTGGCTCTCGACCTGAAATGGTACTAAAATCGGGTGTAATTGTCTTCTCCCAAATGGGTGATGCCAATGCTTCTATCCCATCTGTCCAACCGTTCTATTCTCGACCCATGTGGGGTGCGGAACCTGGTTCAGCAGCATTGAACTCTATCGTATTCGTCTCCCAGATTTCAATCACTTCAGGAACAATATCATCGTATGGATTATCAAAGAGAGCTGAACCTGTCAAAGGGTGTAGGAATATCGGCAAGAAACATATGAAGTGGAATGATATGACACCCTTGATAAGGGTGGATCCGGAAAGTTATGAAGTTTGTGCAGATGGGAAGCTGATGGATGTGCAGCCTGCGGAGAAGATACCGTTAACAAGGGCGTATAATCTGTTCTGACGATCCTAGTTTAGTATTTGTTGATTTCTTGTATGTATACAATATATATTTGTATATATTATCCAGTTATAGCCTTTTTAAATGTGAGCGGCGGTCGTCTAAACAGATTAGTATTACTTATTTGTACACGGCAGGCGTCACCTGAAGCCAAAACCTTGAGCCTTTTCCCTTGCCGATGCTGATTTTGGGAGAGATCACACGAGCAATACAAAGAACATGGTAGAATGTGAAAGTCGCTGGACCGACGGCCAATGTTTCTCCAATCATTGGGAAATTATGCCGTCATGAGAGCAGAGAACTTGGTTAAATCAAAAATGTTCCCATCGCTAGTCTTTTTTAAGGATTATGGTATATTTTAGTTCAAACCTGGGTTCGGAACTGAACTTTGTATCATATGGCTCTTGACATCATGGCTGTGCTGATAATGTGAAACGGCTACACATAGAACATACCATAGAGATAAATAAAAGTCGTAGGAATTAACTGAAGCTCATGATCTGAGCACGCTCTCTTCACACATTTGGGTGATTCTTCTTGACTCACCAGGATAGTTTTTGTTGGATTTTGGATTTCATGCGAGCCTGCGTGATGCATTTAATTATTTTTGTTTTGTATTGTTTTAAACAGTAGCGTAGTTGTTTGTATTCACTATCCGTTTGTACTCTCCCCCATAGATTGTATTTCAACAGTTTTATGTATCGGCAATAGTATATACCCTTTTCAGTCTCATGAATACCAATAAAGTTCCCTTTGATCACCCTTTGCATTGAGGACATGAATGTAAGTGGCACAATTATCAGTCCGGAGATGCACAAATAATGGCCCCTTCCTGTAGCGCAGGTAACGTCGGATAATATATATATATATATTTCTGGAATCTAGATGAGAAGGCTGAATCCCTAGGAGGACGGTACACTACATTTATACTAAAGGGAATGGGGGTACGTATTTATGGTATGATACATACAATAAGACATCCATAAGGACACCTACAATGACCCTATATACAACAATAGAAAAACAAAGGAGTTCATTCATGATAGACCAAAAACACCTCGCTGCCTGATAACCGTGATCTGACAATACATCGTGCTATGATGAAGTTTCTTTGCCTCCAGTCATACATGGCCCATGGCAACCTATCTAGAGCAGCGCACAAGTTCTCCCTGGCTTGGGAAGCATCGGGCTTCTTCAATGACAAGTACGAACCTGTGGTATGCACCTGAATCTTGAGAGTCTTTATGAGGTCTGACCCCAGTACAAAAGCTGAAAATCCACGAATTAGTGCTCATGATATTTGACCAGAATAAAAGCTGGAATGCACAATTTCAAGGTCAGAAAGCGGCCTGGAATGAGGTTTGTATCCCCCCTCTATCAGCGTAAGAAATTATCATTTCGTTAGTTTTGTTCGTTCTTCCCAGAAGTCGTAGTACTCAGTCCGAGTATGCAGCCGATCACTATGATGTATATGCGGGCGCTCTTTGTGCTCAGTCACACAAAACACAGAGCTCGAGGAAATAGAGCAATTCATAAAAAAAATCCCGCTATTCCGAAGATGAATCGAGGAGACAACAAAAATGACTATTCACTGCATCCAGGCGGGAAGGTGTTGAAACACTCTCAGCTTATCTTTTCGGGCAGCGGTGTCATCAACGCAAATTTACCAGCGCGATTATATTTGCTCAATAAACCTTACAGTGAAAAGGCTACGATTTTTTCTATTTCAAACCACCTTCGACGTATTCGTCAGAAATATACCACTCTTGAAAACAGTGCTCAGTCAAATCATGTCTTACGGTAGGCTACTTTTACCTATCTTGGCCAGTCTTTTTGAGGCTTTTTATCAGATAGTAGCTTTAAACGTATGATACGATTGGAGTACCTACTTTTGGACAATAATAGAACCAAACATTCAACCAGAACCATGAGAACAATTCTCTTCAGTATTCGAAGTCTTGATAGTGGAATTCAATGGGACCCAAGGAACTTTCACGACATCAACTCTCTTCAAAACTTAGTTACCAAGCTCATGTCCCTGCTTTTCTCCAGAAACTTCAGAACCGTATGGCCGGTGTACCTGATTTACCGTCAGACGAAAACGAGCCCCAGTTTGAGGATGAGGAGTTAGAATATGTTGGAGGCGGGCGACCACCCATTCCTCGGCGTCCTTCAATCCCGAAGAGGCCTGCATCTCAGCCTGGGAGCAACGATGAACGAGGAGACGATGATAGTGATGAGGAAGGCGATGAAAAGCCCCAGATTATTGTCTTGAGAGAAGGCAAACATCTTAGTGAGAGGGAAGTAGAGACTATCAAGCGGAAAGGTGACTCTTGTTTTTGTACTCTTGGCGGTATCACTGAACTTGGTCAAATCACAGAAAAGGGGCTACCTCCTCTTCCCAAAACTACGGACACAGCACAAGGGACTCATGATGTCCACTTATCTGAAAAAGAAAAAAATGCTACGAAACCAGCATCTTCCAAGTCTAAAGGACTTTCCTTCTCTTCCGGGAAGACGACGACGAAAACTTTCAGTAAACGAAAAGCAATTTCCCAACTGGATTCCGATAGCGATAACGATTCTTCAGTCCAGATGAGCGATGAGAAACTGAAATCAAAATTTGAAAAGGAAAAGGAAAAGAAGAAGGTTCAACTGAAAAAGAGACCCAAAAAAGAGAGTAAGAAGCTGCTCTCGTTTGGTGACGATGCCTGAGATCATCCAGCGTCACAAATCAATTTTGAGGCAAGACATGCAATATTATGTGAGTACCATGATGATGCCTTCTTCTCTAGAAAATTCATATTCTTCAGGTGACACACGGGCTTATGAATGAAACCATCGGGAATAGATTGCCGCCTTCTATGGGTAGTGCTTGTTCGGTTGACGCCAGAGTCGGTGATGTCCATCTTTGAGATTCAGAGTGTTTGGTCGTGTACGCTTCCACCAGGGTGCAATATACACCGTGTCAGCCCCAAAGGATGTCTGACGAGATCAATTAGGGCGGATGGAGATAACGATGAATGGAGTGGTAAAACTTGTTGATCATTATAGATGCCAGGTAAAGTTCATTTAACTGCTCTTAATGCTGAGATATGAAAGTGTATTCAGTACGAACCCAGTAGCAGGCAACGAAATCCGTCATTACATGCATTGTGATCTGGTTGGCCACGACACTGTAGATAAACCGTAGATGAACCATTCGGCCCTGTGTCATATCCAAGGGAACATACACTATGACAAAACCTGTTACTAGACTCGATCCACCTGGAATAAATTTAATACTGGTGATGGACACGGTTTTTGTGTCCCCGGGTCTATAGAAAGAGCACTGTTCCTTTCGTTTCCATAAAATGGTATTGCAAGCCGGCTCGAATGGCTGACTCACCAGGAGCCGAATTCTTTTCCTTCTGTCAAGGAATATCTCTTTATTCTTGGCAATGATCGCTCCTGCCCTCCCTCTATTGGATCTCAAAGTAAGTCTCAGCTCATCAATCAGCTTCAGTTGATGATGTCGTCGCTCTTGTGTTTCATCTGTTAAGATGTATCACGACCGATGATGCAGACTACAAGCTTCCCTTCCTTTGTTTGACGAAGGAAAGGAAGAACATCGGCTCATTCCCAAACGTGATGGAACAATTCTTCTCAGGCATCAACCGAGGAACAAGCGGATTGATGAATAAAGTGCAACATGTGTGAGGTGCAGGAATCAGACAGAGGAGTTTCTGTGAGCCTCAAATAATAAACAAGCCGAGCAAATACGTGAAGACCGAGCGTACGACTTGATCAACTTTACATGATGCGCTTATCTTGGACGGTGATTGAGTCATCTGGTCTGTTGAGACTTTGTAGGATGAGGGAAAACAATTCAGAGCTGCAGAACTGTTCTTCACACACTTTGTGTGGAAACATTGCCTTGTCGAAAGGCAACACTTAGTGGTCAAGAGCGGTTCGAACTCCTGCCCGACTGCATTACGCGATCAGTAGTGTGCCCTTACGAACTCAGCCATCTTGCCAGCTGGAAGTTTATCAAACTTCTCTTATACAATACCAAAAAACTTACCATAATTGTCATGTGGAAATATGCTTTTGGTCCATTATAGATATATCCCTACATAGGTGGACTAACTTCTGTGTGAGGTTTCTCAACTTCCTTCACCTCCTCTTCAGTCACCACTATCACATCTTCTGAACCATCAGACCTGTCCAGCAATGTGTCATCAAAGTAAATGAGAACCCAGAAGAGCTGATACTGTAGTCCAGTGAACTAGCCTCACAATCGACAAATGAATATGCCACAAGACCATGGCAAACAAGCTGAGCTGATGCTTTGGATGGTAATTGACAGTGTGAATTGACGGTGTGAAGAAAATGACAATGCCACGGTTTGCCTACGCGCCCTATGTTAGAAATTTTTTTCAAAAAAAAAGAAAATGGCAATTATGGTGAATTTTAGGTGTTGTATAAGAGAAGTTTGATAAACTTCCAGCTGGCAAGATGGCTGAGTTCGTAAGGGCACACTACTGATCGCGTAATGCAGTCGGGCAG
>Ga0153934_1000618_pt1 | contig 10176 bp, 7 predicted proteins | sample TSNJ018MetaG_FD_104708 | JGI IMG/M metagenome (GOLD analysis project Ga0153934, IMG submission 104708) | Attine ant fungus gardens microbial communities from New Jersey, USA - TSNJ018 MetaG | ecosystem: Host-associated > Fungi > Mycelium > Unclassified | place: USA: New Jersey, Wharton State...
AACTTGGCGACCTCCCCTGTGGGTGCGACGGCTCCTGTCCCGTTCAGGTGTAACGAGAGACGGAGATGTACATCTGCTTCCTCATCTCCAGCCTTTTGGTTCATTGAACTCGCTACAGACTCTATCTTCAGAGAATTCAACAGAAGCAACCGTGGTCAGCTCGACACGCTATACGATATCGCGCGGGCCTTCTCCCGGACCTGGCGGTATGGTCCATGAAGGACAACAATTCCTAACGTCGCGTTCACGAAACTCATCTCAATTGAACCTGGAAGAATTTGCGCGCCGACCTGCGCCTGTATCTAGATCTGATAGCACACTTTTCGCTCGAAAGCAGCCAATGACATGATACTATTGTATTTTTTTTTCGCTAATTTATCATGTGACCAACGCCCTCGACTTCAGACGATCATGTCAATTGACCTTGACTGGCTCAAACTTGACGCGTCACTTGCAAGCCATGTCGTTGACCTGCTCAATCGGCAACTTGACAGCGCAGAAAGGCCATCTTTCATTGGGCCTGTGCAAGTAGTAGCCCTAGACTTCGGATCCAATGCCCCTGATGTGGAATTGATAGACTTACGCGATATTTATCGTGACTTTCTGGAGGATGAGGATGAAGACGAACACCACCCGGTCAAAGTGACAGAGGGTGGAGATGATGATGATGACTACGAATGGGTCTCACGCCGAGCAGGGGTCAGACAAGATCCAACACCAATTGGAGGCAGTAGGCAGCACTATCTACCTTCACATGTGCGGAGCCGTTGTCACGGGACTTCTGGAGATCATATTTCTCCAAGCATGGATCCTTGGACCTCAGGATTAACCCGACCCCCAAGCTTCAGTACATATGGGATGCAGTCATTCAGTAGTGCCAGTAATGAAATCCCCTTTTACCGAAGTCCATCACCAGCAACGCCCTTTGTCATGATGCCCAGTCCTTTGCATGGACATCATACAGAACATACGCCTCAAACCGAACCGGAGAGTTCTTTAGACGAAGCTATTCCTCCACCGGCGCTTACAACTGAACCGCTCAATCCCTATCCGAACCTGCAACTCCATCTACATGTCAACTGGCAATCTAACATCCGTATATCGATACAAACGTCGCTCCTCATCAACTATCCCTCGCCTATGTTCATGTCCCTCCCAATTCGACTCTCCATAACTGGCCTTGTTTTCAACGGAGAGCTTGCTGTAGCATACGAAGGAAGGAGAAAGCGTGTACACCTATGTATCCTTGATGACCTTGATCCTTACGGACCAGCCGGTTCCCGAAGGATGTCGAACTCCTCTTTAAATTCACCAACTCCTGGTGTTGGAACGGATCAAAATACACCTCTAGAGCCCGACGATCCTATCATAGGAGGTTCTAAGTCTAGAGTTGGTGGTCTCTGCTCATCAGGTCCCGGGAATGCAGCACTTCCTTCGACCACCCCCAACATAAACAGCACTCTCTGTATGACCTCTGCTTTGGGCTTGGGCCCTCTCGGACACAATCCTACGACACATACTCGACCTGCAAAACCCGGCCTTCCCATTGGCCAGAGACTGCTGCCTTCAATATTCATCGAAAGTGAGATAGGTCAGGCGGACAAACATGTGTTGAAAAATGTAACCAGAGTTGAGAAATTCATCCAGGACGTGATCCGGAAAACGGTTGAAGAAGAGCTTGTGTTTCCCAGTTTTCATACCTTGGTTATGGACGAGAGTGGATGATTGTCACAGCTATTAGTCTTCAGCCGAAGAATCCGCTATGCTTATGCATGGTTGTCATTTCTTCCTGCATCTAGGTTGTGAGTGAGGAATTTCAATTTCGCTTTCATCATTTCTGACCTTGACGAAACAGAATGATCACATACAAATGCAGTATGAGAACTGCTGCCATACTGCTGTTATTCCACTAGCGATCATACTATAGGTTGATTGTAGCCAACACATGAATGCATAATTTGTTAAATGGTACCAATGTTCGTGCAGCTTGAGGTGGTGTAATAAGGAGAGGTATTCCAAAGTTACCCACTGAGCTTACCTTTTCATAGTCAGAGAGAGACTTGGAACAAGATATCCTAGCACAAAAATTACCAACAGGTAAGAGAACTCTTTCTGAATAATGTTGCACAGCATGCAAGCATTGTCTTGTCTTCAGGACTGAAAAGAGAATATATGATGATATGTTTATGTTGCATGCAATGTGACACGACACAAAGGTGGCATCACGTCTGGGAGTTTATCCCAGATTGTAATCTCACACACTCTGATGTCAAGTGACCGCTCGAGTTGGTGGATGACTTCCCGTAGGCAGTCTAGGGAAATCAGAAGAAGTTGGACTTTAACACCAGAATTCTTGAGACGAACTAGAAGAAGAATAGGAATGATGATTCGAATGAGGTTGCCTTCCTCGAACATCGCCAAAAAGATAACTCTTGGCAGGGTGTGACCTTTTCAGCATGAGCAATTCAGAGCTGTGGAATTTATTTCCAGAGCTGCTGAATTGATTTTTTTGTTTATTCTTCACACATTTTGGTGTGGAATTAGTTGCCTTTGCTAAGACAACATTTAGCAGCCAAGATGCAGTTTGAACTCCAACCCAATCACATCCGTGTCTGAATCTCATGCCCTTACAACTCAGCCATCTCGCCAACTGAAAGTTCCTATCATACAACAACCTAAATTGGATCATAATGGGAAATACCCTTTTGATGTGATGTAAATCAATATCCCTACACATAACTGGACTGGACTAACTTCTGTGTGAGGTTTTTCCCCCTTTCTTCATTCATGACTATCACATCTTTTCAACCATCAGACCTGTCCAGCAATGTGTCATTGAAGTAAAGGAGAACCCAGAAGAGCCGATACACCGATCCTGTAGTTCAATGAACTAAAGAGATTCAGCCTCACAATGGACAAATGAATATTCCACAAGATCATGGAGGTATAGCTCTGTGTATGACAGGATGACCTCGAACAAGCTCAGCTTTCGGAGACAAGTGATGGTAATTGACAGTGTGAAGCAATTTCCTAAATTTGCTGAATGATAGGAGCTTTCAGTCAGTGAGATGGCTGAGTTGTAAGGGCATGAGACTCAAACGTGGATGCGATTGGGTTGAAGTTGGAACCGCACCTTGACCACTAAATGTTGTCTTAGCAAAGGCAACTAATTCCACACCAAAATGTGTGAAGAATAAACAAAAAAATCAATTCAGCAGCTCTGGAAATAAATTCCACAGCTCTGAATTGTTTTGCTCATGCTGAAAAGGTCACACCCTGCCCAGGGCAAGTTATTTTTTCCGCGATGTTCAAGGAAGGTATTAAGACGGAGTGCCGCATCGGTATTTTCGTCTTATCATTCCAGACTCTCCATCATTCCATATTGCTCCTGTAGTTTACTTCATGATTGCGCAGATACACAGTTGTTGTATTCCCATTTAAACACCACTCCTACGTAGATACACCTCGATATTGCGGTAACGTCTGAGCCTTACATTTCACTATAGAAGGCAACCTCAAATCTCATTCAAATCATCATTCCTGTTCTTCTTCTAGTTCGTCTCTCAAGAATTCTGGTGTCAAAGTCCAACTTTTTCTTCTGATTTCCGTAGACCACCTACAGGAAGTCATCCACCAACTCAAGCGGTCACTTGACATCAGAATGTGCGCCGTGTCAGAGTTTCCCCAAATCACATCACCAATGATTATAGATATAATAAATCATGACATATAATAGGACAAATCAACTCAGCGGTCACTGAAAGACTGAGGGAGTGAAAAAGTAGACTACGAGTTATAAGAACTCAGTTATTGAAAACATGGTGATGAATCCACACGAAGGTCATGGGTTTCCATATCAACACATATTATTATGATAATATATCGTATCAGATGATTTCTTTCCCAGGGAGATATTTTGGTATCTAGTATCTTGCTACTATATTATACCACTGGTGTTGGCCTACCAGTGGAGGTTCTAGACAAACCCATCCTAATCATAGCATGATCTTCCCTATTAATCAAGGTCCATTTCTCAGGCTATACTATCACCTTTGTTCTAGTGGCTGAATCAGTCATCACCGATGGAAACAGCAAATTAACAGTAAACTTTGCAAAGTTCGATAATCAGTGATTTCACAATCTATCAAGATTTGATTCCGATCAGCTATCTTTCTGATAGATTTTCGATCTCGTATGAATGAGTAGATGTGATGTGAACTGCATCCGGTGGGGGATTTTTTTAACTATGGAAGACCTGGTCAAACTCGCCATGGAAAAAGGGCTGTCTTCTCAGGGGTTTCATCTACTTATGGTAAATCAGGGTCTGTTGCAGATGAGATATCGGCTTCTCCGGAAAATTGATTTAGGCCTTATGTGGTGTATAAGAAAGCTTGGGTTCAGCACTTGCGTCGTCTTGCAATGACCCCACTCCACTCTCAAGCTGTGATACCCTACGACGTCCTCAGTGCTATATTCCAAGAATATGTGAAAGACCTTCTCAATAGCCATACAGACCGCCCACCCCGACCATCTGTGCATGAAGGACCTCTGTTGTTATCTCGTGTCTGTCGGCACTGGAGACAGGTTGCGTTATCTATGCCTGTTCTCTGGTCTGCCTTGACTATCAACCACAACGTCACCTACCCCATTATCTCTCACTACCTTACCCTCGCCCAGGAGATGCCTCTTCGTTTGTATATTACACAGTGGTCCTTTTACGAAAAGGATCCAGACAGAGGCATTCTGAATCTGCTGCTGTCGCGGGCTGGCAGATGGCAATCGGTTCACATTTTGTTCGATGAAGATACGGCTTTGGAAGTCCTCCGTAGAGTTGATGCGCAAAATTGTGAAAAAATAGTATTTGGAGCTTTAGAAGAGGCAAAAATCGAGGGACAAATCTTTGTGTCCGCGGAGACTTCCAAGAAACTTTTATCCCTTTTTCTTGACAGAGAACGGTTCCCTCGCCTCCGCGGACTGGACTGGTCGCTGGACCTGAGTTTCGTGGACAACTCTCTTTCTTCAAGAGGGGGATCTAGCATCAATTGGGAAGGGCTCAGCTATCTAAAACTCACTTTTCCACCTCCTATAGCGGCATGCTTAGGACTTCTTCGACAGTGCCACAACCTTCGGGATCTGAATGTTGATTTCCGGAATTGTTATGGCAGCCCTATGTCCTACTTGAGATGTTCCCCTTTAAATCACCTGAACAACACGCTGGTAACACCGCCGAGCTCCTTTCGCGAGTTGACAGTCTATGTAGGCGCGCCGTTGATAGGAAAAATTCTCAGTCGCTATATTAGTTCAAACCTCGCTTACGGCAACTGGGTTGTCAATGTTCACTTTTAAAATATACCCTGTTGTCTACTATTACAAAGTGAATGAATAATGCTTACTGTTACAAAGTCTTATTTCTAGTGAGTGTTCATTCCCAGACTTTCTTCGGCTTTTCCCCCTTGGTGATTATGTAGCTCCTGATAAAAAAACTAGTGCTTTCCAACGGGAAATCATTATAATTCCAAATAGCCTTTGTCCGTTCTGAGAATAGCTTGTCTCTCCTGCAAACACCACGACACTATGAACATCAGCAGGATTACCTCCATCACAGGAAGTACAACCCCAATGATGAGATAATGATAATGGCCATTCGGGTCTGCCCACAACGACATTCCCAACAGAGATGCATTGATGGTGGATACCACCAACCAAATAACACTGGTAAGCCAAATAACCAAAATCATCGGCAAGGCCAACGGTAACGGGAATTTCCTCGAAGGCGAGACGATGAGTAAATTCGAGGTAGGCCACCAGGCGGTGGCAGTTGTGAGGTTCATGCGTTCATGGAGAGCCATCGCATGATGACATAGAGTCAACGTACATGCGAATGGATTCAAGAGGAGAGGTTTGATTTTGAGGAAGAGAGGAATAGCGACGAGGAAGGCGAAAAACGAGACAAAACATGAAATAATAATCGTGACTGTCATGATGCACTGAGAAGAGATTCTCTTCTCAGCAAGGCTTCCGTCCGAGACCCGGGGTCGTACGTCCATCGCTATGAAAAGGAAGGCGCCAGGGAAGGGGGGATGAATAGATTGCCCGGTTTATATCATATATTGGATGCTGCGGAATACAAAAACACCGGTGGCTGACAGCAAATTAAAAAAGTCCAAGTTTACTCAGAAATCACGGGTCAAGTTAAAAAAAAGAAAAACTCGATATGGTAATGTGATCACGGCAATGAGGCAGGGTTCCAGTTCTTGGCTGTGCAAAAAGGCTAAATGCTCTGGATATTCAAGAAATGATTGATTCTCGGTGTTTCAAAGCCAAAGCGCGCAAATTCTAAATAGTCGTTTCACTGTGATTGCAACGTGGTGTACTGTTCTTTGGATACATACAAATTCTAGACTACGAAACTTGTGCACTCAAGGCCAAAATCGAGAAACATGCTAAAATCTACACTACTTGATCAATATCGCAAGCAATTGAGTCTGTAAAGACTGGACAGGAATCTCAACACCTCAAACCACTTCTTCCTTTTTTCAATTAACTAGATACTGGAAAGCCCAACACTGAGTCGCTAAAGGCAAACCTCAACTCACGAGCGGCAAAGAACTCAGGCCATCGAAACGACCATCAGTGTACCACGATAGGCACACTAGCAACTTTTTCGCTGACTACCGAAATGAACAGACAAACGCGAAAGCGAACACCGTGATGTACACACAACGTTCGAGACAATTCTCATATCAAAGAAAAAAAAAATGACGGTAAGACAAACAATCCAGGGCTGCTGCTGCTCAAAAAGGGTCACCAAAATCAACCTCGAGCAGGAACACCATGCCCACTGGCACCTCCCCTTCTCGGCCTACCACCTCTCCTTCCATATCCGCCCCATCCACCAACATACGCACCGGGCCCCATCAACCCGACACCGCCCGGCTCTCCAAACGTAGCAACATTCCTCTCCCTCTCTTCTTCCCTCCTATTCCTTCCAGCACTTCCAGCACCACCCGCACCACCACGCCTTCCGCCACGTCCACCAGCACCACCCGGCCCGCCCGAAGGTGTGGACGTAGATGATGAAAGAGAATCAAAGAATGACCTTTGACGATTGTATGCAGGTTCTTTCTTCTTTTCTGACGCGATTGAGTCATTAGATGGTGTACCCCCAGATTCGGGGTCAGGTGAGGTAATCCCGTCTGTTATGGCAACAGTAGTCTCCTGGCGTGCGAGAGCAGCTTTGTTGAACTTGGCATTCATACTCTCGAAATCGAAATCCGTCGAGGGAACTTTGATCTGTTCGATAGGCTGTTGTTGTTGTCGGCCACCACCGGTTCGTTTCCCTGTACCACCACCGGCGGAATGGCCAGCACCATTTTGGGCATTGTTGACACGTAAATCTCCTAGAGCACGTTCGACGGTTTCAAGAGAAGCAGCGGCATTTTGTACAGATGCTCCACCGCCCGGACGGCGAGTTTGCCCTCCTGTTTTATTGCGTGGCTGCCGAGGTTGTTGGGTTTGCTGTGGTTGAGACTGAGAAGATGGGTGTTGTTGAGTCGGTTGAACGGGTGCTTGAACAGTTTGCGGTGATTGTTGAGTAACACTTGCAGGTTTAGATTGCGGGCCCTGACGGCTAAAATTCGGCTGCTGCCGAACTTGAGCAGGAGTTACGGATGCACTGGGAGCAGCTTGACTTGGGGTGGGATAGGGAGAGTGACTAGTGGATGTTTGACCTGGAGTCGAAGCCTGAAGAAGGGAGGAAAGCAACGTCAAATCAGCAAAACAAGGTTCATTCGGAGAAGTTGAGTATCAGAAGGAAGGCAACGGAAATTTCCACATGGGTTTTATGCGCTCTCGGGAAATTGTTTTTTTTACATCCGAATTGGATTCATCATATAGTAGGCGCGGCGACAAGGGTAAACTTGAACTTACCCCTAGTACAGCGGGATCATCATGGACACTCCGTTGAGGGACAGGCTCATCCACGGCCAGATCCTTCACTTCAGAGGCTCTGAAGATAATATATTGATATGGCTCTTGCACTGGAGGTATGAATTCATTCGGTGGTCTGTCAGGGGATAAACAAGTCAACGTCTCTTTCATCAGCCTCGACGTGGCGAGCTTCCCAGGGAAGAAGAAAACAGTACACACCGACGCGACTCCGTACCCATAGAATACACTGTCGAGATCAGGACGACATTGGCGGAAAAAAAGAGAAGTGAGCACCATTGGATAATTGGATCGTCGAGGCTACAGGATCAATACCCGCCAATGTGCCTCTGTATCGCACATCAGAGTGAGAAATGAGAGAGATAGATTTTCTATCGCTGCGTCAGCACAACCCAGTCGATAAAGTGGAGCATAAAGCAGACCCAATGAAGCTGAGAGCCATGATAAAAGAGAGAAGAGAACAAAGTAAAAATTAAAAGCTGTGAGTGGAGGGAACAAGGAGGACAGAACGTTGGTGTAATTGCGTAGCCTGCGCTCAGCCTTTTGGCAGCTTACTTCATTTCAGACTCCGACACCAAGCTTTTGCCAAACAGCCAAAGATAACCCAGCTTCTGGGCTTTTCAAAAAAACTGAATCTTACACTTTTGTTTTTCGAGTCGATGCAACAATAGACATTAGTGAGTTTTCCTTGATATTATATACACAGAATAGATTCCGAATCTCCCTAGAAGTTCTTATAGGCTGTTACATGTGTCACGTCACATCCAAAACATGTCCTTGTCCTCTGCTCGTGTTCTCTATCGACATTCTCGATGTCTTGCATTTCTAGAACGTCGACTTATCTCTACAACTACCAAGCCTGAGAAAAAACTGGTTTCAGGTGCGTGGCTTTGATACAGCATGTCCCTAAGCTGACGTCAAGAAAGACACCACACCTCTATCTTCATGCCTTGAAGGAACCAAAATTGAAGGAGCCAACATTCTCAAAGGCCAAGCACCTGTTTTAGCTATGGCTGATGACCAATACCCCGAATGGCTGTGGACGATTCTTCAACCCAAGGTTTACGAAGATGAGGGACCCGGGAGCAAAGCTGAGCGACAAAAACGAAGGGCAGCGAACAAACAAAGAATCAAGGATAGAAACTTTATGTCTACACAGTGATGCAAGAGTCAAGGCATTGCTCCAGCATTTAGCTCATCTATCGAAATTAGAAAGCCATAGAATATATATTCGTGTGGAGAGGGTGCTTGCGAGCAAAAAAAAAGACTTATTGGGAAACAAGGCACGGTAGCATGACATGATGAATATGGATGTTTGTTCGGAAAGTGTGTCCAGAGCTAGTAGTAAAATTAGGCTATCTACGGTTGTCATCAAGTCTTGGCAGAACCAGGGGCTGTGGGCTGGGCACCGCTGAGATGAGGATCGATGGCCTCAGGGGGGTTAGCAGGAGCTGGAGGAGGCTGTTGCTGTTGCTGCTGTTGCTGCTGCTGTTGCTGAGGGTCAGAATAGGCTCTGAAGGGAGGCTGGGCTACCAAGGGTCTGTGGAACCGGGCGCGGAATTCATTAGCATTTGGATCTGGGTTGGGGGTGAAAGGGGCAGGATTGCCGTGCTCGTCGTGTGCCAGGGGCATGTAGGGAGGGGCAGGGGGTCCTTTCGCTGCGTGTTCTGCATAGTGGATTCGGCGCTGTTGGAGGTAAATAATTGAGAAAGCGGGCTGGAGAGAAGGAAGTACCTGGTGGTCCCAGCGGTCCCAAGCTTCTGCGATGATGGGCTCTAGAGAGGCGAGCTCGTCGTTTGTCATGTTGAGGGTGCGGAGAAGGTGCTGCTTGAGTAGAGGAGCACAGGAAAAAGAAAGAAGGAGAGTGGAGGCAAAGGTCTGACCACCGATGAGATTTGTCTGTGGAAATGGGGGCTCGTGTGAGATGGGGATGGGCTGCATGTCGTGGAGGACCTGCGAGTACTGTCCATCGCCCTGCCTGTACCCCACCTCCTCTATTGGCCCCATCATCTCCCCGCCCATCTCCAGCCCCAGCTCCCGCATCTTGCGCTCCTTGATCATCCGCCTGTGTTTTCGCTGTCGTTCTCGCGCTGCTGCACGCACCCGGTCACGTCGCGCCATTTCCTCCAGGGTCATCTCTCCCTGTTCTATCAGCGATGCATGCTGCTGCTGCTGCTGTTGTGCCTGCTGTTGTGGCGCCTGCTGCTGTTGTTGTGCCTGTTGTGCCTG
>Ga0153934_1000620_pt1 | contig 10139 bp, 9 predicted proteins | sample TSNJ018MetaG_FD_104708 | JGI IMG/M metagenome (GOLD analysis project Ga0153934, IMG submission 104708) | Attine ant fungus gardens microbial communities from New Jersey, USA - TSNJ018 MetaG | ecosystem: Host-associated > Fungi > Mycelium > Unclassified | place: USA: New Jersey, Wharton State...
CTTGGATGATGAATTGAGTCCACTTCGTGGTGAACTAAAATCGGAGGTAGTCTTGGCACAAGAGTTCCCTACGAATCATGTGGAAAAGCAAGGCTCCGTAAGAAAGCTCCAATAGATACCACTGCAGAGAGTCAACCGAGCATCCTGGCGTGCTATATACGACAATCAATTGGACCTGCATACATCACAAGGCGCCCATTGCTCAGAACACCAGTGAAGTATGATTTGTTATTCCAGGTACTGAAACAGTTGTTTACGATGTGCTCAATGCAGGATTGGAAAGATGTTAGATCAATGCTTGAAACGGCCCTCCTGTGTCCGTGGACAATTTGAGTCTCTGTCCTTCTAACACCAGCTCCTCTTATTGTCAGGTAGCAGCTAGATGCGCAAAAATGATACAAGAACCTAGTTTCCTCTTGTGAGTGGAGAATGCTAACCTTAGAATGGCCCATCCGAAAACTAGCCCAGTCTCTGCGGGTAACGTTGTTCTTGAAAATAATAATCTCATTGGACATCAGTACCCACAGTGTAAATATTGTCAAATTAGACTCGGGTGTGATGATGCCTGGCTCACTATTCCTTAACGGGAAGCGAATATGTGTATTAAAAACATCATATCGTTCCTGTATCTGATCAAATGGTGATCTTGGTTTCCCTGAATAAATAGGCAAAAATCAAGAATGCTTCTAGTCATGCGTTGCTTGGCAAAGAAGCGAGTGTTCATATTAGTGGAAGTTTCGGTGCGGGTACCACCTAATGTTAGTCCTGAAGATTTTTCTGGGGTACGTCCGACTCTATGAGTCATCCATCGAAATCGTCATCCGGTTTTGTTCCTGCATTGCGAATCATCCTCGAAGCAAAAAGACGACATACTAAGTCCTAAATAAAACAATCCACATACAATCAGCGTACCACAGTATTCAACTTCAAGACATCCTTCATTGACGGTTTGAGGGTATCCAACCGACCGATTTCCTATCTCAAACGACTCTTCTATCACCATCACCATCAAACATGTCAGCCCTTCCCTTTCGACGTTCGCAAGGAGACAACTTCCGCGCTGGTCAAAATGCCCGATAAACTCAAGATTTCCACTTTTTTCGCTCAGTGTAAGCAGATGAGTCTGATGCCAATGCTGAATTGCTCAGCGGAGGGGATATTTGATTGAATTTGTATTGGCTCAGCCCAGAGAAACTTAACCTTTTGCTATATTACGAGCTGACTGCTCCACCCCACACCTCGATTTCTGGCTTCTCTAACAGATTATGTATCGTATGGATAATAATTGAATATGATGCAAATTTTTGAGTACAATCCACCTGATCTGATCAGAACGCAGGCATGCTTCTTCAGCACATGTTGCGACCATGAGTTGAGCATAATAAATTAAAATGTTTATTGGTTCATACCTTGTTGCCGTTTACCCCATGACGTCATTACAAGAACTAAAATAGGAACAATTTCCTTCATCCAGCCTGTCAAAGTTCCTATTCAGCCTGCCCGAGAGCTCCATGCAGATATTTTGATATTCTCTACTAGACAGCTTGACAGTCAATTCATATAGCACAAATCCCAGGTAATGTGTCCAGGAACGTGTCCCGACCTATAGGTCAACTTTATCTCTTGGGACAAGGGATATTACAAAAAGGACTGAATTCCTGGTTACTTACATATCTTGATTTATGACGGAAATTTGGCCGTCTTTATTTGAGGGTCATATCCTTGCATTTTTTTTCCCAATGTCATTTTGCATGAGGTGAACAAAACGCTGGCAACAGTACACAAGCTTGTGATTAAATGGCACAACACCAAATATAATTATTGACCTCGAATCATTCATTAGATGTCATCAATATAGAATATTTCATAAGAGAGCACTTGGCTATCACCAATTCATTATCGCTCGGTCGTAAAGCAAACAAAACCCGTCACCAACTTTATATCTGTTTCCACAAGAGCTCGTAATTTGCGTCGTTGTCTACCCGGAATATACCACCTACATCAGTCATAACCGTTCTATCAAAGTTACACACAAAAACAATCCTAGAAACCGAGGGTGTATAAAGTCTCATTTCACTTGCCAGTGCACGGAACGCCGTTGGGGAAGAAGGGGCTGGAACCCAGTCCGAAACTTCGACTTCGACACACTGTATCCGGGGAAGTCGCATCAGGAGTCCATAAAATTGCAGACGCTATGTGACCAGGGAGTTAGCCAGGTCAGAAGCTTCGGTAAATGATAACAGCAATCACCGCTCACCTGTCCTCCTGAAATAGGCAATACAAGTGTGCCAAGGTACCTCAGCTCCAAAGAAGTGACTCTCGAAGCCACAATTGAAGTCAAAAGTTCCATCGAGAAGACAGTCGTATATCTTGAGTCTGCGATGTCCAAAGCACGCAATGGGCGCGTTGATCGACAAACTCTCATCAGGAACTGCGCCATTTCAGCCCGTTTCTCATCTAATTGCGTGCGAGAGAAACATGTTTTCAAGCACATAAGTGGCCTTCCGGGAGCGATAGCCATAGCAGCTTCTGCAAATGTGCACTCAAGTGTGGAGAGGCGGGGAAATGCGGCGGAGGAAAGTGAATGGGGAAGGCTTGCAGCGTTCTTTTCGGTAATAGTGGCGGCGTCCGAGTTCTTGGTATCGAGATAGTCCAGAATGTATAGATCGATTAAGTCGGTTTGTCTGTTGAGAAAAGAAATAAGGTGGTTGTCCCAGCTAAGGTCGCAGTGAAAACTTCTGAGTTGAAAAGTACATTTCCTCAACATCCAAGCAACGTTTGCATTAGCATTATCGGTAATGTGTATGCTGAGGTATCGGAGGTTGATCATTTTCTCCAAAGCGTGAGCAATATGGCTCCAAAAGTCGTGTGGAAACTCTTGCGCAGAATCAGACCCTTTTTCGCTGTTCGAACTATTTGCTGAGGAGACTTCTTCGTCCATCGTGTAAAGTGTCAACGCATTCACAAATGCAGAAATCCGCGGGGTACTGGAAAGCGTACGGCACAGGAGAAGAGTTTTTGGGACATCACGCATTTGAAGGGTGTTGTACAAAGCACGTTCGGCAAATACACGAAAGCTTTGGCTAACCTGACACAACCTAGAGAGATCACCCTGGCTTTCGGTATCGCTCACAACTTTGCGACACATCTCCAGTGTCAGTGCCCTAGACCTTCGGCTATAGCCTACACTGCATATAAAGTTGGATGAGTCCATTCATTCGAAAATTTGACTATGTACCTCCTCTGCCCTGTACTCTTTGTTGAGTGAGTATACTTTGTCCCCGTCGTTGATGTTTCATGGAGGATGGAACTAGATAAACGCCCTGTAGCAGACATCAAAATACAGTGACTTGGTCGAGAATGGCGGGTGTCAGCTTGCGACAAAGACGATACTTCAACTCAGAGAGACCGTAAAGGATCGAGGACAGATAGATTGCTTCCATCGGAGGTTATCAATGTGACCACTGGTGAATCGTGGAAATCTTGGCGAGAGGCTGATCTTCGGTCATCGAAGTAATCCGCTCTCAGCATTAGTTTAGCTGTGGTTGCTCAAATATTCCTCCCACGGGCAATGACTTTGTGCCCTGAATGCCAAAAATGATACCCTTACTGCTTGATAACCCACGTGGCAGCCACGCACAACTTCCCGACTCAGGTGTTCCTTGTTTTGAATCCCAAAAAGCAATGCCCATTGCTGACTTCAGCTAGCTAAAAGTTGGGATGACGATAACCCAGATTTGAATTGTTGGCAAGCTTCGACACCTTTCAGCCAAAAACAAAACCGCATTGGGCCATTATCACCAATTAACCTCTGGACTGACAATCAGAAAGGACTCCCATGGCTTCAAATGCATGAGCTCCACATTACCGCCTTATGACAGACAGACAAAGTAGGTTGCAGATTCTGAGTTTTCAATTTGTTTCTCGGATAAAAACCAGTCTTTGAAGCCATTTTAACAATACTACCAATCTTCCAAGGTCGAAAGAGTAGCTGGCCCACAAATGAAAATCTTTTGAGGCCAGTCATCGTAGAATATACTTGTTCCGACATTGATCGCAATCTCAGGCTCATGTCTCTTTAAAGGTTCTGCATATGGCCGGATATTCCCAAGTCATATATCTGTCCATTTGAGCTCTTTTCTCAAGAGGCCCAGACAAAATCAACATTTTGGGCAATCATGAAGTAGTAGATTGTTGTCAGTGGGAACCCCAACACCAAGATAACCAAAAATGGTAAACCACATTGCCAAGGACTGGGGAGCGAAAGCACAGAGGCGGAGCGGAATTTGATCTTCCAAGAGTTTCGAAAACCAGACGATGTGAAATTGGAATGAACTTGAGGGTTATATCGTTTCACCACCAAGTTCAGGAAATAATCTATAAACAGCTGTTGGAACAGCGATCTGAATTGCAGACCAGCCAAAGTCGTTAAAAATCTAGTAGCGGACTCACAGATGAAAATGAAAATTCAAAAATGAAAATTCAAAAAAGAAAGGAACCTGAAGTTCAACACGTACATAAAAGCTACTCCAGTTTTTCAAGCTCATATAAACGTGACAAGACCACGTCTTTATTTGTTTCTTCGATCTCACCAGCCAAAAAGATTTCATCCAGGATAGCATATACCTACAAAAGTTGAACAGAAACAATGAGCAATTTCTTGAAAATATCACCTTGTAAAAATTGAAGACAAGATCCAACTCGCATACGTTGTTAAAGAAAGAGTCTTTTTTTTAGTATTCAAACAAAAATATGGCATAAATGAGTCACTTTTTCGATACGACAGCAGGGACACGAGCGGACGTACCAAGGACTTCAACAAAAAAATGAATTGCCTCAAGATATGCCAACTCATTATCATTCGCATCTACACAGATGCAAAAAAACAATCCAGCATATCGCCGATATACGATTTTATAATTGCGAAACTGATTTTTCAAGTTCAAGGAAATCAAAAAAAATCAAAGAAGGCAAAATATGAACACGGAGGTGGAACATTAAAATGGAAGAAAAAGATTCAATTGTTTTCGTAAAGGAAGAAGATGAAATCCAAACCTCAACGAAGTTCGATTGATATTTTTGATCTCTGGGCGCTACAAGGCGATGCACTTCACCACGCAATCTCACCTGATAAATTCAAAAATCAAATGTTTGAATATGCCCAGATATGAATCTTTTTGAAGTTCTTTATACCTTCTCATCATCGTCATAAGGAACATACCACTTAGACAATCGAGTTTTCCCTTGTCTATTCTAAAAGATCAAAAGAGTCAGGGATTCTCATCCGGTGATGAAATGGCTTTCTCACCTGCACCAATATAAATCTGATCATAGTCGTTCGAAAGCACAGGAGAAGCAGAGCGACTCTCGTTGTATTTGTCAAACTCACGAGAACTAAACAAATTACGGATGACATTTACATAAATAATCTCGACTAAAATAAACTGTTACATGACAAGTTTCACTGACCATAATTCGAGACATGGCTCAGTTAGAAACGGATGCGATCTGTATACAACAGGTTCGAGCAAGCGTTATCTGAGGTGGAGTGCCAGGTATATCGCAGATGACCTGACAAATGCCAGTCCTGATTACAGCTTTGTCAGTGATTCTTAAAACCAAAAGCATCACAACCAACAAGGTGTCCTTGATATGATAACGGATAATCCTTCTTTGTGGGAGGAATATCTTGTGGCCTTGGCAGCTGATGGAGTCCCACTCTTCAGTTTCGGCTGGCCTCACAAGTAGCTACACAACTACTCCGATACCTTACTGCACCTGATGGCTGCGATCGAGGTGTCAGCTGAATCATCAAGTCGGGGGATCCAATATATGCATCCATTTTTGTAATACAAGATGTCGAACAGGAGGAATTGATCATCACATGGCCATAGTGGACCAATATTCCAAGACTTTGGGTATAATAGGTTGTGACACTTTGATCCCTCATGTTTTGCAGGAAATTATCAGAATAGCATTTCAAGCCCACTCATTTGCTGAGTAGGTGGTGAGGATACTCTTTCATGGGTCATAATAACATCCTATCTCTATGGTGAGTTGTGTAGCCTCCTGCAAAGCCAGCCGAAACTGAAGAGGCCACAATATATTCCTCCCACAAAGAAGAGTTACCCATTATCATATCAATTATCATCTATGTAGCAGTCCGATTGTTTTATACAAGAAAAAAAACAATGGCAGAGTGAAAATAAAATAAAACAACATATCATAAGCAATATGAAGAAGTAAATGTAACTGTCACAAAAGGCACCTTTTCCCTCCCTACCCTCTTTCACTCTCCTGCAAACAATCTGACAATCATATACGTCGTTGATCCCACAAATCTCACAACTGAGGGAAGGAGGAGAATTCAACATCCCCATAGAAGAGGTATAACTCAACACTCACAAGCAAGTCCAGCAACGGAAAATAACAAAAATGCCATATACCCATTTACAGCCCTGTTTGCAGTCCCATTATCGTTTGTAGTCGTAATTATAGCAGCCAACAACCCATTGCTCAGCGTCCACGCCAATAGCACACTATACGCACACAAAGGTACATTATTAACACTTCTAAACACGGAGCGAAAAGCAAAGAACTCACTTCGTCCTAAAAGATCTATAATAATCCTCCTGCATCGTCTTCTCGTCAGACTTACTATCCACTTTCGGTGGTTTTGTACTCAAAACATGCAATGCATCTTCATACAACGCATTGATATCCTTCTCACTCGTCGGAACATCCACCTCAACTTCCTTCTTATCGCCTGATGTTTTAACGACGCCTAAATCGGAAGAAACTTTATTGTCGCCTTTAGTTCCCCAAGAAATATCATGAACATTTGCAAACTGTGGTGTTGTGAATTGTGATTAATATGGAGACTAGTGAAGGAGCAGGAGGACGTACAGCATAGACATTAAGTACAGCGATGTACGAGGGCGCCATGAGCAAGTATTGAATAAATGAGGTTATCATATGCCACGGCTCAAACTAGAGATCGGTCAGCAACATGAAAAAATGAACAAATGAACATACTCACAAAGATCAACGAAGCAAGTATGTACAAACCCAACGTCGCTAACAACGAAAGTACAATGTTCCTAAAGATTGGTTTCGTAAACACCTCCCCAAATGACAACGGTCCATCCTCCGCCACCGCCTCAACCCCTTTGAACGCCAACAAAAACGCCGACACCTACAAAAAAAACTATGAGGATCACGACTGGACACCATGTTCCAACGCACGGTCATATAGATAGTAATAATCCCAAACCCAATGATTGCCATTGTGTAACCCCACTTACTCCCCTGCGGTCGATTCCCAAGACTAAGAATAAAACACATGATCAATAACCCAAGATAGAAATAATCTATCACCCGATCAAAAATTGCCATTGCTCTCGAGGCGGTGGTAGGATGATCGGGATCGGCAAGCATCGAAACCATTGCTGACGAGAGAATAGAAAATGCGATGTAATAGTTCGCCTGAATGCGATTAATGCGAGCATAACGGAGAGGAGGAGAGAACATACCAAAGCGAACCATGAAAAGACCAAATTGAACAGTTGATACACCATTTCCACATGTATCCAAAACTTGCGCATCAAACTATGCGACGATCGATATATATAATAGAAATGTAGGGTACTGTGTATCGCAGCGAAAAACGATCCATTTAACCATCGACGACGCTGGGAAATAAGTTCTGGGACCTATAAAAGCATGATAAAAGCCGACTCTCATTAATGCGACAACATACTTGATCTGGAACGTCAGTTATGGCATACGATGATTTGACATAATGTAAAATCCATGATCCACCACGTTTGGATACAAGCTCCCAGCATAGGATCTGACCATTTGATTAGAAATGCATTACAAAAAGAAAATCTACTCACCCGATCTTCAGCAAGGTACATATTAGCAGTGAAGATATCTGCTCCAGAACCATGCTGTGCTAGACATGAGTTAAAATCATCCCTTTCACTGAGATGATAATCACCATCTTTTCACCCAAAAAGTACTTCTGCAGCGGACCTTCTCCCATCGAATCATTCTGAAGAGCAATATACCGATATGCACTGAATGCGCCAGGTAACACAGTAATATACCCAAACACCGATTCACTAGCCAATATTCTTATCAGCACTGATGTGAAATAATTACTCAAGCCACTCACAGGGGCTTATCCAAGATATTACTCATCTTATACTCAAAGTTCTGTGCCGCAACCAATGGATTCAGCAAATTCCTCAGATACTTGCCCTTCAACGCCACGATCTCGCCACAAGCACCTCCCACATTGGAATTGATATCAAAGGCCTTCCATAAATGATAGATGGACGTTGAACCTGGTTCTGTGCCTACATCGAGCAGGACGCAGACATTGGGTTGAAGGATGGGGCCGAAGGCATTGAAAAACCAGCGATGAGAATTGATTTTCTTTTGATTTTTTTCTTTAAGGCAAAAGATGATTTGGATGGGGACCACACCGCGGGAGGCATCTTCTATTTTCATTGAAGGTGTTATGGATACTGATGTAGAGATCAATGGGGAGTTAAGGAGGGGAGATTGGATGGACAGACCTTGGGTGGTGTATTCGTAGATGTGTGCCGTGACTGGTTTATCATCAATTTGATTCTTTGAAGAAGAGTGAAGATGACAGGTATATCAGCAGTATGTTTTTGGCGCACCTTAGCCACACCTTCTTGATAGGCCCCCATCGCAGCAATAACACTCAATGTCCTGGCATTGATCTTGGATCGTCCGTCGCTCACGATACAAACAACAACTTTCTTCCATCCTTCCTTGCCCCACGTCTTACTGCGGTCCCTTTTACACAAATGAGCGATATTCTTAACAACGCCATGGAACGTCCTCGTGAATAATTCTTCATCTTCATTGTACATCGTCATGACAATGAAAAGCTCGGTCCGACGGGGAGGATCATACAACACTTGGCGTAGAGTAAACCCAGCGTCTTTAAAATCGTTGGGGTCACATGTGGCTGCTGAGTATCGCATGTGTGTAACTTCACGATCGGTTTTGTTGTTACAGCGTTCAAGGAGTTTTTGTGGGACTGGATTATCGAGAACGAAGTTTCCATGAAAGAGTCTGTCGAAAGAATAGTAAGGTGGTGTGTTTCTCAAGTAGAACTAGGACCACTAACTCTACTCTCTTAATTGTCTTGTAGCGCCGAGGAACCCGCTGTGGAATCCGTCCATACCGGATATTACTCCCTGGTCCTTCCTCGTCGCTGTGGTCGTCTGGCACAGGCTGGTTTATCATCTGGAAAGAACTTCGAGAAGGATCGCGAGTCAGCAAGGGTATATCATGATCGAAGTCGCCTTGAGACTGGTAATGAGCAGTATTGAAAGGCGAAATGTCTGCCTGGAACGGCGAGGGAGCGTGCATGGGTGCTGCGCCGTAGTAAGAGTGAGGCGGATTGAATGGATCTTCGAGCCGGGAATATGGGGTGAATCCATCGTTGTAGTGTCGACGCTGGGCCTCGTCGGCCTGGCATAGTCAATCTTTGTCATTTTAGCAGAAAACAAATGTACCTCTGGCAAGTACGACATGGTGAATAGTAACAAGCTTTGTCCTTATGTAAGCCAAACATGTTATCTGACACTGCTATTTAAGTGGATCTTCACTACAATCATTCAAAGATTAGCGGAACTAGAATATCTTTAGATTTTGGACGTGTGAAAGCATAAAGTTCTTAGGACGCTGGTGTGAGTAATATATCGCACTGAGAATTGATGAAGATTGGCTATGTAAACCGACTCAACAGAAAATCATTCATCGTCTACGGTTCAGTTGCCAGGACAACATCAGGAAACCAGGCACTTCGGTGTCCAATTTGATTGACTGTGTTTTGCAATCAACGGGGTGTCATAAACATAATATTTTCTTTGTCGTCCAAATAAATGCGACAAACTGTTACCAACAGTGAGCAATCCAGAACTTGGATAGCTTTTCTAGCGTAAATCCAGCTCCCCTGTGCAGTGCTCCTTCCAATTTGGTGTCACAGTAGACCTAGTATTCTGAAACAATTGAACAAAACCTCGAGAAGGAACTCTACTCGGCCATTACCTCTGCGTCTGCCGCTTCTCCTGCAATGCCAGTCTACCGTGGGA
>Ga0153934_1000622_pt1 | contig 10129 bp, 8 predicted proteins | sample TSNJ018MetaG_FD_104708 | JGI IMG/M metagenome (GOLD analysis project Ga0153934, IMG submission 104708) | Attine ant fungus gardens microbial communities from New Jersey, USA - TSNJ018 MetaG | ecosystem: Host-associated > Fungi > Mycelium > Unclassified | place: USA: New Jersey, Wharton State...
AATTGGCCAATTCCATCGAGATACGTAGGTCTTTTGTGACGCTTTCCTCTTTATCTTTATCACCCATACCAATGACGATTGGATTATTGGATTGAAGTACACCGAGCCGGTTCTTCCTCGCCCGGGTTGTCTTTCGTCGGACTTATATATACCCGAATAGAGCTAGTAGCTTATCCTATTGAAATGGAGAGGTTAACCTAACCGGAAAAAGAAAGATGCCCTCTTCCCAAATGGCCCCACCCATACCTAGTGTCGAACGGGAGCTAGAAACATTTCTTGCTTCCTTTGGTAATAGGGATGACGGGCTCAAAGAACAGCTCGACTTAGACGGGGCTCCCCCCCCAGAAACTGGTTAAGATCCGGCAGCTTATGCAAGAACTCTACGTTTTCTCGCGCCGACGCGAAAAACCGCCTTTTGAAAGATATAAAAGAGTGGGCATTTGCACTTCTGTGAAAGCAGAACTTTTGGCTGTAAAACACGGTCTTGAACTTGCCTGGTCTGACGGCTACAGGCGGATTCTTTTCGAGGTGGACTCCCATGCTCTTGATACTTGGTAAGCCGGTTTGAGTCGGAGTTGGACGGTTGATTGTCGTCATACCTAAAGAGAAGGAAATTGGTTGGGAAACCATGGGGTTCACTCTCTTCAGGGCATGTGCACTTATCAGCTGCCTCCACCTGGGTTATAGGTGACAGGTTGGGTGTGGCTTTACCACGGGATTGTGTTTTGCAACTTTGAAAGGAGAATTTGCATGGAGCTCACAGGCCCGGGCCCCATAAGTATGGGGAGTGCCACTACTGCTTTCATTGTTCTACTATTGAGTGCAAGTCTCGCTCATTGAATTGCCGCGGTGCTGCCTTGAGAAAGGGAATCCCGACCTCCATCTCTATCCATGCGAGAGTCAGAAGTAGAAATAGGAATGTTTTACGTAAACGTAATAATAAGAAGTAGTGTAGTGAAATCTTTGTGATTGAAGTTCGCTTCTCCAGAGCTAGAATCGAAAAGACCTACTGACCACCCCTGTAACTAAGCGAAGCAACCCCCGGAGCAGATCAGAACGAAAACTCGTTTCCTCTAGAGCTATTTAACGAACCTGGGAAGGGTTAGCGCAAGTGATCGAATGAGGATATTCTATTCGCCTTGCCCTCGAAACCTGAAGCTTGGGCCTTAAACCCACTCGACATGATCTTTGACAATCATGAGTCAGGAGGGTCAGCCCAGAAAGAGACTAGCCGGCCAGAGTTTTGTCTCCGGCTCGTAGAAAGAAGCGAAATCCAGCCGCCTGAAAGCATGAGAGCATCAGCACTCGGTGAGTGCCTTTTCTGAGCACCTTTTTTTCTTAGAGAATTAGAGAACAAGAGTTGGCTGTGAAGAATAATACAGAGTATGGCTTCATATCCCAATCATTCTTTTTATAAAATGACCAACCTAATCTCGATGAAAGCAACTACATCAACAACCTCCTTCGGACCCTTCCGTTAACGACCGCTTCTAGTATCGGAAATCTTTTATGGATTCCAATTCCATTAGCCTTTTTTTTCTCTTATCGTGGAGTGTTCCCCTCGTTGGTTATTGGAATGTTAGGATGATGGGATTTGGATCGAAGGAGTTGTTAGGGAAGCAGGGCCGGTGAGAGAGGCATCAAATTACGCTTCGCCGAGCAGAGGCAGAAATATTTGCCTTTCTGCCTTAGACATTCAGTGCAACCCTAAACTCCCTTTACTTTACGTACCCACCCTATCTTATATCTTAGTCAAAGAGAGTTGTTCCCGGATTGAACAAGAAAGAAACTACTACTACCTAAGCGAAGATTCTTCTCTAGGCCTAGTGCTACTCGCAGTAGATTCAACCATCCGCCTAGATCGGAAAGAGTACGCTCTAAGAACAGCTTTTCCCGTTCTGACCTACTCCCCTTTCAGATTGATTGAGTTAGCCGTAGATCCCACTCTTTTTACCTTCCCTACCCCTTTCGACGCAGCAGGGACGGATTCATCTGTTTAAGCGAATGACCCCTCTTCTACGCTAGCACTTTACTCAATGCTTAGGGCAGAGTTATGGCTTTACCCCTTCAACATATTATGAATATAGCATTGCTACTCTTCTGACTATGTCTAAAATGGGACCAGACCGACAGCCCACCACTGGAACTTGCTTTGCTCTCGCTCGGCTCACTCCCACCTTTCTTCTTCCAACCATAGTGAACTTGAAGAAAGATCCTTCATTTCACTACAGTTGGCACCTCACTGACCTTCTCGGGCAGTTACTCTAAGCTGGGGTCTCCGCCAGCTTTACCTTTCCCTCCCAAAGTCCGTCGGGCCGACTACAACCCGCGGCCCCAGGAGATCTCACTCCTTTACGCCTGAATGTGTACACCAAGCTCGGTCTCTTCTTGTCGGTAGGAAGTGATCGAAGCGTACGAAAAGATACTTATGCAACTGCCTGGGAGAGGTTGCAGGGAAATACGGCATCAGCGGAGGAGCTCTTGGGAATCGATTTAAAGATGGAGGAACTCTGTAATCGGGCAAGTCTTCCGTCCCTTCCGAAAGAAAGACTGAACTTGCTACTAAAAGAGTTGGGCTTCGATTAGTTGAGTTTCTGTAGCTTTCCCACTCCCTTTGATTATCGGTTATTCCTCTTATGATGATATAGTTGGCAATTTCTAATATGGATGGGACGATGTTTGGAGTAAATGAAAAAGCGTGACGGGAATGTTGAATTCGAGATCTTTGTTTTTCAAAAGGTGCGAAATCAATGGGTGCAGGAGCTGCTACAATCAAGAGGGCCGACCGACAGGCTGAGGGCAATGGAAACGAAAACAAAGAGGGAACCTGTGCCCAAAAAGAGAGGGAGAGAGAGATCTCTCGTTAGGTCTTGGTCTTGCTCTTGCTAGGCGAATGGGCTTTGGATCCCCCAAGAAAGGTTTTCATTCCTGCTCTGGGGGTTGTCCTAGATCACTAGGAGAGATAAGAATGTATTAGCTGTTAGCTCTTCTTGCCTAGTAGCAGTAGCGCTAGGCTGTCTTCTCTTTGTAGTTGGGAGAGCTGGATGGCGCAAGGGGTCTTTCTTTCCCAAGATCGGGAGTAGGTTTCCGGGAGCTCCAAGATTCCAGTGTGCTAGTCAGCAGCAAATTCCTATCCTCGATAGTTGAACCAACTCTCACTTCAACGGAGCCGGTCAGCATTTATAGCTCTCAAATTAGATACCGCATTCCAGTTCTCCCTCCCAGCGTTCCTCTTCCTCCAAAGGGAAAGGGACTTATCTGGATTACCCGTTGTTTCAATCTGATATGCCACTCTCCTTTCGCCTTTTCTCTATAAGCGCCAGATTCGCCCAGCCCTGAAAAAGTACGCTATGGAGCGCTAAGCTGCCCCTAAGGCTCAAGCCTTTCTTAGCCCGTTGAGTACAGACCAGCCCCTTCTATCTTTCTGGCATCAAGCCTGCTTCTCTTCAACATGGATCTTCCTATTCAAGCTATTTTTCTTTTTATCCAAGGGAACGGATGCCTACCATTTAGGGTAGGGATTTCCGTTGTTTTAGAATGGTGAACAGCAACTGGAGAGCTGAGAACGAACTACTTCTGCGGAGTCTTTTTCTGGCAAACAAACGAACAGCAGCAGAGCTAGAAGTGGAAGGGTCCTAAAGGTTTAGCGTAGCCCACGTCCTCACCTGCTCGCTTGCCCAAAATACCAGGAAAGATAAGCTGTCAGCTCATATCTATCTCTGCTCCTCGATCGAACAAAAAAAAGCCGTTTGATCCTATATAGCCTGGACCCGCGTACTCATCGTGGTCGTCCCTCAGCCTCCCGCACCCATATTCCTAACCATCCCTGGGAGGAGAATAAAGTGAGTCACGGACTCCATCGACATGTGATCAAAGTACCAAAACAGCGTTGGCATAGGTAGAACTGGATAACACGACTTTCATTTGTATGAATTTGTATCGGAGGTTGGGAATTCGATTCTGGCTACGCCGGTTGTTTCATCACAAATGTCAAATCTCATGGAAGCAAGTTGATCACCTTTCTCAGGTGAAATAAAAGAATAGCTTGAACAAAGACTCACTTCAATAGCGAAACCCACAAATAAAAAAACAAAGACCTAAGTATGCAAGCAACCGAGACTGGAATTTCGACTTCTCCTTTTTCAGGAGTCAATCAAATCCATTTTGCAACTCAAACTGGATTTGATGCTGGAGCAATCCCTACTATAGTAAGAATACCCTGTCACAAAGGATTCGTTTCAAATGAGTGTAACGAAAAAGGGAATAGGGAAATGAGTTCAACGAATAGTTACACTCATTCGGTACCGCCCATTGGAATGCCTCTTTCTCACAGGCCGGATTGAGGAGTCTTTCATAAGTTGACTCCCGTCCCTCAAAAGACGTTCTCTACGGTTGCGGGGCTTCCCGCCTATGAATCACACTTCCTTCAGCTTGAAAGCGTAGGATGCCCACTTCAGTAATCAAGATAAGAGTCCAGTCCCGTGCGCCTAAGAGTGAAGCCTCCTCCTTTCCTATACTAGTAGTTTAGCTTCCCGCCTATGAAACGCGAGTATTGAATACTACCTTAAGTGAGGATGATACCTTCTTTGACGCAGGCAGCCCCAGTCAAAGATAAGTCTCAGATTTTGTTTGAACTGGCTATCGCCCTTTCTCACGAGTCAGTAGCAGCGGATAGTCAAGTCAGTATAGTATTAGAATAGTATTAGAGCTTTATAGAACTGAATTCACCTTGTGGGAACCCTCAAGATTCAGAAAGGGTGACTCTCCCTTATCGAAGGGATTCTAAACTGCCTCAACCTGCCACCCTGTGTAGTCTATCTCACTACGACTTTCCTATCTGGCTTGAAAGTATAAAAGCAAAAGCTTAAAACTTCTATTATGAACCAGGCTACCTCTGACTCTACAGCGATAGGTAGCGAATCAGCTGCTTCGGTCTAGTCCGTCGGAGTCGAGGAATTGGTCGACTTAGCGATCAAAGAATGTCGTTGTTACAGGGACGCGTCTCCACTAGAGATTCTAGAAAAAAAACGGAGATGAATTAGGCAGAAGATAGGGCAATGATATTAGGAAATAGATAGATGATTTAGAGACCTATTGATAATAGAAAGAAAAGAGGAATACGCAATCAGTCGGCTTTGCACCTTTAGACCCTTTCGAGACGGTTAAACACTCTTTCGACAGACATTTCTTAATGGAGTTCTTTGAACTCAAGAAAAAGCATCCTGCGCTCTTTCTTCGCATTCTGCCTTCTTTTCTCTCCTAACTCATAAAAAGGGTACGGGAAGCTAAGGTTGAGCTCGACCGAAGTAATGAGTCACAAGTCAGATTTTGATCCCCAACGACAAGCGAACGGGCATTTTCGGGGACTAGCCCGCTTCCCATTACTCAAGAGGAAAATTCCTCGCACATAATTAAGGGAGCCATTGAAAGGTGACCAAAACACCAGAAACGGGGACTACCCGAGCTAATGATAGAGGCAAGAACACTTTCCGACCAAGTCCCATTAATTGATCATAACGATATCGTGGAAATGCTGCACGGACCCATATATATAGGAACAAAAAAAGAATCACCTTGATACTAAACCAGATCGAGCCCGGGATCCTCTTGAAAATGGGAAGATCTAGGATAGGCGGCCAACCTCCTGGAGAGAGCGATGTGCATAGACCAGGTGAGTAGGGATGCAGCTCCGTGGACCGCTCGTCGGGCCTGATAGGTGGTGGTATCACACCCTTCTCAAAGGAACCGTACGTGACACTCTCGCGTCATACGGCTCCGCCCCGGAATCAGGACCTCCCCTTTCCTTTGACCAACGGGTCCTCGAACCAACCAATCTGTCCACTTCATACTGGGGGGGCGTAATTGATTAAATCGATAAAGTGACTAAGATCCTGGAACAACCAACTATTGCTCCCCCTTAAAAAAAGATCATAATAGGTACTTTCCAGATACCCTGGGATTTGAGATTCGTTTCCCATTACAGCGCGAATAAGATCTGGTATGCTCCACTCCTGCGGTAATTGGATATTTGACAGTCGAACCGACGTCTGTGTATTTTTAACAGATTTCACTAAATAATCGGTCTAACTCAGGTGGAGCGCTTTCCGCGTCCGACCTAGTTGAAGAAAGAGTTGAAGAGCTAGTTGTGGAAGGGAACGAAAAAGGCTGACTATTTTGAAATAGTAAATCACTGGGCGTTGGATTCCCATAAATGACTATTTGTTTTTCCATGGGTACGGTATAGATTCAAAATGATTCCCTCCAGACCGAAGGAGAGTCGGAGTTGTGAAGAACTAAACTATAGAGAACTTTTGACCAACGGAAAGCATGGGAAAAAGAAAGAAAGAAAAAAGAAAAAAGAAAGAAGAAAAATTTTTCCATGTTTCCCGAGAGAGGCCGCCTTCTCTCAGGCCAGCAGTCTTCTACTTCTAGTCGACTGCTCTATGACGCGCTCCCCTGTTTCCTGGGCTCTGCTCGCTCGTCTACGCTCCGACCCAGCGAGTAATAAAAAACGACGTTTCCTTGCCTGCATTAAGATTTCAAACTTGTCGTCAAAAAAAAAATGGAATCAAGATCTAGACGAGACTCTATCCGGATAGATATGTCCCTATGAGCGACTACGCCGATCTTTATATGTTTTGGCCACGTCCGTTTCCGCTCCGAAGAGGAAGGTTTGGATCTTTCAATCTTATGTCGTGAGGGATGTGACCTATGTTAGGTCCATAAGATACCACAGCTTTTAGTGTTCTATGATTCACCTCCGAATAATGAGTAGGTAGTTCGCTCCTTTTGATTCTTCTTTTCCTTTTGATTCTTCTTTTCATAGTTTTCTGTTTTCTCATAGTAAACAACTCTTTTCTTCTTTTCCTTTTGATGCTTCTTTTCATAGTTTTCTTCTGGGGGGATGCGGAGCAATAGGTCGAATTACTATATAAAGAAGAGTTGTAAACTATACGACGTCTTGTTCGAGTAGGAAGATATCGGTTTTTCTCGTTCCTTATCGAAGATAAGAATATGGATTTGAAATGATACAAATTCCTCTTCATTCTGTTGTGCTCAGCGAAGGAACTGCCTAAGCATACTTTTTCGGATCCAAATCTTTCTAAGTCTTCTTCTTGCATAAAAGAACGCACCTCTTGCAAAAACCGGGATTTGAGTAGTAGGTGGCATCCCCTCTTAGTTTTGAGTAGGCGGAACCATTCTGTTTTGGTTATTCTCCACATTCTTACCGGGCGATCCCGGAATTTTCCTATGATTTTTTCAACTGATTTTTCGATATAGAAAGATCTCCTTATTTCTTCACCGCGGATTCTCGCGTTATTTTCTTGAAAAGATATTATATCACCGTGGGAAAGTTTAAAATGAGTAATGCTTACCATTCTATTATTCACACAAACCCTTCGATGACTTATCGGCTGCCTTGCTTGAGGAATAGTTTCACGAAAATGGAGACGAACCGGAATAACGTCCGATCTTGTTTCTGGATTGAGTAGAAAAGGGATATATGAAGTTTTTTTTTTTTTGAAGGGTAAATCCCCATGAAAAAGGGACAACTTTCGTGTAGTTTGTAATTGGATGTAACTGTTATGATTTTTGCTCGTTTCAATCTTTCTCTTAAGAAATCTCTTCTTGTTCCTCAATCTTCGGAGAATGCGGCGTTGTATTATTGTAAGTTCTCTGTTCCGAACATTTCCTGAAAGTAGACGACAAGTTTGAAATCTTAATGCGGGCATTTCATATCTCGTTGAATCAGTCTTTTTCGCCACATCGCGTATAACGGGAATCGAACCCCCTCTGCTGCTGGCGGGCGGATGGAGAATGTTCTACTTCGACCCAGCCACTTTTTAGGAGTCGGTTTTGGCTTGCCCCTTTCTCTAAAAATAAGGTAAGCTTCCAAGGCTCCTTCCTTCAGCTGGTGCGCAGGAGCGCACTTCCGTTTTCCCCTTACTATAAAAGTGAAATGAATAGAGATCTCCCGCCAGCAGTATTCTCTTCCTATCACTTCAACTTCAATCGAGAGATCTGATCTCATCGGACCTCACCGGGCCGGGCTAAGGGGAAGGAAGGGATGGGTGGTCCGGAAACAGCAACGGGAGAGGGTTCGTAGCCCCCCCTCCCCCTCTTACCCACGCCTATTTGTTCCCCCGGCCCCGGAGAGATGCGGAACTCTTTTTTTTTTTTGAAGAAAAAGATGAATAGATAGGGCCATGATACATTCCGGAATATTGTAAAGGTAAATAGACTCTTTTCGTCCCCTTTTCGATGCGGACCTATGTGAATGTTTTGAAATGGGGATGTTCGCCTTTTCTAACAAGTCGACCCGCACGATACGGACTAATAGATGTTCCTACTCTTACCCGAAAGTCAGATCTATTCATAGTTGGTCAGTCTCCCACGGCGCGGCTTCTCGCTTTTCATGAATGTGCCCCCCTCTGCTTATGTGAGTTTGACCCGCCTTTGACTCTGCTTGCTTCCCTATGAGCCGTTTTATGACCTGACTTTTGCGGAGGGTCGGCGGGACATGGGAGCCTCAGCTCATGCATCGGTTTACCGAAATGACCTCTGCTATCCCACTTCCTTCTATTCAAAAAGGCGAGCAGCCCTTAAAATAAAAAGGCCCTAAGAGTTCTCTTCTTTATATATTATATAATATAAGCCCTAAAGAAAGTGGGGCAGCCCCGAAAGCCGAACTCAGCCACTTTTTAGGAGTCGGTTTTGGCTTGCCCCTTTCTATGTTATTAGTAAAGCGCTAACGCCCGAGATATAGTAAGGGGCTTTTTCAATAAGGCTCGCGTGGGGGCGCTCACGTTTTTTGGCTCTCTTCGCTCCACTAGCCTTGATTGGCGGATGGAAGTACCAAGGTGCGTCTGGTAGTATCGTATATAAGAGAAAGGCTGCATGACGGAGTGATCTTTCCCTATTCAACAAGCCAGTGGTGATCTCACTTTCGAAAGAGAGTCTCGACGCGGCGGTGTACACGTAGCTCTATAGCGGAGCTAGTCACTGGCTACTGCTTTCTTTCCTACCGGACCGCCGAGGAATAATAGGTACCTCCACCCCAGGCAGAGTTAGTGAGCCGTGTAATAGGCGACCATTTCGCGCGGTTCGGGGGGCACTTGAGTCAGCCGCCGGCGCCCGACAGCGTCTTGACCCCTATCCAATTTTTGGGCCAATTCCCTCTTTGTACTACCAAAAAATGAGATTCTTGCCGAATCCGAGTTTGCTGCTCCAACCATTACCAAACTAATACCTATTCTGTTTAGTACTTCAGGTGCTTCTGTTGCGTATAATGTCAATCCCGTAGCGGATCAATTCCAACGAGCCTTTCAAACTAGTACTTTTTGTAATCGGCTTTATAGCTTCTTCAATAAACGCTGGTTCTTCGATCAAGTTTTGAATGACTTTCTAGTCAGATCGTTCTTGCGTTTCGGATATGAAGTCTCATTCGAAGCTTTAGACAAAGGTGCTATTGAGATATTGGGCCCTTATGGTATCTCGTACACATTCCGACGATTGGCCGAGCGAATAAGTCAACTTCAAAGTGGATTTGTTGTGCGAAGAGTGCGTTATGACCTGTGGCCGCCTGCCTGGTGGGGGCGGCTCCTCCGTTGTGGGTAAACGGGAAACCCGACTCTACGAACCCGAGGAAAGGCTGCACAGCGGGCGTTAAGACCGGAGCTTTTTGTAGTGCTAGCAGGAATGCAAGTGAATGAATCCCATCCCCTAGCGAGTGAAGTGCTTACGCCCCTATCTCGTCAGGGGCGCGTCTAATTAATAAAAGAAAGGTAAAGGGGGCTGAGAAGCTGTTGCTTGCTGTCTACTTCGGGAGCCTTCACTGCCCCGTTCTGTAACCTCCCTTCTTTCGTCCGTCCACGAGGCTGTAAAAAGAGAGATAGGGGCGGCTATCTAGCGGGAGTCGTTTCGGTTGTATGCCACGAGGTCCCTATGGACAAGGGGACAAGTGAATCATCGCTTTTGGGCGCAGGCAGCCCTCTACCATCCATCCCATTGCATTCCATCGTCTCGTATTGTACTGTACCGTATCAGACCAGATACATCTATTGAGTGAGAGAAAGATAGTGTAACTAATTATATATTCTTCATTTCTTTTTTGATAGGGATCCCCACT
>Ga0153934_1000623_pt1 | contig 10124 bp, 19 predicted proteins | sample TSNJ018MetaG_FD_104708 | JGI IMG/M metagenome (GOLD analysis project Ga0153934, IMG submission 104708) | Attine ant fungus gardens microbial communities from New Jersey, USA - TSNJ018 MetaG | ecosystem: Host-associated > Fungi > Mycelium > Unclassified | place: USA: New Jersey, Wharton State...
GGGGTATAGGAGAGATGAGGGGTGCAAGAACGAAAAAAACCAGAGACTGACTGGGGGAAGAGAAGGGCGGAAAGGACCGGGATGAGGACTTGGGGAGTGCTGGAGGAAGTCGGGTTCGGGTTGGGGCGAGGGCGAGGGTAGACTGTGAGCGGGAAAAGACACGCTTTGGCAGACGGGAAAAGGCGCGGCGAGAGAGGAGCATATGGAGGGGAGAGAGAAAGAGAAGGAAAAAGCGTTGAGGAGAGTGAAATTGAAGAAATTCCCACGAAAATATTCCCACGGGACGCATCACCTGCAGCCATGTCGCTGCTATCGGAGAGACAGCGGGAGGACCTGTATGTGGTCTTGAAAATTTATTGAGCATCGGCTGTGGTAACGACAGAGCACAGACACAGGGCAATACTCGACTATCTCTTCGCCAACAACTTCACTGACTCCTTCTACTCCTTCAAGGCCGACACCGGCATCGACTACTCTCCAGACCCTGCCTCCCAGTCCAGAGCCATCCTCGAGAAAAAATGGACCACTGTCATCCGTCTCCAGAAAAAGGCATCCTTTCTTTCTTTCTTTTCTTTTTTGATTCCTTCTTGAAAATCAACACCCAGATCCTCGACCTCGAGTCTCGCAATGCTGCTCTCCAGGACGACCTCTCAACCGCACCCGCAAAGCGTGCAGCGAACGCAGACTGGCTCCCCCGCAATCCTCCAGCTCACACCCTCACCAGCCATCGTGCACCTATCACCCAGCTTGCTTTCCACCCTCTGTATTCCGTAATCGCCTCCGCCAGTGAAGACGCCACCGTCAAGATCTGGGACTGGGAGACCGGCGACTTCGAACGCACCCTCAAGGGCCACACAAAGTCTGTCAACGATCTCAATTTCGACCACAAAGGCCATCTCCTCGGTAATAATCTCTCCTCTCCACCCTCCCATTTTTTGTTCACTGGCATCCTCAGTCACTTGCTCCTCCGACCTTTTCATCAAGATATGGGACTCCCAGTCCGAATACAAGAACACAAAGACATTTCCAGGCCACGAACATTCCGTCTCCTCCGTACGCTTCATGCCAGGCGATCAGTACATCATCAGTGCCAGTAGGGACAAGTCCATCAGAGTATTCGACGTTCAATCAACGTGCGCACTCCTCGTCTGCTTTCCTCCTCCATACCCACCAGTATCCTTTCCAGCCACCAAGTTCGCACCATACTCGGCCACTCAGAATGGGTCCGATGCGTCACCCCTTCTTCCGATGGCAAACTCATTGCTAGCTGCTCCAAAGACCAAGTCTGCTTTTTTCCTCCTCCCCGTCTCTCCCCCTCATCTTCCTATCCCCCATAGACCATCAGAATCTGGGACCCTCTCACGGGTGAACAGAAAGCTGAATTCAGAGGCCACGACAACGACATCGAGGTCGTCGCTTTTGCTCCTCTCTCCACATACGCCCCAATCAGCCAACTGACAGGCATCCCAGTATGTAATCACACATCCTCTCCCTCTCCTAGCACTCAACCAATAAGAACACCGAACGCGCCAAACGCCACGGTCTCTACGTTGCCTCTGGTTCTCGTGACAAGACAATTAAGCTATGGGACACCCAGACCGGTCAATTGCTCAGGACTTTGGTACCTCCATTTCCTTCCATCAATCTCCCATCTCACTCTCCCCCCATCTCTAGTCCGGTCATGATAATTGGGTGAGAGCCCTCGCTTTCCATCCCTCTGGAAAATATCTTCTCTCTTCTGCCGACGACAAGACCATCCGCATATGGGAACTTTCAACCGGTCGCTGCATAAGGACAGTCGAAGCCCACACTCACTTTGTCTCTACTCTCGTGTGGGGCAGACAAACTGTTTCAACCACAGGTGGTGATACCAAACAAAATGGTTTGGATTCATCTGCGGAACCTGAGAAACTCGTCAATGTCCTCGCTTCAGGGAGTGTAGATCAGACAATCAAGATTTGGCTTCCGTAATGTCTTTTTTTTCGTGTCTCCCGGATGTAACTATTATGAGACCTTTTTTTTACCCTCTCCCCTTTCTTCGTTCATTACTTTCACGATCCTTTTTACCCGAAAAAATAATAATAATAACGGCTGTCAGACGATTCCATCATTTGTACACAAGGATATAATTATTCCTGGGAAAGTATTCTATTTGGAGTTGGAAAAAAATAATATATTATCATAAGATACGAGCAAAGCAAGCGTTTGGATCTTCTACCCGAGTCAGCCGACTTTCTAAACACGGGTATGCGAGAAATCTGAGGTAGTGTCCCCATCATTTTCCTGAGGGGTGTAGTCGTCATCAGGCATGAGTCTAGCCACAGAAGTAGAAGAGGACGAAGAAGAAGAAGGATCGTGTACAGGATAGAAAGGCGACGTCAAGCTCAGGGTCGTTGGATTCCTTCCATCAGAAGATGATGGATATTCTATTGTTGTTGAGTAATGATGATGATCATTTGCTCGATAGTCGTAACTGGAAATGAAAACGTCAGCATATAAGAATAATTCAAGAAGCGTATATAAATAATATATATATAAATATATTTTTATACTGACTCTGTGTTGTCGTTATTGTAGCGTTGCCGCTGCTGTTGCGTCTGGAACAAATAATTCTGGTTTGAAATCGAGGGGAACCCAGCCCCAATTCCAAAAGCACGGTTCCTGCTTTCCTCTCCTTCTTCTTTCGTCATTAATGATGATGATGATGACGACGATCGCATAACCAAATCCTCATTACCAGCGTCATTATCGTTGTTATTATCATACGACGACGGCATCATCATCATCATCATCGAATCCGGCTCTCTGGCCATAGTCGAGATAGAAGGTAGTGGCATAGACCTATAACCCTCCATCGTCATATTCATATTCATATTCATATTCATATTCATGCTCATGTTCATGTTGGAAGAAATGGGAGAAACGTCTTCATTGCTAGTCTGACGCATATTTTCCCAATAAGGAATATATAACGCCTGAGTTGGAATCCGAGGTTGGGTCTGAATGGTCGGTGTTGTCGGTGTTGTCGGCGTCGTCGGTGTTGTCGTCATGGGTTCGGGATACGAATACGATGACGATGCTTCAAATTCTCCTTCGACACCGAGAGGATAATGATGATGAGGAGGAGGGGGAGGGGGAGGAGCATGAGAAGGATAATAACCATAATAGTAATCATGATGATAAGACGAACGAGTCAAATCATAATTTGAGATAGGGGGGTAATCATCCCGGCCACTCATAGAATATTCCAAAGGTGATTGCAATGGCGGCTGGCGCTGTTGCTGTTGCTGGTGCTGGTGTAATTGTTGGCTCCGCTGCTGTTGCTGTTGCTGACCCTCGCGTGATACAGGGTATCCGGGACGATCAACGTCTTGAATGGATGGCGATGACGATGACGACGACGACGACAAATCCCTGGTAGGAAGGGTAGTCATCGAAGGCGCTATTCGCACCCGAGCTGGTCCACGTGCGCGAGTCTCTCGATAAGAGTATTCGCATATGAGACCTCTATCAAGACATCGCTTACAAACGGGCTTGTCACCAGAACACTAAAAAAAAGATTTTTTAATAAAAAAAGGCACATACACACCCACACACACCCACACAGATATATTTGTGTGTGAATGAGAGGGGGGAAGAATTGACGAACCTTGGTTTTGCGTTCACGACATTTATCACAAGCCTGTGCAGTCCTCTGACGTCCCGAAGCCATAGAATGAAAATACCCAACAGACCCTTGTTCAGGTGGCGATGAAGAAGAAGAAGGTTTCATGGTGAACACCTCGAACAAACGACTTGACAAACTGAAGGATGGAGAACAAGAAGAAAGAGAGGGTGGGGAACAATGTTCAAGGCGAACCTGATCCAACGCACATAACATTTTTTAAAAATTTCTTTCCGCGGCTAACGTCGGGGTTTACAAATAGACCGGCGAGTGGGTGTGGAGGGGTGGGGGGAAGGGAGAGGGCCGGTGTACTTTTTTTCCAATTAGCAATCAGCTATATTTGAGGGCGAGACCATAATTGCCTAAATTCTCTGCCACCCCATTGAAGAAAAAAAAACTATTACCCTCAAAATGTAACAGATCGATCGGTTCCAGGCGACGGAGCAGCCTTCTCCCCTACCTTTTTTCGGACTTTCCTCTCCGCGGCGTCCCCGCCACAATAGTTGACTACTATATTCTCATTTCTGCTCTAGAACACATCAACTGTAACGAAATCAGCGCATACAATGACCAGCCACATATTATATGAAAAAAGCCGAGCCCTCACTCGCTAACAATGTCTTCTGACAGGCCATCTTGATGGTCTGTCATCTCAGTCTCAGAGCTAATGTCCACTCATGCTTTAAACTGTTCATTGAATTCTCTTCCAATCAGCATTCGTCGAATTTCCTGAGTCCCGGCTCCGACGGTATACAAGCGAGAATCCCGGAGGATACGACCCATTGGATAATCTGGCATGTCATGTCAGTCGAGCCTTGGTCGAGTTAGAAATTAGACTCACCGTTGATATACCCGTTGCCTCCAAGGCATTGCATGCCTTCAAGAGCAACCTCGACCGCTCTCTCGGTCGAGTAAAGGATCGCTCCAGCACAGTCCTAGAAAGTAAAGCACCACCATTGTCCATTCTAGTCAATGGCCCCAAAACAGGAAAGAAATTTTTTTTCCATTACTCACTCGGCGACTGACTCTACCTCGATCACACGCCCGAGCCACAGAATAAACATAGGACCGGCTTGCATTAATCTTGGTGTACATATCGGCGATCTTGGCTACGGCGGAGTTTGGTGTCAGGTGGAGAAAGACGATTCAAGATCCTACCTTGCATCAATTGGAACGTCCCAACTGGCCGGCCAAATTGTTTCCTATCATGGACATATTCCACGGCATAGTCAAACGCCGCTTGCATCAATCTGACCACTGATTAGTCGCCGAGTCCAAACCCGGAAAAAAAGCAATTAAGGTACCCCAAAGGACCACCACTTAGAACTATCCGTTCAAGATCCAAACCCGACATCAGAACAGCGGCGCCTTGATTGACCTGACCGAGGACATGTTCTTTTGCAGATTAGACTATAGATCGAGTCGTTAAGCAAGAGGAAACTCACCTTCGGGGACTAAACAATTCTCGAAAACAAGCTCACAGGTGTCACTCCCTCTCATACCAAATTTGTCAAGCTTCTGGCTAGTAGAGAAGCCCTCGAAGCCGCTTTCAATGAGAAATGCTGTTATTCCCTTTGACCCCTTTTCAGCTGCTGTCTTTGCATATACAACGAGCGTCGAGGCAATGGGCCCGTTGGTAATCCTAAACTGCTTCAGGATGGCTTTGAGAATAAAATCAAGTAGACTAAGTACTAACCAAAACTTGTTTCCATTGAGCTTCCATCCGCCTTGAACCTTTTCCGCCTTTAAACGCATGCTGACCACGTCACTTCCACTTCCTGTTTCACTCATAGCCAAGCTTCCAACTTTGGTACCGTTGACCAAATCTTTCAAATACTTCTCCTTTTGTGCTTCTGTACCGTGTCGATGGATCTGGTTCACGCAGAGGTTAGAATGAGCTCCGTATGACAATGCCACTGAGCCTGAAGCTTGGGAAAGTGCTTCCATTGCAAGGGTATGTTGTAGATATCCAAGATTCAGACCACCGTACTTTTGGTCAACAGTGATACCGAGGAGGCCCATGGAGCCCAGCTTCTCCCATAGATCCTGGAGCCCAGTGTCACTTTTGTAAGAGTGTGAGGCCGAGCATACTGCAGCTCACGAGAGGGGATATATTCGTTTTATCAATCTCAGCTGCTCTCGGTGCGACTTCTCTCTGCGCGAAATCGACCACAGCATTACGGAACTGGTTTACTAAAAGGTCATTATCCAGATGCGGACTGACGTTGAGCCGCACGCACTTCAAGTTCTTCATCGGTCAGGCCGGAGATGTCTGCATTGTACAACGAAATGGAGCGTTTATGCAGGAATGCAGGTCGCAGCAAGCACCTCGTATTCAGCTGACGCAGGGACACGTTTGAAACGAAACGAAAGTAGACCATTAGCAGGAGTATGCTCACAGGGTCAGATATTCTATAAGTGTCAGTGATCTGTCTTCGCGAACACCATGTCCGCTCATAACCGGTCCTTTCCACGTGATGACATACAACGAACTACCGGGTATCGACACAGATTTTTCGAATTACAGGATTGTAGCCCAATACTATTTCCCGATCTAATTGCTCCCATTTCCTAAGCCTGGTCAAACTCTTGGGGTCTAGGTCGATCACGGCGATCGGTTGCACCCTAGGCATAAATTGATCGTCTGGATCAAGCCTCACAATGATCGAGCAGTCTTTGAAAGTAGCTGAAAGCAAATAAGCCAAAATGTAGTATCGCATGTTCTCAATTTTTGGTTGATTGTGGTCCATTTCCGCTGCTTGAGGAGATTGGAAGATGTCAAGAAACTCCGTCCAATCTGATATGTCAGGGTCTTGTACTGGATGATGCGCAGAGGGAGCGCCGAGTGGTGTCGGCACAGATTCTTCATGAGCTGACTGGTGATCAAGTTCAGTCTCCCTCCAAAGTTTCGATAGACCCTCGATATCTAGAGTGTCCAAGTTTCGTTGCAATTTGGAAATGGTCATCAAGATCGATGTATTCAAAAGTGCATCGGACAACGCATCCTTGAATGTCTGCTCTATACGATCAGGTTTGGATGCTCTGATAACCCCGTCACCCAGTAGACACTCGATCTATAAACCGTCAAGACGCCCCGACAAGCTATTTGTGAATGAACACTACTAACTTGGTTTGGCCTGACGGTTTCACCACGGGTGAACACCTTAAGATTGTTCATGTTGCCATCACTATGCACCCATGCCTTCCATAGACAGTCAACAGCCTTGCGGATACGATCGGCATTTCCAGAGAACAAGTCGAGCGGACAGTAGTCGTTAACGTAGCCCTGGATTTTTTGACTTTTTATGTAGCTATGCATGCAAAAACGACAGGTCTGCATCTTGTTCGTCTGTGTCTTCTCCGATAGGTGAATTGGAGACGGTAGAAATCCCCATTTCGGCTAGAGGGATTAGAGAGATAAGAGCACGGAAGCACACATAAATCTAACCTTGATCTCCACCGCAATCCAGTCACCTCCTACGAGGTCTGTTGCCAAGACCGCTCTCTTTCGCGAAAGGTCAATATGGTCTTTCGCTTGCCTTGCCTCCGGTCGCCGGTTCTCATGTAGTTCTCCCAACCTTTCTAGCCACTCCCTCTCTAGACGTACAGACCGCAGCTTTGGGAGGTTTTCCTGGGGCAAGAGTCTCTCGATGCACTTGGTTTGGAACTCGATAATCGGATCATCTTCGTCAAGTGCTGAGGGCATTTCACCGGTAGCCTTCCGGAGTCGTAGCACCATGCCATCGTAGGAGACATTGGAAGGGCCGGTGTAGGAGAAGACAATTGTAGCACCGCCCTCAGAAACGTATTTCCAATGGCTTGCGAGAGTCCAACTAATTTGATCCATCTGTTCGTAGATGTTCGTGGTTCGGTGTCCATATTCGGATGGGAATGTAATTTATTTTCGCTACGTATTCCTGAGCTGGGAGCCAGACATTTGAACGGTACGATACAAGTCGATGGCATAGTGCAACTCAGATCCAATTCTCATAAAACCGAGGGCGATCATCTCAGTAATACATTGCTTGTGATCGACTGTCCAGAATGGGTTCCAAGTCAGTCTACAAAATTGGATAGTGGTACGGTGCGGAGTATTGCGTCTAGTATCACCTCTTATCGGCAAAAAACAAGTGTCTTGGTTATCATCTCCCAATAGTTTGATCACTATCATCGTACTCATACTCGCCTGGAGCGGTCTGTTCGTTGATAACACCCCATACGGAGGCTTTGAACTAAGGAGGAGATTGAATGTCAAGAGGCATTGGTTTATGACATGACTTGCCAGAGTGAGCACCAAGCCCATCTTCTTCTCCAGCACTCGCAGGCGTGCTAACATTCTTTTGTCCGGCTCCTCCTGAAGCATGCGCGTTTTCTGTGTCATCTACGCATTTACATTTCATCAGAATTCATCAGAATTCTATCAAGTTCCAGGAATGAACCCTACAAGTTTGACATGATGCGCAAGCTTCGCGTACTCCCAGAGAACCTCCGCTTCCAGCGATGTCAAGTTTGGGTGTAATTCATATGGATTCTCCGTAAGGATATCGTGTGCCCCCGATGGGCTTGTCATGGTTTGAAAAAAGCTTTTGAACACATCACTCATGCCATCAAGTACTACAATTGCAGTACACTTCCAGATACACTTGTCCTGTCTTTTTGTCTTCATTCTCCCCTGACCCAGCTGCTGGTCGTGAGTTATGCTTCAAGCAGAACTCGATTTCGGTACCCATCGAATCATCCTCCCATCCTCGAAACAGAACTCATGGCAAGCGTGCTTAATCGCATAGCGACCATGGCAGAGTGCATAACACTTGCATTTTACATCACTAATATAAAGTGGCTTGATATCACGAAGTTGCCTAGTAATTATAACCAGGTTGAGAGAATTTCGATCACTTGTTTATCAAGAGCCAAACATGGGTGGACTGAACGTCCTATTCACATCCACATTCCTGGTCATCCCTGACCGATGACGGTGGCTCAAACCTAGAATAAATAGACGTGAAACAGCAAATTTGATCTAGCAAGCCCTTCCAAAACACGACCCCTGAACTTGGGGCAGAAGACAATAAGAACGGGTGTATGGAGACAGGAAAACAATTGGCCTCACAACCGGACAGCAACTCAAAGTCAATAAAGAAAAGATAGATCTAGATCAGATGGCGCTCGTCAATAAAGGCGCCTGATCACCCCATGAGACCAGGACAATTAAAACTGGGGCTCCTTGACTGACGACCTTAACCATTCCCTTTTTATCCAAAAAGAAACCAAGTTTCGTCCTCTCGTCCCTTCTTGGTTTCTGAACCACCTGTTCGGCTCTGCTGTTGCGTTTTAATAATTTTAGGACAATAATCTTGGTTGCTTTTGTCTGAGTCTCCCACTACAAAAGTTCAGATGTGGGTTCGCGGTCTAATTGTCTGGTCCTTCCGACTAACTATCCCTCCGATCCAGTTTTCTCCTTCTCCTACTTATGGACTCACCCTGTGCTGGCCCTTTCCCCCTCTCTACGCTCACTGATGTTCCTATTGAGTACATCATTGAACAACTTCGTAGTTTGGCGCCTCATTACTGGGAAAACCCTGAAACTGCTGACTGCACAATAAGTCCGTCGGAATCTAAAATTTTTTTTAGTCAATTTGAGGCTAAATTCATCATCTGCCCAGTTGTTCCTATCCCATACGTAAAACATCGACCGAAAGAGTTCTCATCTTCCAGTAAATTTCGTCATTTAATCGACTTGTACCCTTCAGCGACAGAAAGTAGGATCACAGAAACTTGCAACAGTACACGACAGTTAACGTTCAAAGCAAGTTGTTTCCTTCCTTTGCAATTGATTCCCAAAACTGATCATATTACTTATAGCTGCACATGGACTATCTATCAGTGCATTCTAGCTATTTGCACGCACTTTTCTGTGGTGCTCGTGCCATGGACCTGATTAACTCAAGATCCTCCCTGTCATCTGGATCTGTCCCTCAGTACACTGTTCCTCCCAACCGTTTACCCAAGCTCTTATCATCTGTTCACGAACACCCTGTCCTCTATCTCCCTGTCCCGGATCCTACATCTTTCCATTTGCTCCTCCACTGGATGTATTTCAACCAGACCGACATTATTAGCGAGGCTTTGCACAACGGATCTATCCAGTGGGAGGGGATCGCTCGAAACGTCGAATATCTCATACTCAATGCGGACATCAAGATCTTCCTATCGAAGTGGTATCATTCCTGGCTAGAGATCGATTCCATGAGAGGTGAAGATTTTGATTGTGAGTCGGACACATATAGTGAATCTGACGATGAAGATACCTCGACATGCACATATAACATCGCAGTGACAGACAATTCAGATGGAATATTAGAAAGGCCTCGAGGACGGTCGCGGGAAACGCGCCGTTTGTCTCACGTATAGTGGGGGTCTCGATCCTGACGAATCATTGGGTTGACAGTTAGAACAGTGA
>Ga0153934_1000644_pt1 | contig 9998 bp, 8 predicted proteins | sample TSNJ018MetaG_FD_104708 | JGI IMG/M metagenome (GOLD analysis project Ga0153934, IMG submission 104708) | Attine ant fungus gardens microbial communities from New Jersey, USA - TSNJ018 MetaG | ecosystem: Host-associated > Fungi > Mycelium > Unclassified | place: USA: New Jersey, Wharton State...
AAAAGGTATAATGAGGAATACTGGGCAAGGTTAGAAAGGAATTGGAGGCAATGGAAAGGAGGAAGAGCAAAGGGATAAAGAACAATAGAAATGATAAAAGAAAAGAAAGAAGAAATTGAGCAAGAAAATTCAGGACTTAGGGAATGGATAGAAGACAATGATGAGGTGGGGAATATCTGTGACCTCTACTATAAGATGTAAGAATCCTTGGGACAAGGAATCTTGAGAGGGAGATAGTGTTATAACATGGCCAAAATGGCTAAGTCATTATTTATATTTCTTTTCTTTTCTTTTCACATTTGGACTTACTATACAAGGAAGGAGTATGGGAAAGTATCACATGATATTTTACATGTCACATGTCAGGGTGATGTCACATGATGAGTCACATGATGAGTATGGGAAAGTAGTGTACAGACCATGTAGTAGTTGTATAAGTAGTGTACAGAAATTGAACAAGAACTCTATTGAGTTCTCCTTGTCAACTCAGACCAGGAGTGTGGTTAAGTCATCTTAGGCTAAGTTGCTACATCATGCCATTCCAGGCTGTATTGCAATTGCTTTTTTCAAGAAAATCCTCCACTCATGATCATCCTCCAATAGTCCTCTTGTCATACATGCCTCCTTGAATATGACAAACACTTGGCCATTCCAGGTTCTTAAATGCTCCCAACTTACTTTCTTTAATTATTATTAAGATAGAACAGCATTAGAATACATTAGAATTAGAATACTTATTTTGATTGATCAATGAAAATAGATAGGCAATAAGGTGGGGGGTATACTTATTGAACCTATTGACCTTATTGACCTGTATAGAACCTGATTATAACTAATTTTCAACTTATTAATACTAATAAGGTAAAAAAGGTTGGGATCAGTATTTTGGGTTTTTCCTGATGTTTGAGTTCCTCCTTCAAAGAAAACTAGATTTCCTAGTACTTAAGGGATAGATTTTTTGATCAGGTAAAATAGTTCTGTGCCTGTCAGTGGTGCTTGATTGGGTGTTTGAACTTTGTTAGTACTCCTGTTCAACTTTGATCTTGTATATTTCCATTAGACCTGCCTTTTTGAATTATACTGCCAAATAGTTGGTTTTCTCATGTGCAATTCTGGAAAGATAGTTAGCCCATGCTGTCATAGGGTCAAGAGAGAGAGAGACAATGACTTGGATTGAATCATGGCAAGATTGGTGTGATGGGCTGGGCATCTCAGTTCTCGATAACAATGGTGTATGAGCATGTCACAACATTGATGGACATTTTTATATCCCAGTCAACCTCCAATAGCTGCTCTCTTTGACTATTATTATTATTGAATTTTCAAAAGTGTGATATGATATGATTTTCTACTTTACATGAAGAAGTGTCAGAAAATCATCTAGATTTTTCCCAACTGGATCCATCCAAGTGAAGCGACAGTTCTTGATAAGCAGGTCCACCGAAAGAACCAGGCATGGTGTCACCACAGCCAGGGTCACGCTTCCCCTCCTCCTTCTCCTCCAACAGCGCTTGAGTGATGACGTGGATTCGGATCTAAATTGTTCCACCTTTTCGTGCTCGAGCGACTTGCAGCAGCAGTAGCAGCAAAGTAGCTAAACTTGTTGACGGCCCTTATATCGGTCAAGGCGCTGTGCCACTTTGCTCTATTGTGAAATCGAGGGAGAGATCGACGTGGGATGGCGGGTCAGTAGCGATGGTGATGGTGGGGGTTGGGGGTAAACCAAGAATCGCATTAAGCCTCGTGGGTAGTAGGACAATGAAAAAGGATCGAAAGCAGCAAGACGTCGAAGCAAGGGTTTGCCTTGGTCAGAAACAGAGTTCCAGTACGGACTCTGAAGTTCGATTTCGGAGTCGGCATTTTGCTGGGCAAGGGCCGGAGTGTTGTCGGCACAAAAAGGGGGGCAGCCACAGAGGAGAATGAAGATGTTCATGCAGAGAGAGAACAATGAGCTTGTATTTCGTTTGTGTGCGTGTGGAAGCGATCATACCTGTCCACCAGATGTCCACGGGTTTTCCGTGGCCGTTTTTTTTATGACTTCGGGGGTGACGTAGCCAAAAGAGCCGGCGAGAGAGGTGAATTGCTCGTCAGGAGAATGGAGAAGTTTTTCTCTGTGAAAAGATGAACAAAGAATGAGTAAAAATGATGAGGGACTCACATGCCAAAGTAGACAATGCCAATGCCACTGTCGGGGTCATTGTAGTGGTAGAAGATGATCTCGGGTTTGTTAAGCAGGTGAAGGAAGGGGGGAGGATGTGAGAGAGAGAGAGAGAGGAAAGCGTACTTGAGGACAATGCTGTGGTGGAGGTCGTCAATGGCATCGGGAACGGAGTAGATGATGGTGACAGTATCATGCTCGGTAAACGAGAACAAAGTCAAAGAGCTCTTTGCCAGTGGTGAGCTCAAAGAAGGGATAGTATTTTGCACGAGACTCAAAACCTTGAGAGACAGACAATGTTGAGGTGGTCGATCTCTGTCCAGACGCTGACTTCCTTTCCCTTAAGCACAGCTTAGTTCTGACAAGGCAAAATGCCGTCACTGTCCGATCAATGAAAAAGGATAGCGCTCTGGCTGCTCAAAAATCGACTGAGGTCTGAGGCGGTGAGAAAAAATCACCGGAAAAGTGCCTCATGTTGCGGTGGCTGTGTTATGCGAATCATAGGCATAGGCAGATGACGCTTCAAGGAAAGGCCTGAGAATGTGATATTCGGATGTAAGAAAAGAAGTGGAGGCTTCACTGGATATCAAAGATGTGAGTCATCAGTCATCTTGCTTCTCGAAGACAATAGTCATGAGCATTACACCACCAAGTATCCACTGATGGCAAAACCTGTTTGTTACCAGCTGACAATTGAATGGAGACTAATCCAAGCCACAGCCAAGTTCCTTCAATTATCATGATTTCCACCATCCATTGTGAGGTGCTGGAACGGCTCGTCAGTTTCAATTGAGATCAAGTTTCATCACAGCTTCATGATACTGGACTGATGATATCACATGTTTGACCTTGATCAGATATTTTGGTCTGCGCGCAACCGAATAGAACATTTGTCCAGTTAATATATAGTCGAACCATGGTCACTGAGTTTCATACAAAATACCTCCCTCCTATATATTCCACTTAAATGGCTGATCAGTACGGATTTACGCCAGAAGATTACGTTTTTGACACGAAGGTCCTGTCATATAACCATTACGGCCAAGGTATGCTGTTCTTTATTCTATTGTTCTTGAAGCAATGGCTGAAGCCTTTTCAAGTCATCTTTGCTACTTTAATGATATATGATTTTATTGATCACATTCCTCAGCAGGTGAGTCCTTCCATTTGTTTACAATGATTGCACATATCCCTTGTCTCCTAGATTCAGTATCTCCACAGGCATGTTTCCCATTCAATGACCAACTATTGCTACTGACATATGAGATCTCAGGAGGAAGTGGTCAAAACTGCATGTCATCCATTTTTCTGTTCTGATATGTAACTGGACAGGCATGATGTAAGTGCGACTCTCTTACTTTATTGAATGAGACAACTAATCTAAATTTTCAGAATGGAGTCATATAGTACGAGGAAATTACCTGACATAAATCAAATGCATATTGATAACAACTTCACCAGCTTACAATAAAGCCTGGGCATCGAAATCAGTGAGACGTCACTCTTGATTCAGCTTTGATATCTTCGCTGACTAGGATTTTCTAGTGGTATGGGTCAAATTTATTTTCTATTTGGTCTGACCTACCCCTTTGCTAGGTGCACATTTGGAGACTCACTAGCGGTCGAGTGAGTCTCATCATGACTTTCCAGGACAAGAGTGGCTGATGTCAATAGCTTAATCACAACATTAAACATATTGGCAGTGAAGACTCTGTTGATCCTGCGCCTTCGAGCAATTCGGAACAAGAATTTCATTGGTGAGATGGCTAGAAGCATGTGCCAACGGACTCGTTATGCTGATTTCTGATTTCTAGTCACATTAATTCTATACTTTGCAACAGCAGGTATGTTTTGTAGAATCTGATTTCTGATTGATAAAGAGGACTGATGGTCGAAATTAGCTGAGGTCCTAGTAGGCTTTAAAGATAGTGCGATACTTGAACCACCAACTGATCGTATTTTTCAGACCGTGATGGCTGCGACAATACTTAGTGTATATCTCAACTCAGTTTACGGAGTGCCAGTCCCTCTCCATGGTTGCTGGACGAATCCAACGCATCTTGATAATTTATACAACCGTGCTGCTAGTGCCTTTGAGTATGTGTTCTAGCATATTTCGCCCTGCTGACTTGCATATTAATTCTCGCAAAAAAGCATTACCAGGACAACAGCAACCGCAATCGAAGTCGTCTTGACATTTATCAGGTTCGCCATGACATACAAAACACAGATGGTTTGTGGTGATGGAATATGTGCCCGGATTTCTCACATGAAAACATCGACTCGTTTACTGTATGTTTTTTACCGCGATGGAACCTTGTTATTCATACTGTGAGTCGAAAATTATATATTATTGATCTAACTGATGGTCTATCTATTCAGTCTCTTGGGTAAGCCTAGACTATAAAACGAGTGGACTCAAGCTCATTCCTTTTGCCTGAATGCCTCCTATCCTATAGCTTCTTTTGCAGTTGTTTTGTTCATTACAGGCTAGTACGTTGTTATCGTTACTAGTCTCTCTCTTACTGACTCTAATAACTAGCGCTCAATACTTAATTTATCCGTTCATTGTAGGCTAAAATCCTTCTTCCTTGTATCTCTGCTAATTTGTGTATTTTCCAGGTGTCACGGTTGATATTCAATTTACTCGAAGCAAATTGTCCTTTGGACGAAAGTTTAGATTCCATGACAATAGAATCCCTCAGGTTCCGTCATTCGGAGTCCAATAGGGACAGTGAAGCAGATATTTTGCGAGGTGGTAGAGGAGCTACCTCCACGAGTGAAGAGGCGAGATGATGGATAAAAAATTCATCCCAGTAGATATTGTGTACTAACCATTGTTTTGTCTGTTCATTTCCCACCGCATGATTCATGAATTGAAAATTGATACCAACAAAACGAGGAGGTCAGATATGGTGCATGATATGATACTGAGTGAGACGTATGTGTGTTGGTAGAATTTCGAGGTAATTATCACTGGTTTCTCACTGCTTTGCATCAATCATGGTGGTGTACAGAATACCTCTATACGACTGAATATTTCAAACTGGTACAAGAATTTGATGAACACTCATGATCTAAGATTCCAGATTTGGCTTCAGGCTCAGGTTTAGCAGGAAAACGAAGCAATGAAGTATCTGGTGCTCTCTGAGAAGGGTTTAACGATGTACTTGAGGGCGGGTGTGCACGTATCAAATTTTTATAAGTGAGTTTCATTGCAGAGAAGGAGGTGGTTGCTGGAGGAGTGCCAGCAGATGAAAGGAAAGGCCTAGGAGCTGCAGGGAACGCACAAGGAATAGCTTGGAGAAGATGTCACCTTGCAAATCCTCTTCCGTGTCTGATGACTTGGCGGGAAATGCATTTGGAGAGGCAAGAGGTAATTGAATGTGAAACAGTCGAGAGGGTAGCTAAAAAATCATGAACGAGAAGCGAGAGCCTCAGCAGCCCAATGTATCGCACTCACGTCTCGACCTATCAAGCAGCACATCATACTGCACTTTCAAGTTGGATAGCTCCTGTTGGCGCCTCCTGGAATGCCTGGCGAAATGTAACCAACCTCGTGATCGGTCATATCAAATGCTCTCTTGGAAAATGTAAATCACTGGATCCGATGATCAAGGTTCAATGTTTGCTTGTTTCATCGACGATTACCCTTCAAGCCGTTCTACCTTTCGCTCTGCTACATCCAACGTCGCTCGATGTTTTTCATGAGATAATCATCACGTGCTTTTTTTACAAAAAAAGCGGTCAGTCCCATGATGGTGTAGATTTCCCTTCTTTGCTTTGTTTGATTGTCGTCTATGTAAATACAACTGGGGCATTATTTCATTTTCCCCATCGACTTGAGCAGATTTCTCGAATCATTGTGATCCAGGAGTACGTCGTTAACCTCATTTGATGTCCCCGTTTTGTTAGTATTCCATTTACAACATGATCTACTGAGATAAATAACACTGAATGTCCCATCCATCATCTTTCCTTTTCTTTTTTGTAGCCCTCTTCCACTATTCGTGCTATGTCAGCTTCAAGGTCATCTATCCAAGACAAATTGAGCGTAGGCTCAGGTGCTGGTGGCGGCGGTTGGACGCGAAAATATTGGACATTCTTGTTTTTGTCGAGCTTTTGGGCTGGAACCACTGTCCATTGATCTGGAATCTTGCCTCCATGGGTCTGACGATGGTGGTAGCGCATAGCACCTCCGGAAGCAAAGATTGCATTGCAGTGATCTTCTGGGCACGAAAGTGCCTTCGTGTAAAGCTTCAGTCCACTGAACGCCTCCATTCCAGACAAATCAGTGATGGAGGGGTACACACTGTGTACACCCAATTCCTCACAAATCTTGATCAAACGTGATCTTTTAACTCGGAACTTCAACTCTCGAAGATGAAACTTGACATGGGAAATCCCTGTTCTGGAGGTTAAGCAGATGCCGCAGGCCGCACAACATAAGAGGTTGAGGCGTTTCTGAAAATGCAGACAAAATTCCCTCAGCTGAGGGGGATCGTCGAGGTCTGATTTGCAGATGAATTTTGTCGGAGACTGATATGAATCGAGGTTCTAAAAACTGAATATTAGATTGAGAATATCATATCATAATTCACTGACTCTATGGATCAGGATGCGCTCGTACCCATTGCTAGCAGGAGGGAGCCTCGTATACTCCGCATGATTTTTTATTTTTTCTTGTGAGTCCTGGAAAGAGAACATCAGGGACTAAAAAATACCAGAGCCAGTTAGGACATACCTCAGCCAATGCCCGTGTTGACGACATTCGTAAACGAGTATACAGAGAAACGACGCGCTGCGACGCGACGACAGCCAAGTCACATGTTTCGAAAGAAAATTTAGACAGATTCCTATATTAGCCTATCACGTTCTGCTGTCACGATCCGGAATCAAGATACAACGAATCTCAAATGACATGCGATATCAGTTAGAAATAACCGAAGCATCCACTTTCTGTCAATCTTATACCAGTGTATCCTGCTGATCGACATGTGAATGGGCGGAATACGTGGCTACAGATTATCGATGACAAGAAGCATCTCAGGTGAGTTTCTACTGTTCTATACCAGTAGATGCTTCCATGCAGAATCCTGAACCAAGGAAGAAATTCTGCAATGGTGACTTCAAGTAACTACAACCTTGTGGCAGTCTTCGGTTCACAATCAACGGGAAAGAGTGAGTTACTACTATATGTCAGCTGAGGGAAACACGCTGAGTTTCACTACAGGTACATTGTTGCATTGTTGAACAGACTGCTCGATACAACTTTTGACGTCATGGATGAGTCAAAGCGACAATAAACTACCAAAGGTGGATGAACTTGGACAACGGGACTTATAACGTCTCTTCCCTGCGAGGATCTGGATGCGCCGAGGCACAGCAATCAATCTGATGGTGGCCGGGTCGGTAAATCATGGTCACACTCGCTACAATACATCACACTCAGAATATGATCGCCTCAGGACACGCTATGTTGCTGATAAAACTACTGTCTTCGATTACTATATGCAAGCGCTATGACTAGGTCACTCCAACGTTCTCATAACGTTGTGGAACTTGCCCAGTAGGACCAGAGCAGGAGATTTATAGGGGAAGGAGTGGGGTTCGTGCATCAGAGCCAAGAAAAAAAGCAGAAGAAGACCCACGGCAGATGATGTGGGCCTACCAAAATCGATAGGCTTCCAAAATCGAAATATGTTCAGATCTATTGACCGACCATACCAGAGCAGAAAATCACTGCTGGTCAGAGACTGTCACCACACAGCGCAAGTTCTGCCACAGTATCGTGATGACGTGTCTGAATTAATACTACGTCTGTGTCTTTGGTGCATGATTTCATTGGCGCTAGTCTTTGTTCAGTTACCCTTGCAATTGCAACTTACATCTTTGCTGTGTTTGCATACTTCTTTGGCTCACTGACTTAGGAAATTCTTGTTGCTTTACTCGTTTGTGAGTCCCTTTTAGTTGAACAAATTGCTTGGGGTGGTGATAGTGATTTTTTTACTTTCACACTAAACTGCTATCTGTGTCCTGTTTTAGCCTCTGAAAACCTGCCTATTAGGGTTCATTCCAAGGCACTAACATTTCAGGATTTTGATATCGATCGGTTAATCTGACTCTCGCATGTGTGAGCCACCAGAAAATCAAACGAAACATCTCCTATTTGAAAATTTCTTGTTCCAATTACATTGACCAGTTGTCCCAATGTATAGGCTGCCAGTTAATATGTTAGTCTAAACTCAGTCCACTAACAACAACATTCAAAATAATTAACCAGAACACAAGGCCTGACTAACATCACGTAGAGAGTGAACGCCAGATAATAGTTGTATACTTGTATAAAATACCTAAAACAACAAAAATAGTTTACAACATACAGTAATAAAACAAGATCTTGAATCATCATAGGCTGTCATCATCATCATCAAATCGGCAAAGGCATTGAATGCCGCCACCACCACATCTTTGAAATGAAGCTTTGGGTACCCTCCGAGCTCTTTCTAACGTTAGATATCCTAGTATCTTTCCTCGCACTCGTCACCATCTTTCTCCACGTGCGTTTTATCCTTGAGGGAATCTTCGCTTGAGACCCAGCCTCCTCTCTGCATGGATGTCCTAAATCTTTCATGACGCTTCCGGGAATTTGAATCAAGTTGGGCACCTTCCCGTCCTTGCTACTGTTTCCATGGCTTCCGCCTTGCATACAAACACCTGCCTTTGTCCACCAACCTCCGTCAGTCGGCTCACCAACACCCCATTCTCTAACATATAATTTGAAGATGTCTACCCCTTGCGGTATGTATGTGTTGATCGTGGATACAAGGGTTGTGAGAGATAAGGACGAGGAAAGGGAGGGAATGAGAAGGGTAAGATTAAGAAATTTTCTCGGACGTTGACTGTAAGTTTGAGAGGAGCAACTCGAGCACGAATGGGACAAGGAACCTGGGCATGAAATCGAGGAACGAGGAGAAGAACAGAAATGTGAACTAAATAATGTGGGCAACAACGACAAAAATTGAGCGATTGTCCCGCCTTCAAACGTGAGACATCGAAGGTGGCTGAAATCACCAACTCGATGTGTCGGTAGATTGCCAAAATCAGATGTATTGAAAGGAGGAGTGAAGAAAATTTTCAATTCTTGCAAACGACGTAAACGGGAGATCTGATTTCGGATGAGGGGGGAGGAAAAAAGGTTAGAAGGGAGAGTAAGAATTGATATCGTCTCGAAACAGGGAGATGGTGATGAGATTCGGGGGGAGGCATTACACGATGAGCGTGAGAGGCTCACTAGAACATCCTGCTCGTACGAGTGAGTTGAGATGATACTGTACTTGGGTTGGGTGAACGTGAGATCATAAAGTCGTGATAATTCAGGTATAAAAGCATGAATTGGCGTAAGCGTTACTGGAAATGCTGCTCGTTGAATGTCATTAGCCTTGGCCTTGAGCAGCTGCCCAAGGTTTTTTGAAGTCAGTGATAATGTTGTTGCGTCAAGTGGTATCGTGTCTTCAACACAGATTTCCGTTAATGGGAAAGAAAGCTCTGATAATAGGTACATCACAAGGCTATCATTCGAAAAGCCATGCAAAGGGAGCTTCAAATAGGCACTAGGTGTTCCCCCAATTAAGGTGATACCCAATTCAGCATTTCGGGATCCTTGATCTCCGGGAATCATGTTAGTGAAAGCGAGATGGTAGCTGAGATTATGGCCATAGGAAAGCGAATCGATGAGACTGTTGATAGTTTGATATTGATTTTGCAATAGCGACCAGTCGATTCGAGCGACGTAATGAAATGAGGTGGACTGAGAGTAGAAAAGAGAATTTGAAAGCAT
>Ga0153934_1000645_pt1 | contig 9974 bp, 9 predicted proteins | sample TSNJ018MetaG_FD_104708 | JGI IMG/M metagenome (GOLD analysis project Ga0153934, IMG submission 104708) | Attine ant fungus gardens microbial communities from New Jersey, USA - TSNJ018 MetaG | ecosystem: Host-associated > Fungi > Mycelium > Unclassified | place: USA: New Jersey, Wharton State...
CCACTTTGACTATATGTAGGATGAGAGGGGTGAGAGTAAGGGTCGAAATCGAAATTGCTGTCTGAGTGCACGACATCAGTTTGATTGGTCTGGCGGCCAGAACCGTTGTAAGGATCGGAATAGGGGTCGCGATAGGACATGTTTTCCCCAGATAAACTTAAATTTGTAGTATGGCTAGGATATGGTCGTTGTGAAGAGTAGTGTTACGTTGCTTAGTGCGCAGCTTGTATGGAGCCTGCCTCTGCACTGCATGCCATCAAATAGCTCTGGACAACCGGGAACCGTAATATTTCAACATAGCCAAACAAGGATTGTAGGATACACAACTATACAACTATATTCTTGAACATGTTCAGTGGTCATTACCTACCTTGGACGATCAAGTTCCTGAGTTTGAAGTAGACTCGATGGCGGTTTCTGGTACGGCCTCGAAAAGAAGCGCTGTGGGGAAGTCGGTGGCTGCTGCTGATAGGGTACAAAGCGGCGGCTCGAGGTAGCTATTGGACGACCGTCACCATGATCAACAACTGGTGTACCTAGCCGTGCTTGAGGAACAGGTGGCGGTCCCATGCTTCTAAGTCGACTTTGATGTACTGCTGGATGTTGCGAAAGCGGGGTTTGGTGTTGGATCATTTGTGGTTGCATGTTGGATTTTACATGATCGTTGTATTTACCATGGTTGAGCTGACTTGGTCGAATGAGCTCAGGAGTCTGGGCATTCGAAAGGGATGTAGTCGGGGTGTGAGCGGACTCCGGAGGATTATATGCGAAATTCCTAGCCAGATATATGAGTAGCAATCATACATCACGTTGGGCATTTACAGACCCGATTTGTTGTGACATTGGTCGGACGTTCCTTTGATTTATTCCACGCTGAGGCGCCGAGACAGAAGTTTGCATCTGCATCAAGGGTCGAGAGCCCTCGTTCGAATGTGTAAACTCCCTAGTTCTCTGGTTGATAGGCAGAGTAAGCCGAGCGGGCGTAGAAGAACTATGGAGTGGGCTGGATCCAGTTCGAGGCCGACTTGAGGGGTATTCATACCTAACTTTGTTTAGGATGTCCGATGGTAACATGATCGACACGGTAAAACTCACTGGTATGCCGGTATGCTTATTTGACGTTTGCCGTTCTGATTCGTCACATTCAGGGATTCATGCCCATCTTCTAAGCCAACATTGTGGGACCCCATTTGCTGTTTGAGTTGATGATTCTCCTGAATTAATGCCTCATTTGTCCTGGGGACAGGAACTCATGAGCATTTGCTGGGAAGTGCAGTTTAAGATTAGACCTCTTCAATTCAGCTATATCTGAGCGTAATTTTTCCAAAACGGTTCGTATTTGCTGGTGCCTTCCGCGAAAGAAACGAATTTGCCGAGCCATGACTTCTTGTTGAAACTTAAAGTGTTTTAGAGACATATTGGCACTTTGGTTCGAACCAAACCTTTGCTGCAAATGCCAACAAGTCCAACGCAGCAGGTATTGATTTAAACCAGTCCGACATTGGCGCATCAACCTGAAGGTGGAGAGATCGATCAACTTTGGAGGTTCAGTTAATATAGGCTTTCTAGCGAGAACCTCTTGTTGTAATGGTATAAGAAGTATTTCTGTGGAGCCACATGAGGCACAGCTTTGATCTGGATCTAGAAGATAGTTGCGAGCAAGAGCTCAATTGAACACAGAGGAACCGACTGAGATGATTATTGCAAATAACATGTCCGCATTCAGTAAGCCAGAATGGTAACGATTTTCCAGATTCTGTGGCATATGGCAAGTGGCACTTTGCACAACTCACAAATTCCCAGAAGTCTAGGTCAACGGTGTTTTCAGTGGCCATTAAATGACAGTATTGGTCAGAGTTCGAGATCAAGTGTTTCACTAGATGTCGACCCTTAATTAGGGTACACGTGATTGCTTCCCTTCAACGGGTCGCCTCGTCACAGCTTCATACATAAGCTGCTAGCATGCTCACTAACACCCCATCTGCTGTTGTTCCGCTATCAGAAACATGATATCAGTTTCGGTCATCGAAACTAGATCTTAGAAAGTTATAGAGCTCAGACGTCCCCTCTGCAGTTGACGACTGAGGTATATCATATATATATATATATATACTCTGAGTCCTAGTTACGAGTCCTGCCGCTGTCCAAGAACCACTTTACCCTCTGTGCCGTGGATATGGAGCCACTTCCCGCGACCTTCGTTTCTGCGACCTTCGACCCTATGCTTCCAGAGTGGGTCAGTCCCTTCCAACAGATCTCAAATCGCGCAGCTGTTTTATAGGAATGATGAATTCTTTCCCTTTTCTGTCTTTAGTGTTTACTTGGATTATATAACTTAATAGGCGTTAACTCGTTTACTAACAATAATTTCATTCTCTCCTCTTTTTCTACCCCTTTCTTCAGATGTTCCGATTAGTTGCGAATAATCTGACTTGTGTTCATGTAGATAGGACTTCAAAAATAGGGTACACGTGATCCAGGCGCTTTGTTTGTTAAACTTCGAAATATCAAAGGCTTTGCCATTTTCATATGCAGCATATTTCGACTCGAGACTTGACGCTCAGTGACCTACTCCGGCAGGGTTTTCTGCCTGTGCCACGCTTCTCTTTCCGAAGCGAGAATCTCGAGAGCCAGGTGAAACACCACGAGAAATCTGGAGTTCCTTTGATTATTGAAGGATGGCATAAACATCACCGTTGGTCGAAGGAGATCTTCAGCATTGACTTTTGTCTTCAATATTTTCGGGGCGAAAAAGAAAGTGCGTCGGTTCTGAATGCTGGATTACTTCTGTCATTCTGATTTTTATAGAAATAAATGTGAGGAACGTACACACTCGCCAAGATCAAATCATGCCTTTCGGTGATTTCGTCGAAGAAGCGCGTTCCATGACGACCTACGCAGATACAGAAGGTATGCCCCCAATCCATCTGCATTGTTTCTCAACTAACGCTATTGGAACCAATAGAAACCAAGCGGTGGTATGGCAAGGATGTCGAATGCCCACAAGAATGGGAAGAATGGCTTGTGAAAGAGCGCGTTCTCCCAGATAAATTACTACCAGAAGGAAGTGACGACTTGTTTGCTTTCCGGCCAAAGAAGGTATGTGTTGTGTGCCTCTACCGTCTGAGTTTTTTGGTTCATCGGTTTAAGAATGGGCGTTCAGATGTTGAAACGTTGATGTGTTATTTTGGCGTTGCTGATACATATACACCATGTCACAAGGACCTGTGTGCCTCTTCTGGCCAAAACCTGATGTGTTACACAGAGAATGATGGTTCTTCGTTTTGGTTTATGACAGAAAACAGGGACTCCAGCAAGGTCACAAAATATTTTCGGTCGCTTAAACATGAACTCGACCATGAAAATCATTTCATGTCTGTATCTGATCTGGCAAGAGCACCCTTCGAAGTATATGTTACGGAGCAAAGGCTTGGGGATCTGGTTTTAGTCCCTCCTCGAAGTTGTCATCAGGTACTTAATTCTGGTGGAATGACCATCAAGATGTCCTGGTCACGGATGACATTGGCTGGGCTAGCTACGGCACTATATCACGAGTTACCCATGTATCGAAGGTGAAATACCTTGTCCATCCAAGCAACTATTCGCCTGGCTTACTATCTTTAGGGTCTGCCGATCGGAAATTTATCAAATTAAGAGCACCATTTACCATACACTTCGCAACTACACACAGAAGCTGGTAGAAACGAATACACACTCTCTCAACACCGCTGAGAACAACATTGTCGCGCAAGAGTTAGTGACTGTCCTTCGTCTCTACGACCACATTCTTATGGAAGAGTATTCTTGCGAGGGAACTATCCGATCCGATAACAAAGGGCAATCTGAGAGTCCAGCATCACTACAACTAGCCGACGAAATACATACTTGTGACTTCTGTGGGGCGGACATATTCCAAAACTATTTTAAATGTCTGGGTAAAAAACAGGGCGAGGAAGATTTCATTGTATGTCCAGGATGTTATGTTGAGGGTCGTACATGTGCTTGTCAAAAAATGGAGGGACGAGAGCGCCAAAGTTTTGATGTCCTTCTTAATGCCCGTTGGGATGCCATTCAGGCTTTGACAGGCGTTGGTTACTCATTGAAGTCTTTCGAAGGTACTTTATCTCTACAAGAGCAGAGATGGTACGCGGTAGATCGTTTTTATCCAAACATCGCACTTATCATCTATGGGACAGTTTCTTTGCGGAGCCGTCGGAGCGAAGTGTATTTCACGCAGCTTTTCTGCTATCCAAGATCAGGGCATCTGAGGTATGTGTTGATCAGGATCTATGTTTCATGACCTGTAGCTGAGAGTTTGCAAGCGCCAACCTTCAAGGCAATGTCGGATAAAGGGTGAATCTCATTCCGTCCCCTCATCGTGGGCACTTAATTGCAAAAAATGTCATTCATCCAAATGTTATCCACATCTTCTCAAAGAATCTAGGATGCATTCAATGCGTGCGCTTCTCCTTCAAGAGCGGGATCCGACCACAATTTCTTATCATGAAGATCATATCAACAAATTCCCTGATTATGACAAAGGGAAAGAAAGCCTATTCAACTCGCAGAGGGAAGGATCAACACCCAATTTTCATGTTCTCATGACCTATTATGCCATCACATTTCCAATATGCCAGCCTGTTAAACATGGACATGCAAGCCTCGGTTGGTACGATAACATGCCAAAAAGATCTCGTCAGGCAACATCCGAATCCTCCAGAAAGGGGGTATCTGTATCAATGAACATGGATATGGATTCCAAAATGGACCATGCGCACGTAGCTCACTCTTTAGGGAGTGGCTCACAACGAAGCATAAAGAATACTGCATATATCGAACTTAAGCCAATAGAACGTTGGCGACCTGTATCGTCAAAGTTGCGTCCGAGCTTGCTATCATCGGCCAGTGAATATGAATCTGATCACGAAGAGCTTGGTTCAGTGAGCAGTCAGTTTATTTTGCGATCAGCCCATCTACATGAATTTTCAGGATGATGATTACTCCAATGAAAGAAAAAACAAGAATGATAAGTTGTTATATTCGAAGCGTAGACATAGTGCGGACTGTAGTATCTCTCTTTGGCTGAATGTCTTTCTTATATTTCGTTACAGATGCAGCAGACACCGCGACTCGTGATCAATTGTCCGGCAAAAGTGAGATACTCATACTCAAATCGAATGTCTTCCTCAATTTCCTAATACAAATCCAGAAATTTCTCCGTCTGAGCCCGATCCCGTCCGGGGGGTAAAGAAACCTATGTACATCGGCACTGGTCGCCAAAGACTGCACGGCCCACTTAAAGATTATGTCACCGGAGATAAAACCGTGTTTCCAATCGGACCACCCGCTAAAAAGAGACGTAGGGAAGCAGAGAGGAGCTTCGATCGTGATGCCCCCGAGCCAAAAGAAGAGAAAACGCCGAGTTTTGCTGATTCTCTTGGTGCAGCAATCAATCAGGTAAGGCAAGGTGCAACTGAAGTTTGGACAAAGGGCGGCCCCTCCTCAACCCATGACGACCGGCAACGAAGTGAGTCTACTACTACGGAAATGGCAGCACCATCAAAGATGGCGAGTTCGACTGGTTCGACTGGTCAGGTTCAGATGCCTGTTCAAGATCACGTTCCTATTTTGGTCAATGTTGCTGATCTGCAGGATATGGTTGTGAAAACAGCAGAACGAGTTGTTCGTCAGTTGGTGGGAGATATGCCACACACGCTGTCGACTACTCATACTGCGGTTTCATTAATGACTGGATATGCAGCTTCCGGTCAATTCATGAACAACAACATGCAACTCCTATTTCCCTCTGTGTGTTCAGTATTCTCTTAGTTGTCATTATTTCCGTTTGATTCTCACTTCCTAGATGAGTCATTTCGCTGAGGCATCGTCTATGGGAAACACGAGCATTAAAAACAATGGTAGGTTCATTGACGTTACCCCATATCCTCTTATCTTGATTGGCGCCTCTTTTTTTGTGGAAGGAACACTGACAGATCATCAGCCTCATTCTGCGACAACAATAGTCAAAGACAGTCAACATCCACGGATCTTGAAAGACAGAGTCCAATCAAGCAAAAATCGAACCCAACCTGAGAGACAAATATCTCCTGTCGATCGTCGCACACAGCCACAGGCAATCCCATGGGGAGAAAACAGTGTGCGACGACAAAAAATTATCTACGATGACAATGAAGACGGTGACAATGAGGACTAGTCTTCCCTGTGAGCTATATATTATTTAAGCTTCCTTCACTCGTCTACACCTAATTTTCGCATCCAGTGTCCGATCTTGAAAATGATTGATTACTTTCTTCATATTAGTTTTCTGCTTCCCAACATTTTTTTTATGTTCTTCCATGCATCCCGTGTCTAAATGGTATATCGTAACTTTAAAAAAACGGTCACATAGATCTGTCAGAGAAAGGAAAATGAAAAGGGGTCGTTCGTGATAAAAAGGGAAGTGGGTGAGAGGCCAAGTGAAAACCAGTACCGTAGCGAGATTAGGCGACTTCAATAAAGGGTATATATAAATGGGCATAAGGAGCGTTTATGATGAGGAAAGCTGAAGATCATGTCGTGAAACGAAAGAGCTTTGAATAAACAACCAAGGCTGAGAGAACGGTAACAGTAACAGCCACGAAAGGAACCAAAGCAGAGGGGGAATACAGACGTCTAACATCGGCAGGTGAGGATCTTTAGCAGAGTGCTTTTCCGCGGGAGCTCATCGAGCTCTTGTCCATGATAGTCGCCACCGAGGGATACACCTGTTTGACCAGCCTGAGCACGAACCTGACTAACAGCGGGCGGTACTGTGCCAACGCTGGGTAACATTGGTGACGCACGAGGATATTGCTGGGTATTCAGATTGGCGTTCGCCATATCATAACCCTCATATCCGCCACTAGCCGCATTGACATATGGATGGGGGCTTCGTTGTGTCTGACCAATAGGAACATTGACTTGTGCAGCCCCTGATTGGGGTGTTTGTTGGCCAGTGACACCTGGGATCAATGTTGGAGGAATCTTTCGGGACTTGGATCCGTGTCGGACGAGAGCGGGGGAAGGAGGGACGACGGGACCTTGTGAACGTCGACGATCTTCACGTGTTTCCTTCTTTCGATCGGCACCCGATTGCATTTGATTGAGGACAGCGTTCTGGCTCTGCTGTTGATAAGGTCTGGTAATTACCAATCTTCGAGTACATCAAACTGCGTAACACTTACACCGGGAGAGACTTCCCATCCTCGACCATCTGGAATGCAAAAGAACCAGCGAATTAGCGAGAACCCAACTAGATGATTGGCGTAGCGTACCATTCAGGAGGTTCCAATCAAACGCCCCATCTTCCGCATCTCCATTGTTCTTCATAACCTTTGCAAATAATTCTCTCAGAAAGTCATAATCAGGCGCCTCTTCAAATCCCAGTTTGCGGACATAATTCAAATAAATCGCAAACTCTTCTGAACAATGGATGGTTCGAACATCAAAGCAGGTCAAGCACCAAAATTCGGATACACACCAGGGAAGCCCTCACAAAGCTCCTTGATAGGTGTCATCTGCTTCTTTTCGCCAATCTTCTCATACTTTTGCTTGTTTGTAGCAGCCTTGAGGCCCTGCCATGGTAGGTTGCCTCGAAGAAAATACATGAAGACATGACCAAGAGATTCCAGATCGTCTCGCCGTGACTGTTCTAGAACATGAACATGAGTATGCAAGGCAACGACACGCAAAGAACACACTATACCCACCTCGACCAAGATGCGTGTTAATGCTCATGTATCGCGCAGTACCACTAAGACTCTTGCGCTCCCTGTAGGGAATGTGCTGCTTTGTCTTTGGATCTCGGTATTGCTTGGCCATACCAAAGTCGACGACGTGTATCACTAGGAAAGGGTATGGCGTTATGGTAATAAGAAAAGGGCAGTGCAGAAAAAATGAACGAAAACTCACCATTGGCTCCCTTGGTACTGGGACGTCCTATTAGAAAATTATCGGGCTTGATATCACGATAAATGAGATTCTTTTCATGGATGGTTTGTACACGGGTGATCTAAGCGAAGGGTGAGGAGGGCTTGAGTGATTCATGTTCAGAGACTGACCATCTGCCGAGCGGCCATACAGACGGTCTTGATCGAAAACTTACGCCCACACATATCAAACAGATCTTCCAAGCTTGGGCCAAGAAGGTCAATCACAAGAATATTGTGTAGCCCCTCCTGACCAAAGTGATAAATCTGGGGAATACCAGCTATATTTGGCATGTGAGCCGAATTGTCACAGGAGACCTTGAGAAACGCACTGCAGCCAGCGAGAATACGATACGACCGACATTCGTCACGGAGCTGAGGAGCTTCTGCCTTGCGGGGTTCCTAGAGAGCACATGGGGTGAGTAGGTCTAAAGTATATGAGGCAGTGGGGTGCTGTGAGCAACATACAAATTTGATGGCGACGGTCTGAGAGTTGAGAAGGTTGGTCCCTGCAGAACGGCAGAACGAGAGAGACAGGTAAACGAGAAGATGTTGGCAGGAGAAATTCGAAAGACAACGGACCTTCGAAAATAACGCCGAAGGAGCCTTCGCCGATTTTGCGGCCGACGCGATAGTGGATGCCTACGAGATTTGCAGTGGTAGAGGCGTGCTGGCTCATGGAGTGCTGGAGGAGAGGAAGGACCAGCCAGGCCGGTGGAGAGAGAAAGAGAGAAAGCAGAAGAGGCCCGGCGTTAGCAAAGCGCTTCAAACCATCACCAGGCCAAATATGTACACCGCATAAACAAGATTATTCCCTAGTACTGTACTTTACAAGCAATCGCAGAAATACTCAGCATCACCACAGTCAGCATCAGCTTCCTTATCCCTGACTGCCTTCTTTCGGCTGCCCAAGCCTCCGCACCCACTGCCTTATATCTCTCCCACACTGGTGAGAGCGAGAGCCACCAGAATAGGGCAACGGGCCCTGGGAATGTTGCTATGATCTTTCCTTGCTTTCTGTCCGCCCGATAATAGCTCATGCACTCTGTCCAGACCGATTTCTGCAGCCGCTCCTGCAGCCACTCGTTGTATTTATCTGTCGCCTCATCTGTAATCTCAAAATACTTGGCTTTTCTCTCAAGCACAGGCTTTATGAGCTGCAGAGCTAATCCGATCTGTATTCAACGGCATTTGAGCATCCATTCTGTCCGATCAATTGGCAATGACGCCACAGTACTGACCTGTGCTTCTTGACTGAATATCACAGAGGCATGTCCCGTAGCTACATTAGGCCCTAAATAAGACTTTAGTACCAAATTTTCACTATAAACACAATCGATCTAACACCTACCAAGAAGTATATACAAGTTCGGAAAGCCTGGTATCGAACTTCCCAGATACGCAGTAGCTCCGCCCTGTTCTTCGAAGTATTCACCTATTGTCTGGTCCTTGCTGCCCTTGACATTGATCATTTCGGAGGCTTCCTGCGATGCGCCGCTCAACCGGTTATATAGAAGGCACAGCCGAACTTACAAGGGTATAACCCGTTCCGAAGATGATGATATCCAAAGGAATCACTTCTCCTGTCTTGAGCTTGATCCCTTCTTCCACAACCTCCTCAATGCCATCCCAATTCAGTGACACATTGGGCCGATGAAGGGATTTGAGATAATCAGGATCAACGATAATCCTCTTACATCCAGGAGCTATACAAAGTACCCATCTATTATCAGCGACTCAAAGACGTTATAATCATGGAAGAAGAATCTTACAATAACTCGGAATCATTTTATCTACATACTCCTTGGGAGCTTCGTGCCTGATATATCTGCTCAAAAGCTTGATCTGGGAAGCCTACTCGACACCTTATTGTTATAAAGAAATCTCACCTTTCTCCCAAGCTGTGTTATGATCTTGTTCTCTTTAGAGAAAGTCACGGCAACTATATCGGACTGTAGAATGCGATTAACAATTAATCCTTCAAGTTCCACACCTAGTTCATACCCA
>Ga0153934_1000648_pt1 | contig 9969 bp, 12 predicted proteins | sample TSNJ018MetaG_FD_104708 | JGI IMG/M metagenome (GOLD analysis project Ga0153934, IMG submission 104708) | Attine ant fungus gardens microbial communities from New Jersey, USA - TSNJ018 MetaG | ecosystem: Host-associated > Fungi > Mycelium > Unclassified | place: USA: New Jersey, Wharton State...
TTATATCAACATCGGCCATTTCCGAGGTCATGCCGAGCATGGCGTGTAAATATTCATTATCTGTCTTTATCATAGCAAACATTGATTCTCCTCATTCGAGCTAAGCATTGAAGTCTACATTTGAATACAATAATGGGGTTGTGGCACTGCGTAACGGTCTCCAGTACATACTTCCTTATTGAGCTTCTTGACGTGTAATGTAAAACTTCTCACATTGTTTGCTTTCGCTTCGCTTCGAAATCACTGCTACTTTCCATGCTACCATGCCCTCCCTACCAACCGAGAACCCAATAAGTGCTGTGAGCGACAGATTCGCACGGATAATCTTCCAGAATTCACAGTGAAAGGGATTCTAGGCACACAACCACACTGCTAATGCAGAAGAACACACAAACAATGGTCTTATAGTCCTTGCCATGGAGGAACACACCAAGGCTGCTGAAGCCTTCGCAGCCGCTATCGAACGAAGTCATGATGAATCGGTCAGCTCTTTTCCTACTTTACGCATGCAACAATGATCAATCGCTCTATTTTTGTAGGCAAAACGCACCTTGCGCATGCTCTACAACGAGCAATTGAAGGAAAGTCGAGAACTCAATCGACGTATTGAAAAACTCCGGGAAGAGGGTAAAGATCCTTCATTGCCACAACCCACAACGGCATCCAACATGCAACCCAAAAACGCTCTGATTCCTCACAGAGCGATGACGTCTTCACCTCAAGTACCTGGTCGTATGGAATCACCTCAACCTCTGCAAAGAATGACAGATACAGTAGACGAGTCTTTCATGCTCCTAGGTGGTCAGCAGGTAAGTAAAAATGAGCCCCTGATTTTTCATTGTTTTTCGCATGGATGATGTTAGTCAGAGCCTGGTGATCCATTCAATCAGTTTTGGAACATAATGCAAGGAATGCTCGATACTCTTTCCTCCCCAGTGGCATTCGCAACCGCCCCCTTAAGCAGCCCCAATGCCTCCAATGCTCCAACTTCATTACCAAATGGTTTGGCGCACTCAAGAACGCCACCATCTTCCATGTCTCTTAAGAGCTCAAGCTTCAATGGTGATACGGAAGTGGGTGAACCTATCTTGACGAGACTTGGACGGAGGATCGGAATGACAAAGGAGACTATTCCAGGGATGAGGCATTCACACAAAAATCCACAGGTCGATGCATCCTCAGAAGACGACTTTGATGAATCATTATTTGACGTCGGTGCGCCTATTCTCTGTCTTTCCCCGTTTAATCATTCTCATCTATCCAAAGGTGATGATCTATCCGAGTCTTTCCTTGTTATTCCATCAGGCTCAGAGATAGGGGCGCTGCGAAAGGAGAATGCAGCTCTGAAGGTAGAGGTGGCTAATCTGCAGAAACGGCTCGAAATGGCAGAAAAGGTGCTTCATTTACATGAAAAACAAGATCGACAATTGAGGGATAGTATATATCAAGCTAGGAGAGAGGTTAGCCTCCACCATCCTTATTCGCTTTGTTTTGCTCCTACGATCTCTAGGCACAAAGAGTAATGGGTAGTTCGATGCAACAACGAATAGGCCCTGATCTGGCCAACCTCAACCTCAATGTTACACCACCAGTATCAACACCATCTAGTCGGGAGAACCAATATCTACAGAGAATTAAAGAGTTGGAGAACGATGTCCGACAAGCTCGGGTCGAAAATGAGAAAAATGTGCGTACATCGTGCAGATGCTCCCATGAATTGTGCTGATTTGACATACAGCAAGCGATGATCAGGAAGTATCGCGAACGATGGGACAAACTGAAAGAGTCTGCTAAGCGGAAAAAGGAAGCGAAGGCTGCTGCTGCCGCCGCGGCATCGCCGGTGAGAGAGCGCATCGTGGAAGAACCCGAGGCCGAAGAGGAGTTGGACGACACGTAAATTAGGACTTTTGTTGTATCGTTTGTACTGTCAGTATTACTGTATGGCTTTCCGTGTAAATGTACGACGTATGAAAAATTGTAGGTTATGCGAAGAGGCCAAAGTCGACGATGCTTAGTGACCGAGCAAATTCGTGGAAGTAGTGGGTTGCCTGTAGGGAATCTGCCTCGGACATCACTCCGTTTGCTGATATGAGAGGAATGTTGAACGTCGCAACTAGATCAACGTTCTTTGATGGTACACGATACAACGCCATTAAAATTTTCACGGTATCCGGTGTGGCCGGGTTGGATTTCTTGATCAACTGGGTGCCCTGAAGGACGACCGCATGTGGTGTAGCGTCTCCTCGGGCATTGGGTATTCCACCGATCTGTTCTATTTCAGCTTTCTCAGCATCGTTGTCGTGCGCCAAAGCATCAAAGTGAAATCTGTAAAGGAAATTTAGTAAGGATACATTAATTGATTTTTCGAAGCACTTGCTCTATTGCTTTCTGGCCTTCAGATTCTGGGACGGTTTGCAGTACTTCAACTACAATGCTGATGTCACTGGATTGGGAAATGAAAACCTCTTGGTTATCAGGCAGTGGGCGAAACGTTCTAATGACCATTACTTCATTGCAAAGGAGCGGCAGGAGTCATCTCACGATACGTCGATGAGATCCTTGGGTGCCTCAACGGTGATAGCCCCACCAAAAAGACTGCGAGTGACAAGGGATACTGACATGTGTGGCTAGTTAGATCTTGATACACTGCCAGGGTTATTTTTACACGTGACTATATTAGCTAGTCACGGGAACGCTTATTTGTGGACTCCAACGCGTTGAACGTTGGAAACGATGGACTCAAAGCGGCGTTCTGTGATGCAGCCCCCGGGCGACGCTCACGGGAATCGGTCAAATATTCCAGTGCCTTCCACTACTAAGAAACCCCCAGCCAACCCCCGCATGTCTCTCGCTGGATCTGCCATGCGTGCTCCCAACTCGTCACTTTCGCTCAATGTACCCGGCTCTGCCTTCAAGTCCTCAATGATGCGCTCGCAGAATAATCCACTGCTTGCAAGTGTCTCAAAGACAATACAAGGGCGAACACCACTTCACAAGTACGTTCTATTTATGTGGTCAGAGACTGGTGGCTTGAAGAGATCTCTCTTGTAGCGCGCGACGACCTTCAATATGGTCCGGTGGGGGCCAAAGCCAACAACAGGGCAATCAACCATTCAAAGATACTCGTCCACTCCGTGATAGACAATATCAAGCCAAAATGAGGCACGACATCTTCATCTTTCTCCAGAGCGCAGGCCTCGAGATCGCACCCAGTACTCTCAACAACATCCAGGGCAAGGAATATCGTACTATATTCGAGTTTCTTGTCTTGATTCTTGATCCTGCTTATCCATTTTCGAGCGGCAGGTTTGAGGATGATTTTGCGCCCGCGTTGAAAGCCCTTTATTATCCTTATTCTCATGCGTTGGATAACAGATGGCTTGCTGCACCGGCAAGTATGCACTCGTGGCCTCCGTTACTGGGTGTATTGCACTGGTTGGTGGAGATGTGCAAGGTAAGCCTAATGAAACCGTCAATATCCGTCGACTGACACTCCGTTAGCTCCGGGACGAATATTTCGCTAGTGGGCACCCTACTCTGCAGGATACTTCACGGATCCCCGAGGAGTTTGAGGACCCGATGGACCATCAAGCAATTGCATTTCAGTATTATGAACATGCATACGAAATGTGGTTGAATGAGCTGGATGAATTTGTGGAAGCTAACGAGGACCTCGATTTTCGTTACAGTAAGCTCAGCATCTTCTCTTGCCGAGATGTATTTGAAACCACGACATTAGATAAGAAAAATGAGAAAGTGGAAAACGACTTACGGGAGCAACGGGAAAAGCTCAAAGCAGCTCAAGCAGAGCTGAAAAAGCTCAAATCATCAGAAGTAGGTCGCTTTCTCCAATGACAGAGTCTGATAGCTTGACCAGTTGCTACAGCCTCCACGAGTGATATTGGAAAGGGAACATAATACCCTCGTTCGTGATCGTGAAAAATACCTTGGTATTTTGAAGCGATATGAGTCACGAAGAGAGAAAGTCAAGGAGGTGATCGCATATGAAAAAGCGGAAAAGGTCACATTGAGTAAGTTGATAGTTTGACGTTCAGGTGAACTTTTTGATTAAACCGATTCAATAGAGTCGAAACTTGAGGCACTGACAAACACTCTTGCACATCTGACAAATGTCGTGCGGGAGCAAAATCTGACCCCTGAAGAGGTGGCCAAAATGAACAACGATCATGAGCAGTTATCGAAGAATCTTGATGAGCTACGACAGCGCATGGCTGATACACATCGTCACGTCATGAACCTGGAAGTCAGTGTATCTAATAAAACAAGCTCAGCTGAAGATGCCCTAGAGAAGTACATTCATCTATTGGTTTCACTCGAACTGTATCCAACACCCCCACCCCCCCTGGATCATGCAAATCTAGCCCTGGAACTGAATCCTGCGGCTCCAACACCTCAAGATCTACTGCAAGGAGCAGATCTCCGGAAAACGGTCCGACCGATACTCAGTTCAATCGCTGATGCTAAGCGAGCGGAACGAGCAGATTCGGAGAATGAGAAGATCAAAGTCGAGGCCGAGCTAGATAAAATTATACAAGAATGTGAGAACTTGGAAGAGGAGATTTTGGAACTGGAAAAGCGAGCCAATAGCGTCAGCTACCAGGCCGATGAAATACGTGATGTACGCTGTCTTCTCATTGTTCCGTGTTTGAGATCACTCACCCTGGTCCAGGTTGCCCAACGAGATGCGGTAATTGCTACACAGGACATTGATAACCTCGAACACAATATCGCCCAAGCTAAAGCCGCAGCGATTGCCAACGGGACAGGTGTCAAGTCACGACTTCAAAATTTGGAATTCAGGTGGGCCATTTCGTATCTGTTTTTGGTCGCCATGAGCTGACATCGTCGCCGAAAAGCTATCGAGAGCAGATTGACAAAGTTGCAAGGCTGAAAGAGGAAACTATTCGCTCTATTGTTAAGAACACTCATGATATTGTGGTATTCAAGGAAGAGGTGTCTCGGCATTTACTTGAGCTTCGTGATTTTGCAGAAGCGGAGTAAAACAGATATCTAGATAGTCGTATATTTATTTTGCAAAGTTTTTTTAGACGTGTTGGCAGGTTCTCTATGTACAATCTATTATAATGTTTTGATCCTGTGTATCCACTATGTTGTATCTGCTCTTTCTTATGAATGATTCATTGCAACATCAAAATCACATGGTTCTATTTTCAGATTGTCACCCTTGACAATACATGGTACAGTCCTTTGTTTCCATCTCGACTTGCCATTGACCTTCGGAGGGACTAGTAATTCTCAACTTCAGGTACCTTAATTGTCTCCGCTCTCTGGTTACAACATAAATTCTTTCTCGACGCCCATAATGCTGGGATTCATAACACTGCCCTCATTCTGTTGTCCTCCGAAGCATGATATGATCCTCTATTTTGCCGCCAGACTGTACGAATCGGACAACCACGCACGTTGTGTACGATCCATTGCCTATAGATGTGTAGAACATAGCCGTTGGCATCCGAGTCGACAGCTGTGCACTAATTGAGTACTCTATTCATTGTCGTCGGAGTGTACCTGGGCGCATAACTCTTTTTTATGACATGAAACATGCTATCTTTCTCCGTGCGTCTTGTTGCGGAACTCTGTGGATGGTCGTGAACCTCTGGGACTTGTTGCGGACAAATCTTTGCCGATGCCCGACTCTCTCCCTATAGTTGACATCCCAAGGGGAGCTTATCAGAGCACTGCCTATCTTGTAACGGAAATGAAGCTGCTGTGATCCACTCCGGCGCTCTATAGCCCTTGAGCCTATTATCATGGTTAGTTCTCCTTTTGGTAGCTCCTGACGCATCATTTTGTTCCATGTCGGCTTTATACCTACCCATTGATGGCAGTGACGCCTTTCATTAAGCTTATCTGGGGATCAAAGGCACAGTATCTATCGCTTGTACATTGTTACCGAAGTGGACAAAAAAAAATTCGTATCGAGTATTTAATGCACTGCAAGTTGGAGGACTGTTCGTGAGTTCACTCATTTCCTATCCCTCGACCGTTCTCTTCCATTGTCATGTCCACTGAGGTTCGCCATCTTGATCTGCCCCAGACACTAGACATAGAGTCGGGGCATCATGAACCCTGGTCACTGCAGACCGTCAGCGAAAAATCCTCGCTGCCAAATACCCCTTCTTCCCAGACTTTGGTCTCGAACAGTAAACCGGGCTCTGTGTATCCCTCGGGAGAAAAGTACGAGATTAAACTCGAGTCGGAGAGCCCACCAAAGCCTGTATCTGTGCCCAAGCCAGCAAAGAAAAAGGTGTCAAGATGGATACTTTGGAACCTGTGGTTCAACACCTATAGGTATGAGAATCCCCTTGTAATTTGAACAGCTGATTTTTTGACGAGATTTCACAGGAAGTTTTTTGTTTTTACCTTGTGCTTTAATATGATCGGTCTCAGTCTTGCGGCATCTGGTCATTTTCCGTATGCTGCCAACTATGCTGGTAGCATTGCCGTTGCAAACTTTAACTTCTCCATCTTGATGAGGAATGAAGTATTTGGACGCCTTTTGTATTTATTCTTTAACACACTCTTCGCAAAGGTTTGTTGTCCCCCCGTTTGCCCAATCGATGGGCATTGACCAAAAAAAATGCTTCTAATCAACAGTGGCCGCCTCTCTGGTTCCGTCTGGGAATCACGTCTGCGCTTCAACATCTAGGGGGTATTCACAGCGGCTGTGCACTCTCGGGCATTGCTTGGCTTATGTTTAAGGTTGTCAATAATTTTAAGAAGATGGATATCATACACCCTGCTATTCTATCCCTGGGTTTGGTGACACTCGTTGCGGTCATCCTCAGTTCCGTAGCTGCGATTCCTTGGGTCAGAAACACACATCATAAGTAAGTTTTCTTGATCGATTGTCGAGAGCAATCTGATATTGATATCCCACCCCTAAAGTGTCTTTGAGCGCCATCACCGTTTCATTGGGTGGATCGCCTTGTTCTGTACTTGTACGCCACTTCCCCCCGACGATTCTCTTTCCAATGTCAGTTGACGATCATGGTATAGGGGCATTTGTCATTCTCGGAGACCTTTATGTCCCGGAAACTCAGACATGGAATCTGAGTGGAACTCATATTGCCAGACAACAGGATTTCTGGTTTACCATGGGTATGACAGTCGTGTAAGTCTTCACTCCTTTACGAAATAGAGATATCACTTAGACTAGTATATGCAGCATCGCTCTGCCATGGTTCTTTATCCGCAAGGTTCCAGTAGAAATCGAGTTGGTATGTGTTATTTCCATCTCTGAAGCACTATATAGCCGATTGGCTGATTCGAACATTGCTCTTTGAAAGCCCTCGTCAAAAGCTGCCATCATCAAATTTAAGCGTGGAATGCAGCAGGGTCTCCTAGGGCGTGTCAGTCGCTCGCCCATATGGGAGTACCATCTCTTTGGCATCATCAGTGAAGGAACGCAGGCAGATTGTCACTACATGGTTGCTGGTGTTCAAGGTATCTAGCTCCCGTTCGATTAGCTGTTTCATGCACTCAGCATTCGTCTTCAAATAGGTGACTTTACGAGGAGCTTGGTCAAAGATCCCCCTAAAGCGCTTTGGACAAGGGAACTCAAGGTAAACCAATTTTCTGGTCGTTTTATGCCATTTGAAAATGACATATTAATCTCACTTTTTTTTACTTAGCTCGCCGGCGTCTCGAATTCGTCCAAACTATACAAGCGCGGTATCCGTATCTGTACTGGGACTGGTATCGGTGCCGCCTTATCCACTTGCATACAATCACCTGATTGGTCAGTAAGCTTAACCAAACGGAGAAAATTATAACTGACACATGTATAGGTACTTGATTTGGATAGGTATGCGAGTATCACGAAAGAGGTTCTTGGCAACATATTGAAAATTTTTTATTTTGTCAGGTTCGGACCAAGAGAAAACTTTTGGTCCTACTATTTCCGGGCTTATCCAGAGACATATGGACCCGGACCGCGTATGCCTTTGGGACACTAAAAAACGGGGTGGAAGGCCCGATACTATGAAGTTGTTAAAGGAGATATATGAATCTTGGAATGCTGAAGGTGAGAGCCTTCTTCGGCGAGAAGAACCTCCAGATTGATCAATTTCAAATGATCATTAGTGGTGTTCATTACCTCAAATTATACTGGAAACACTGAGATTATGCAGGGTTGCAAGGATGCTGGAATTCCTGCATTTGGAACATTGTGGGATTTTGTAAGTCCTTTTTGTGACGGTGATTTGAGATCGAGCTGAAAATTTATGTTTCTAGTGATCATGTTTGTTGTATCTTTTTTTTTTTCAACTTGCACCGCCAATACGCGATCACGGGCACATTTCTCACAACAAAATTACTCGGAATTTGTTTAGATATCTTTCACGATAGTCGTTTAATCTTTAAGATCTTAGCCCTTCGGAAAATTCTGTAGACAACTGGAAATCTCGTAATAAACCATGTCAGCAACTAGATCCCCATATATATACATATGTTATACTTGTAAGTGACCCCAATATTGCAGCATCAGTGATATAAAATTAGTGCACGGACACTTTGATTGTCATGACACAGAACGATGACAGGTAGGCACGTGAGTCAAAAATAACAATGCTCAAAGGCCCCCAACAAAAGTCCAGCGGGGTTCACGATGAATCCTTGAAGAACGGTCTGGAGATTCTAGCAGGTGATCTCATCTTGCATGTGGGGAGTCTAACGCGTCAATCGTATCGACTGATGTTCTTGAAGCTTAAAAACCAAAAAAAGTCCTTCCTTTGTTCTGTCGACTTACTAACACCACATGCATTCATTTTGTTTCAGAAATCCTTATCGAGTAAAGTTTCGATGATAACCACAGTGCTAGCTCTAGAGCTCAAGAACCCTGTGTTCGAGTATCAAATGCTACACTAAATCAAATCTTTTGTTTCATTGCTTGACATTGGTAGCTGCGTTACATGATTTAGATACAGATAAATAGGTGTGCTGAATAGACTGTTCGTCGTGCGTTTTCCAACGAGTCTCCCCCTGATATTCTGTTGCTCGTCCTTAACTCAACACCCTGGTCCAGCAGAGATTTCTGATCGGCGATGCGTTAAGAATGGTCCTCCAACTTTCGGGATTCTTCATATACGCATTACATTCTCTCTGGCACCCGCGCGCTTATTCTACCACGAAGGGTTGTCGTACCTCTCGATCAGGCCAATTCTGCAAATCCACTACTCCTCCCTACACCATCTCTAAACCCCACATGTCAGCTCCAGCAATCTATCTCGGCATCTCAACCCATTTTTAACCTCAAACCATCTTTGATGTACACACGTGTGATAATCATAATGATGCGATCTTCAATTCTTGTGTGAACCGATCTACAAATCTGATAACAAGTAACAGTTCTTGGATCTCATCGGCCTTTTCTTGCTCTTTTCGATCTTGGCGGACCATGCTGTGTGAGATGCTCTTCTTTACCCTGTTATGGATAATCCTCCACGGTGCGGAAAAGCCAAAAGCAGACACTTTCCTTGTCTCTAGTCGGAACAAGAGACTCAAATTAAACCAAGACTGAGACCATAACGACAGACTTTTCTCCAAAGAGACAAGACTACTTACACCAACATCATGCCAACACCCCCCAGATCGCGTCAACACAAAAGGTCAACTCCACCAAAACAAACCATCCATCCACACATACAAAAAAAAAAGGCCAGACATCTACCATTTAACAACTGAGACAAAACCTTATGAGGACCAGACGGACTACTTATGATGTTTTTATAGACTACTTACGCTAACAAACTCTTAAACGATGACACTAACAAGGTGACATTACAGACTATACTAGTCCGTATAGGCGATGAAAGGGGGGGAACGACGGGTACTAAAAGGGAGGCTTGAAAGAATTATATGAAACTTCACGGTGCACACAAAGTAACCGTCACCGCAAAGTTGGCCAAAAAAAGGGGGGGAATGAAA
>Ga0153934_1000658_pt1 | contig 9927 bp, 9 predicted proteins | sample TSNJ018MetaG_FD_104708 | JGI IMG/M metagenome (GOLD analysis project Ga0153934, IMG submission 104708) | Attine ant fungus gardens microbial communities from New Jersey, USA - TSNJ018 MetaG | ecosystem: Host-associated > Fungi > Mycelium > Unclassified | place: USA: New Jersey, Wharton State...
CGATTGAAGATGTTGGTCGACGAATGGGGACAGTTATGTTTTTCGCAGCCCTGGGGGCTTTAGCAGGTCCCCCTATTTCTGGGGCTATCAATGCTTCAACTGGGAGCATTAAGGCTGTCAGTTACTTTGCTGGTAATGATTCGTAGTCTTGTCCCATTTGTTTTGCGATGTTCACGGATATTTATTAGGAAGCACCGTCCTTCTAGCCGTGATCATGATGTGGATCACTCGCTACTTGCTACTGAAGAAGTTTTTGGGCAAGTTCTAAACGTTCGCCATCTTTCTGTTCCTCTTCTTCTCCATAAACTAGATTCCCATACACGCATTTCTCTACTTTTAGATTGACAAGATCTTGATGGTCTAGATACCGAAACACTTCGGGGTTTATTGTCCCTTCGCACCTCTTTTGATGACATTCATGTGGATCTTGTACAACTATCTAGATATTACAATAACAGTACCCTTATTGCCAAAGCGGTAATTATCAGTTGAGGTGTACCGCCGCAGCGTAAAAATAACTTGAGGCACATCGACAATCATCGCACTAAATCTCTGTACAGCCCACACAGCTTGGTGCACCAGCGCAGAGCCGCATTTGTTCCTTTGTACCCCCGCACTAGCCATGATGATCAATCAAGATCTCTAGACTAGAAGGTACACCTGGTCTCGACCACGCTGATGGTATGCCCAGATCATGCAAGTATATATGGGCTGTGGTGCTGATAATGACGCCATTGTAGTTTGCGAACTGGCTCCCAAAGATAGATGCATCCAAGTTCCATTACGTCTTTGGGAGACTAAAGCATAGCCTTCAGAATCCTCTTCGCTATCTCACCCCTGATGTGCTATCACAAGCACAGTACTAGCTGAGAACACGATGGCTCATTCACTTCGTGTAGTCTAGTGTAGAACAAATTGTGACTGGTCGATGTAAATACTACTCATGGGTCTGTACGGACAAAACCAAACATGCACCGCTTTCTTCACCAGACTTGTTTACCACGGCTGCTCACTCTGACTACCATAACAGTTGTAATGTAGGTGAATGAGTCTAATGATTTGTGGAGGGATTGAATTAAAGCTAGATTCATGGCATGGTGTGCATCTGGTACGCACCTGATAATTTTCGGTAAAAAATGCTGTGTTCAGGCTGCGGAACAGATCCCTCGCAGGTGCGAGGTAGGCGAGCGGGCCCGAATATAGGAGACATGTTTGTACGGTGTCAGAATATTTCCTTCCGATCGTTGGACATCATAAATTGATAGTGTCAAGGCGTCAACAAATTTGAGCCCTGGTGTTCTTGGACTTTTGCCTCATTTTCCAGAATATTTGATCGTTTAACGAAAGCTAACTCTTGACAATGCTCTCTTCAATGCTCCAGAGACTTAGGACCTTTCAAAAAGGAGTTACAGGGAGTAGCAGGCAATTATTATATGTTGATTTGACAGATTAAATTGCGAGTTCGTCGGTGAGAAGGTAGTTGAAACAGGGACAAGTAGACAGTTGTCATGAAGCCAAAGACAGAGTTTCACTCTCGGAGAGACAGGAAGATAAGTTTCGCCCTGTTCGGTATGGAGATCAGGTCCAGTCTTCGGCAATCCGAACGGCCCTGGATCTGACAAGCCCACTCATTTAGGCTGCAGTCATGAAACCATGACTGTATGATCTCGGATGAGACAATGTTGTCAAGACAATGACTTGCCTCTCATACTACTTGAAAAATTCAATACCCTTTTCCGGGTTTTGTCCGAACCTGGAAGTACGTTGAGGATTATTTGAGCTTAGACGGCAGAACTCTTGTTGTTGCAGCGGTTCAGGCGGAGTTCAAAGATCACGGAGATTTCCGGTAAAGCTGTGAACGTAAAAATGTTCATGGTCCTCAGTTGAGGATCACCATTAACGGCCTCTGACTATCCCAACTGATCTACTTGTGAACTTATTTTTCGAGCATCGTCTAACGGATCTTTGACGTACCGATAAGAAGCAATTCATGTCAGCGTATGCACAATCGCTTCAAAAATTTACCGACTGGCCTTCTCATCTTTGGTTCACAGAGAAGAATTTCAAGATGTCCTCGAGAACGAGATTGAGTCCAATTGGGACCAAGTCGTAGATAAGTGCGTGTGATCTCGTATCGTTGCGACTGAGCATCGCCTAATCTGTCACTGCGCCTTCTTAGCTTTGATAACATGGACTTGAAGCCAGAACTCCTTCGTGGAATCTATGCTTACGGGTGAGTAATCGACTGATATGATATGGTGTCTCCTGACATGTATTTTTTTGCAGTTTTGAGCGTCCTTCTGCCATTCAACAACGTGCTATCGTTCCTGTCGTGAAAGGCCACGACGTTATTGCCCAGGCGCAGTCTGGCACAGGAAAGACAGCTACTTTCTCTATCTCCATCCTCCAACAAGTGAGTCCGTACATATTGGATGTGCTGAGCGCATGTGAATGTTTGTTTCGTGATTTAGCTCGATAAAAATATTAAAGGGACCCAAGCATTGATTCTTGCGCCCACCCGTGAACTTGCTCAGCAAATCCAAAAAGTCGTCATCGCCTTAGGCGACTACATGAACATTGAGTGCCATGCATGCGTTGGTGGGACTAACGTTCGTGAGGACATGGCTAAACTCCAGGAAGGTGTCCATGTTGTGGTTGGAACGCCGGGTCGTGTCTTTGACATGATTAACCGCCGCGCGTTGAGGACTGACAATATTAAAATATTTTGCTTGGATGAGGCCGATGAAATGTTGTCGCGCGGATTCAAAGATCAGATATATGAAGGTGACTAGTTCAAACACCTCCCTCCTTTTCTGCCTTCTGACAAGATGACAGTTTTCCAGCTGCTCCCTCAGGACACACAAGTTGTCCTTCTTTCCGCCACTATGCCTGCCGATGTTCTTGAAGTCACTAAAAAATTCATGCGTGATCCCGTTCGCATCCTTGTGAAGAAGGATGAATTAACTCTCGAGGGTATCAAGCAGTTCTATATCGCTGTAGAAAAAGAGGAGTGGAAACTGGATACTCTATGTGATCTCTATGAGACCGTCACGATTACTCAGGCTGTGATCTTCTGTAACACCAGGCGGAAGGTGGACTGGCTGACGGAAAAAATGCATTCTAGGGAGTTCACTGTTTCTGCTATGGTGAGTCAGTCATACATTAGATAGTCATTTTTCCTCATGAATCCCTTCAGCATGGTGATATGGAGCAGAAACAACGAGAAGTTCTGATGAAAGAGTTCCGATCTGGGTCATCTCGTGTTCTTATCACCACAGATTTGCTAGCCCGAGGGATCGATGTGCAGCAAGTTTCGCTTGTCATCAATTACGATCTTCCAACCAATCGTGAGAACTATATTCACCGTATCGGTCGTGGTGGTCGCTTTGGACGTAAGGGCGTTGCTATTAATTTTGTAACCACCGATGATGTGAGGATGTTGCGGGATATCGAACGTGAGTTTGTTTTTTTCTGCTGGTTCTGATGCCCACTCATGATTATGATGTCAGAATTTTATAACACCCAGATTGACGAGATGCCCTTGAACGTTGCGTGAGTTTCTTTCTGGATGCTTTTCTTCCTTTGTTCTTATCGTCTCGTCAGCGATCTCATCTGATTCCTTCTTCGAGCTTCTGGATTTGTCTTCGTTTTCTTTTTATGTCTTTTCACGCTCATGACTGACTTTACGATCCATCTTGCCGCCCACGCCTTCTCCGTATAATACATACCACCAAAAGTGCCTCTAACTAGTTTTACTCCTCATTCTTGCTTTTTCCTGTAATATGTATGTATTAGGAGTAGTGGGATATGCACGGATCGGTTCAACGCCTACTTTAGGCGTGATGAGGTATTCGAACACTCTTGGACCCTGTTTCATCTAATGGAAAGGGACGTTCATATCCATATGGAGTGGGAAATTCCGTCAGGCAGTGAGAAGACGTATCAAGTCGAAAGTTAATGTTTTCGGTCTATGCAGGTATTCTTATCTTAGGCGGTTTGTTCCGATGACACAGCTTGGTTTCCGGCTTGTGACATTGCCGCTTAATTCGATCCAAGTCTGCACCGCAATGTGCTGAGCACTTCAATTTGTTCACACATGGGCTTTCGGCTGCGCATGCTCGAAGCATGTTCCGACCTGAAGATCATGCCTAATAGAGATTCGGAGAAAGTGAATGAATGGGCTAAAAGGTTGACCGTTTGATCGTCAAGTTGATTCCTCAACAACCCCTCCCCTTACCGCTAAAACTTGGCGAGGGTTTACCTCGTGTTTACATCAGGTTACCTGTAACACTATATTACATTAAGACAGACGGTCAACCCTCCTCTTCGACCGACAGCTCTTCTTCACCTTGACCCTATATCGACCCTTTCAAAAAAGATACGTGGAATAGCACCACTCAATCGCTGCATTCTTCTCTTGAACTGTAAGCCAGAGCACTTCTTGGCAGAGAACCCAGTCTTAACAATAACCGCAGGCATTAAAAACACCATGGTTAGTCGATTATTCCAACCTTTATTCCATCCTCTGCGCCATGCGCTATTTCTGTTCCGATCCTTTGATCCTTCGCATTCATCCGTCTGTCTGGCCCATTCTATTTAAATGTACCAGATATCCATATCGTAAATCTGGTTGCCATTGCAGAAGTTTTCTTCCGTACTTCAAAACTTCCCCAACTCGGTTTCGGCATCACTCCATCAATTCCCTAATGTATAAAAGCTCGCTTTGCTAATCATCTTTGTACCCTTAGCCTGCCACTCACTCCGCAACTCACCTTCACCTTCACTGCGCTCTCCCTTCCAATTCCCATCACCGACCACACGGTCAACGATCACCAGCTAAAATGAGTCAAACATCATCCAATGCGCCACTATCACGCAATGTCTCGGAAATTATACCGAGGCTCTTTATCTCAGACCTTTCGTTTGCTGAGAATCCGGCCTGCCTTATCCAGTACAAGATCACTCATATCCTTTCCACTTTACCTGAGAAAGTACACCAACCTCCAGTCTCTGTCCTTCCCGTTCAACCTGTTCGAATGCAAATACGAGTGGAGGATTTTCCTTTTGCAGAACTCGCCGCCTATCTGCCAACAACCACGGCTTGGATTAATGATGCTCTATCTCGCGATCCCAACTCTCGTGTTCTGGTGCATTGTGTGGAAGGAATCAGCCGGAGTACTAGTGTCGTAGCAGCGTTCTTGATGGCGCAGTATAGCTGGAGTCCTCAAGAGGCTATTCAGTACATTAAGAGCAAACGGAGGGTCGCTAATCCCAATTTTGGATTCATACAGCAGTTACACGAATATGGAAGACGGTCCCTTGGGCGAACGCAGCCTTGATAACCCCATCTCATATCAGCCAATTCCGCTCTCAACCCCTAATAATCCATAACCCGAGTTCTTCAATTCGAAGAACTGAAACTTGAACCGAAACGTTCCTCAATACCATCCGAGTGGCCACAAGGCTCTATCTATCCCATCAGTTCTCTTGGCAAATTTTACATCCATGGAAATGGTGGAAGTTTAAGTTTTGTGTCTGCTCTGCAACCTTGTCTTCTTTCCTTGTTCAACTGCTTTCGTACAGACATTCAGGCTATTGCATTGTAACATACTGATAACCTTTTCCTCTATCGGATCGTAGCACTCAGCTTCTCAATTTGGTTTGCACTAAGTTTTCTAGGCATGGACTGTGATGTAGCTAATGCAGTATCGTACAATTACTAAAATCGTATATCTCGGTTTCAGATATCACGAAATCCATCCATTTTACGTTACTTTCCGTGTCAACGTGAGACAATGATTGGGTCAGCATATGGGTAAAACAATATTCGGCGACATGATATGACCCACTCACTCACCCTTGAGAGGGTAGGGAATAATTTCTGACAAGTTTAATCGCCAAAGCTGAAACATCAGGTTCCTGTCACAACCACCAGCTATCCACTCGGCTGCCAGACAGCAATTATTATCGTGTGGCGTTGCGACCCGATTACTGAGTGGCATGGACTGCCACCCGCAGCTATCATAAAGACAACGAGAGAGAAATTGAACGTCTTGGCGCTGTCATAACTTGACCCGGATTTTCCTGTCTACCAGGGGTGGGCAAGGCAATGGTGTAACCATCGACAGAATAAGCATATTTCCATCCTTACAACGTATTCAGGTGGGATGTATTACAGCGTGCGCTGTAGTACCCCTAAAAGCTTCAACATGGGATACTTCCTGCAGCGAATACCATGGACTTCGATGCCAGCTGACGGATCCAGATGACCATGAGGCTTGGTTTTTATAGTTACTCATCGGCGGTGTCCTGGCTACTGAGTTACGAGCTCGCTCTTAATCGGACGATCCCTTTGGTTCCTTCTGAGGTGCCATCGTTCCAGCCAATAGCAATCCGAGAGAAATTAATGTCGCTTGTTATTTACTAGATGTTTCATCATGCTTCGATGAATCCAGAAGTTCATGTCCAAACTGTTGAGCAGATGGAAGGTGATTACCTCTACAAGCGAGAGAATGTCCCTCATCCTATATTACTAGTGGTCTGTGCTTCAAGGCTGTCCATACAATCAGTCATCAAACGGTTTAGAAAGCGTGATGAGGGCCTGAAACCAATCATGAGTAATAGCACCAAACGGCGGGGAAAAACATGATCGGGCATCATCTTGCCCATTGCATGTTTTATATTACTAACCGACACAGTAAAGTATTTTGTGAGGACAAGGCGACGAGCTCATCCTTCCATTTTGAATTCCGGTTGAGTTCAATTACTGCTGGAGGGTGTCTTTACTCACCATGTGCTAGAAGGAGATAACGAATGAATAAAGGAATCTATCATGGCAGAAGAGGTGCCTTTTCCTGAAGACCCTGTACTTCATGTTCTGAAACACGGACGGAAATAATGAACACAGGGACGCATGCTTATTTCACATGACGACGGATAAACCGCCGGGAAAATCGTAAAAATAGAATAGGAGAGGGATTATCTAGCATGTGCATGATGATGATCCAGAGCTGAAACAAATTCTGTGGAGAAGACGTGTCTGGAGAAGACAAATCTGAACAACCATACTCCCTTTAACCTTAGAGGCCGATGACATCGGTAGACAAAATCTTCTGGAGCAAGTTGTTTTCATCTCGTCATTTGACATGGGTCTTTTGAACAAGTGAGATGGAGGAAAAACATGGGGAGTTTTTCATCTCCCGCCAATTTTGGACTTATAGATCAATCAAAGATCAATCTAGGGGTTTACAATCTCGAACTTCAAGTATCATCGATCCAGGGATGTATACAGTCTACCTCTAGCTTTATCATGGCAGTGGTCATATTACATAGCTCTACGCCATTCACCGTATCTTATTTAGGACATCACGGTTGACCTTGGCCTTGGAATCTTGTTGGTCATATAATTGGACGCAATCGTACTATTTATATATACATGTAAGTATGGCATGATTGTGATAGGTGTACCTGTGACCAAACCGAACACGAGGGCTCTGCAGCTCGCAAAAAATTAAGTAGATAATATAATGATGCTGCTGTATAGATCCTCATTCGCAGGTGACGTGTCCACGGCGATTCAAGTCTGATTTGCAAAGCGGAAGCAAGATCACAAGCGCAAGCCCACGGAAGATATCATCTGCAGCAAGTGCTCTGTTGGGAGGACTGTTCGAGTATACTATTTGGATTTGTGTAGCCTGATGTTTTCACGCCAGGAGACTGAAAGAAGAGAAGTATATTCAATAGGCATATATAAGAAATTGAATTGAACATACTCTTGAATCATCAAAGACGTTATTTTTTATCTTAGTCAAGATGTCCTTTGTAGCCTCCATGAAAGCAAGCTCGACATTATGTCCAGACTTGGCACTGGCTTCAACAAAAAGAAGACCTTCTTGATGTGCAAATTCAGCACCCTCTTCTGTTGTAACTTGACGAGGTTTGGATGGTGCTAGAGTAAAGTATCAGCTTCATGACCCACCCGAATTGATAGGAAAACCCACAGTCCTCAGAGTCACAAAGGTCGATTTTGTTGCCGACAAGGATGCATGTGAGATGAGGATCAGCATGCTCTCGTACATCCGCAAGCCATGACTTCGTATTCACGAAGCCTGGATGTGTCGGATCAATGTATGATTGCTGTGCTTCGGTACATCAATGACATACTTTTCCGATTTGTGACATCATAAACAAGGAGGCAACCTGCTGCGCCGCGGTAATAAGAACGTGTAATGGATCTGAAAGACTCTGTCCCTGCTGTGTCCCAACACTGAAGTTTGACAATTTTGTCGTCTTCGGGAATAGAGATAAGCTTGGAGCCGAACTCGACTCCTAGGGTCGGGTCTGGATTGGAAAGAAATCTCTGGTCCGTGAGACGAATAAGTAAAGAAGATTTCCCAACCGAAGCATCTCCTGTGATGATGAACTTGAGAACATAGTGCCATGTAATAGTTGACATTGTGGTGAAGAGAGATAGCCGTTGTACGTCATCAGCCTGAGATCATGATGCTCACGTGAGAGACGGACTGGCCCGGAATTTGCTCGTTGTCCAACACGACGACAAACACATCATTTGAAAACAGTTATCATGGCTGGTGCTTGGAGGGCTCATGTCACGTATGATCTCTATTTTCTGTCTAGATCCACAATCTAACCATCTTGCGTAGTTTCAACAAATACGCTCAAGTCGCTGCTCGTGCTCTCCGTTCTTCCCTCAAAGAGGAACAGCGCCTCGCAGCTGAGAAACGTGGAACTACTTCTCTGAGGTACCAACAATGGGAGAATGGCAAAGGTGGACCACAGGTGCGTCTCACTGTTGTTAGTCTATCATAGTTTTCTCAGCTGTTCTCAGATTGTTTTGAACGAGGCCACGAATACTACATAAATCACCAGGGACATAGAGATTGTGTTGCGTTTGCCATACTATATCCGAACATTTTCTGTCACTCCTCTGTTAGTGTCCGACACGAGGCCTCAACAAACGTTTCAAATTAAGTTGATCGAGGTAGAATGTCTTGCCTGACGACGACCCTAGGGTACTCGCTGCTAGTGACATCCACAACAGGGCACTGCAGTCGCTCGCGTTTGATGACCTACGTCCCTTGAACTTTGTAGGACTCTTCAAATAATCAGGGCCTCTGTTGAGCTGTGCCGTCTTGTTGGACGTCCACGATTCAGCAGACGTTTGAAACTTGTGTGTAATTCGAGAGATTACTTGGCCATGAATGCAAGGGATATTCGATGAAACCTTGTATGATACACGTCGATTCACATTTCCAGGTCAACTTTCGCCACATGAACCACTTGTTTCAGGCCATTGCATTGACATCTGTTAAACAAGCCGTTATATCATCTATCACTATAAAAAGGCCCAAGAAAAATCGCTTGACGCTTCACTTTGATGATCATTCAGAACCGCTTCCACCGTGAGTGGAGGTGTTGTTCTAAGGTGTATAACATATAGCAATCGTTGATGGCCACCAGCTCGTGCCCACTCTTGTGAATGATTTTGTTTATGTAAAGTTTCTGGCCCAACTCAGATGAAAGTCTACCGGAGTCTGTGCTTTCGCGAAATCGAACCTCGTATTAGATATAAAATATGACTTCGAATTCAGAGAACACACACGATCCTTAGTCTGGCCAATTTCTGGATTAATAATTTTATTTGATTGCCACGTACAACCGGCCTGCCAGTTGAGGCGATAGATTCTACCTGCAAAAGATCGACTGCAAAAACAAAAAAGAAAAAAAATATATATAGAAGAAGCGGGTTTCAAGTTCAGAAATCGTCATATGAAGAACGTAGAGTGTATACGAAAGCAATGACATGGAGATATATGTACACATAATTCTATAAATCAATCAACCAATCAAGACAGTCCCGAGATAAAAAAAAAAAAGCAAGAGGGTTTGATGTATCGTTGCATCCAG
>Ga0153934_1000662_pt1 | contig 9889 bp, 17 predicted proteins | sample TSNJ018MetaG_FD_104708 | JGI IMG/M metagenome (GOLD analysis project Ga0153934, IMG submission 104708) | Attine ant fungus gardens microbial communities from New Jersey, USA - TSNJ018 MetaG | ecosystem: Host-associated > Fungi > Mycelium > Unclassified | place: USA: New Jersey, Wharton State...
ACCATTACTGGTCTTTCTAGCTTCTGCAGTCTAAATCCATGTTTTGCTGCTATCTTCTTGTTCATGAATATACCTGTTGCACCACTATCCAAGAGTGCTTCTACTGTTATGCCTTTATGCATATCTATCTTTTCCACTCCTATGTTTAACCATACTTCTCTCAACATTTTAAATGTTCTCCTGATATCTCTTTGTTCATCCTTTCCTTTTACTGTGCTTTTCAGAACTCCTGCTTGCATACCACCTTGCTGCACTTTTCCTTGTTTAGGGCATGCTACTACTCTCCAATCCCACCATAGCTGCTTCCTTCCTATCCTACATTCTGGGCACATAATTCTCTCTCTATCTTCTTTTGACACTTCTACTACTGTATCTCTTTATCCACATCAAGTACACTTTACTTTAACTACTCCTCTTTCTTTTGCCAAATTTTCTCTCTACCTCCACACTTCAAGACATTGGCTACACCAAATATTCCTCAGCTATTCTCCAGAGACAAACCTCTGTCCCCAGTTCTCTTGTGTTTTGGTGCCTTTGTATTCATACCCCCCATACTCCACAAATGTTACCACCTTCCACCTTGTCTTCCATCCTTGCTCTTCTAGAGCTGCACCCCTTGGGGACATACCCCTCTTGCCACAATACTCCTACACTTTTTTTCACAAGGAGCATACAGGCCCTTTCTCTTGCTGTGTCTTTTGCAGACTAGCTACATGCACTGCTTCCTCACTTCTTCTCCTTTCCTTCTCAACTTTGATATTTGGATACTCCCACTTGTAGTGTCCCACTCCCCAACATCTAAAACATTGTGCTCCTTCCTTTACTGTCTTCTGTTTTCTCATCTTCACTTCTTCTTTTACCCTATACTGCATCATCCTACTCACTATTATCTCAAATTTATTTTGGGGAACTAGTTTCCCCTTTGTCTTTTCCTTCTGATTCCTGTAATTATGGACCAGGTACCTGAACTTCCTACATCCCCAACATATTCTTCCTTCCCTTCCTTCTATTTCTGCCCTTAATTTAGTGAGGGTACACTGTTAATTGAGCATGCTGCTCATAAGAGAGTTGTATTGTTCTAGAGATATTATGATGTATTCCTAGAAAGGTTGGATGAAAGTTTGATCTCACTAATTACACTGCATCTGCTGGGACACAAGATCTTCACCCAGCCAGAGTTCTACTGCCTTACTTGCTACTGCCCTAATACTATAGTTATACTATCACCCCAAGGAGAGGATCTCTAACCTAAACACCTTTCTAAGGATGCAGCATTACTCCTCTGTATGTACAGCCCACAATAGGACTTTAGCACAAGGTTTATAGGGTGAAAAAAGTACAAGTAAACTACTGAGCATCACTCAATTGTGAGGTCAGGTCTTAGACACAATACCTGAGCTTGGTACTGTACTTCCACCAATAGTCCCTAACTGACTATCAAGTCCCCTTAAGCCAAGGGCCTAGCTATGTATGGAGGTAACTAGTGATCATGCTGACTACCAGTTGAGGGTTGAAAAAGTTATAAGAGTTAAGATGAGCAAGGTCTAAGGTGGACAGTGCTCTGGATGTAATATTGAGTTCTAGTATAAGGATATAGCCAAGATGACTTAGTTCTACTCCTAGTCTGAGTTGACAAGAAGAACTCAATAGAGTTCTCATTTGATTGTTATATACTACTTATACACATTCTGTATTTACTTCTATTGATAAAGTCCTATGCATCTCTTTTTGAGTCATTCCTTCTCATGCATTCATTGATTTCCTAATTAAATAAAAAGAAAAGAAAAGAAATATAAATAATGACTTAGCCATTTGGCCATGTCATGACATATACCAAAAGGATGAATATTGAGACTTTTAGTCACACTCCATAAGTTAGTCCAAAGACTGGAGAGAATGTGGGGTTCCAAGAGAAGTAGGTTTTCAGATGAACCACAGAAAGAAAGAACTTGCCATTCCCTTTTCTTTCAGGATTATATTTATCCTAACTAGTGATGTCATAAGAACTACTATCCTAAGTACTAGTGAGTAACAGTGAGTAACTAGTTGAGTTAGAGTCTATAAATGGGTTAGTTCAAGGTTTCTCTATTTATCCTAAAGTTCATAACTATTATAAGATTTGTCCATAATTATCCCAAGGTTTATCCAACATTTCTCCTGCAGTCTAATATCTATAATTAGTCCAGTCAAGTCCAAAGTCCAACCTAATCTTGATATGCTAACATATCATCCATTGCATCATCTTTGTCTTTCTTATCTCTTATCACTATCATCTTTTTCACCATTTACTCATTATCAGTCCAGGGCTAATAATAGTCATAATCCCAATGTAATTCCATGATAGTTAGCTCAACCCAATGGTCACACTACAATGTGACTTTATGACTTTAATCTATGAACTAGAGAATTACAATGTACTGGTAGAGTACTTATACAAATCCTAGAATAGAAGTATTGGTACAAGTGTTTGGTCTATATTGTGATTCTATAGAAGTAGACAAATTAGGAGTTCAGGAGTGGAAATTATAAAGAAAATGAAATGAAAATGAATATAAATAATAAATAATACCAAATTTCTGGTATGTGACAGTGATCTGAATTCATTCCCACAAACTTGTTTAGTATGCAATTGGAAACTTTTGGACTTTTCCTATCTTATTTCATTGTCCATCTGTCAAACCTTCCTTTTGCCCTTGTCAGTACATTTGCAACAAGTTTTCACTTTTGTCCTACATTGCCTGAACTCAACCCAATTACAAATCAGTAAGTGACCATTTGTGATACAGCCAACTGCTAAGTTTATATATTGAACACTTTTACTATTGCACCTCAGTTGTCAACCTACATTGTTGACCACTGAGACTTGCTGTGTAAATCTTGCCTCACTCTGAGTGTAAAAACTGCCAGTTTCCCCCATAAACTATGAGAGCTTTCTCCAACCAAACTTGATAACCTTCCTATATTTTGCAAACAGGCATTGGATAAGCTATCAATAAGAAACTCTCATGATAAGTGAGATGAGGGATAAGAAAAGAAAATAACAAGAAAATAAATTGATTGGAATCAATGTTATATCCACACCCAACTGTCTGACTTGGACTTGGCCAATTTTCTGACTGAGCAAACTAATCACATGTCTACCTTTTACTCGGACAGTCTGCAAAACCTATTCCTAACATCCTCTCTGTCTTCTTGCTCGACAATACAAACATATCATAGCTGAAAACCTTGTTTAGAACTAGGACAGAGCATCATGACTCCCAGCATCTCGAAGGGTTCCAACGTAATAGAACCACATCACAACGATCACAATCCAAACACAGCCCAACACAGCTTCTTCCAGTCCAGGCCAAACACGTGCCCCAAAAAATCTCGTCATGCTGCTCAACCCGAGTCTACTACGTCATTCGAAACAACATACCAAGCCGCGTTTCAAAAACTCGACCAAGCCCATTATGGACTAAGCTATTTATAGTACTCTCTTCTCTAGAATGGATCCTCGCGTGCACGCGGATCCATCCATGAAAAACCAACAACATTGCAATCAATCACCAAAAGGTGGCGTTTCAAAATTCCAGCAGCAGCGGTGTTTAGAAAGATAGATAGATAGATAGACAGATCTGCAAGATAATGGGTCCAAGAAAAAAAAAAACCAACCAACCAACACCGAAAGCTAATCCGACAACTTGATATTATCCCCCTGCAACACCACCTTGCCTCTGTCCTGCAGCGCAGTGACAGCTTTAACCACCTCGGTGGTGTCAAAGTCCTCGTGCTTGTCCAGAGGCATGGCTGCGTTGAGATAGGTCAACAAAGCAGAGACTGTCATGTCATCAGAGGATTCGTAAGTAGTCGTAAATAGATAAGAAAGTGATGCGGAAATAAAGGCCCGTCGACCTGCGGGACTGTCTAAATCTGCAAGTCCAATGGGGTGAGGACGTCTAGGAGGAGGAGGAGGAGGAGGAGGAGGGCGGGGGTCATCGTCCTCGTCGCCTGGGGCGTCCACGTCGACGTCCCAGGAGCGACGAGTGCGAGGATCAGCACGTAGCCAAGCAATATAGCGGTCAATGTCGCGGGGATGTTCACGTGGAGGGGGCCTCGTGTCATCGTGGTCATCATCATCGGTGTCGATGTCAGAATCAGAGCTGTCAGAAACGGGATGCTTGGCAGCCTTGCGTCTGGATGTGGGCATAAGAGCCGAAAGACAAGGAGGGGAGCGGATGACTCACTGTCGTTTCTGACACTTGTTTCTGTGTTGGATCCAGGGATAGGCGCAGTAGGACGAGTCTTGGCGAAGTTGGACCCATTTTTGGCACAAGAGACAAAAGACACGATTGGGTTCTACCTGGCCAATGAACTTGTCGGCACGAAGGGTGGCAGCCCGCTGTTCAGCATTGCGACGACGGGATTCATGTGGTGGAGGTGGTGGTGGTGGTGGTGGTGGTGGTGGTGGTGGATGAGGGTAATCGAGATAGGGAGGGGAGTGTTGTGGAGGCGGACGAGGGGCTTCCGGCGGTTTTTGGCAGTCTGCACGATGCTGGAGCCACTTTTGGACGGCCTGTAGATGATCTGCCGAAGGGACATCGATCCACTTGTCACAGAGGTTGCAGAGAACGCGCTCTGCATCAAACTTGCGGACGTCGGGGTCCTTTCCAAAGAGGTTGTTGCGTTCTTCGAGGGCATAGACGTTCTTGCTGTTACTGAGGAGAGGGTGAGAAAGGCAACAAAAGAGAAAGAAAACGACTTGCACTTTCTTGGCAAGACAAGACTTGCGATGGGCGTCCCAGGGAATGGAGCAATAGGTCGAGTTTGGGCGGAGACGGATCCACTTGTGACAAGAGGCGCAGAGGACACGGTAGGCTTCGAACTGAGCGACGTAAGGATCTGAGCGAAGGTAGTGGATGCGTTCTTCTTCTGTGCGTTTTGCTCTGCGACGTTTTGCCGGGGGGTGGGCGAGGGCATCTGCGGTCGATTCTGGGGTGTAGATGACGGGGTCAGAGGGAGGGCAGGTGCGCTTGTGGGCATCCCAGTGTTCTGTAGTGAATTCATTGGAAGCGTCTCTGATAGGGACGGGGTCGCCGCAGTGGGTGCAAATGACTCTGCCCGACTCGTACTCTTGTGGAGTGGGATCTGTGGGTTTGTTGGAGGGCTGTGGGGAGGGATCTGGGGACATGGGGGAGGAAGGGGAGGAGGAAGAGGGCAGGTTGCTTATGGGCTGGAAAACATATAATTGAAACTCCGCAGATGAAAGCGGGAGAAGCGTAGCACTATTTTTATAAGCAAGCTCGGTAACCCCTTATAGAAAAAAGACCATTCGATTCGGACGTAGCTAGTGATAGGGTAACAGGGGGGAGATGTACGTGACTAGCTTGTCGAGCGCTGCTGTCCACTGGGAGAGGGCGATGTCGAACTCGGCGAGGTCTGTTCCCTGGGCGAGGCGCAAGCAAAAGTCGTTGCGGGAAGGAGTAGCGCGGAGGGCGACCTGAGGAGGATGAGTGGAGTCGGAGGGGGAGAAAGAAAACGTACGGCAACGAGGGATCTGACGACGAGAGGATGGTGGTGGCGCAGAACCTGGTCGTAGGCTTGTTTGAAACAGACATGGAGATCGAATTCGGGGTGGTCGTGCATCATGGAGAGGGCGCAGCAGACATAGCGATAGCCCCTGGAAAAGGATGAGATGGGCTGAGAGGAGAGAAAGCGAGTGACCTGATGAGGCGGACGAGACAGGCGATGGCGTTGTGGTCGTCGGAGGCAAGGATGGCCTCGAGGGTGGGAAAGTGGGGACAAGCACGGAGACCCTGGGACGATGAGCACAAGGCAATGAAAGCAAGAGAGAGGCGGACATGGATGTTGTTTCTGATATCGGCCTGGATAAAGGAAAAGACGCCGTGGCCGAGACGATCTGCGCGAGGATGAGATGAGCTCCGGAAAGGAGAAGTGACGGACCAAAGAGGAGGAGAAAGTCGTCCGAGGCATCGAGAAAAGCAGCTGTGGGGATGGGAGGAAAGGGAAAAGAGGCGAAATGGTGAGGGACGAGCATCGTGCGAGAGTGTTGCCTAGTGCGGTCGTGTGGACGCGAGTGTGGTTAATGACGACAAAGCGGGCTCGCGAGTTGGAACAGAAACGCAGCAAAGGTATGTTTTTTTTCTTATGTTTTTCTCATGTTTTTCCTGTCTCACTCCCTCCAGGCCAGGTCTCCTGTGCTGAATGTCGCAGACTCAAGATAAAATGTGATAAACAGATCCCCTGCCACTCCTGCCAGCGCCGAGGTTGTGCCTCTCTCTGTCCAAACGGCTCTCTCGCCACTGGCCAGGGCACCCGCTTCGTCCTCGCCGCTACAGAGCACCTCCACACCCGCATCGCTCAGCTCACCGCCCGCGTCCACCAGCTCGAGGACGCCCTCGCTGCCTCCGAGATCGACCCCCCTGACCCCAACTCTCCCCCTCCGCCCTCCGACCCCATCGACGCCTTTGGCACCCTCTCCATCTCTGACCACGGCGTCTCTCGTTTCTTTGGTCCCACAGGTGGCTCAGAGGTCTGTCGATCTCTCTGTCTTTCTTCTCCTATTCACTTTTGCCAGTCCCTTCTCCTCGCTTCCACGCCCTCCCCTCCTCCGCCCACAGATAATCCACATCCCCTCCCAGAACTCGCCCTCTTCTCCCATTCTTTCCCCTTCACCCCCCTCGGCCACACTCCCGACATCCAAAACCTCATCCTCTCCTATCTACCCCCGTGGGACCAGGCACAGTGCCTCACAGACACCTATTTTGAACAGGTCTATTGGATCTTCCGTGGCGTCACTCAATCGCAGCTCATAGACGATACCCTCCCCCTCATCTACCGTCACAAACCTCCCCATCCAGACCAACAGCAACACGACGGTCCTCATGACATCGCCCTCCTCTTCATCGTCTTCGCCATCGCTTCTCTCGTGCAGCCTCTTCCCAACCCTCCCCAGGCTGAACACTTTCATCAGCTCTCTCGGGCTGCACTCGCCCTTCTCCCCATCCTCGAGCAACCTTCCATCGTCACCATCCAGACTCTCCATCTCATGAGCATCTACAACGCCATGAGCGGAAGCGATCTCAAGAGCGATTCCAGCATGGAGCTCACCTGGTCCCTCATCACCCTCGCCTCTCATCTCTCCCAAACAGTATGTCCCTTTTTCTTTTTTCTTTTCTCTCCTTTAATTCCTTTGCTCAGATCGGTCTTCGTACGTCTCACTTGTCCTCTGTCCTTTCGCCCCTCATCCTCCTCCATAGACAGAGACAGCGAGCGTTGGGGGCTCTCCCACGATGTCGTTCAACGCCGTCGTATTCTCTTTTGGGATCTCTTTGTTGCAGACGTCTGGCAGGTATGGTCTTTCATCATTGTCATCAACAAAAACAAAAACAGAATACATTTTCTCAGAGCCTCAATACCGGTCGTCCTCCTTCCTTCTCCCTCGCTTACATTGATTGCCGCTTTCCCCAGTATGACCACTCCAACATAGACAATAAAGGTACTGCCTGTACGTTCCTCCCTATCCACTTCCCACCCCTTCCCTCATCCCCACACACATCAGTTGAAATTTGGCAATTCCGTTTCGCTGCAGAGTGTGTCGCAGACGTCACTTCCAGAACCTTGACAGCCCACGCCCCCTCTTACACCACTATCATGGAATTAGACCGCAAAATCCGCCAATTTCCTTTGCCCGAGGGCTTGTGCAATCCACCCCCCAACAACGACCTCTCTGCTACCTTTATGCGTTGTGTTCTTGATCATATCAAAGAAACTGGTACCCATTCCCCTTTCTTGCCCTAGCTCATCCTTTCATTTCCCTTTTTTAGTTCTCATGTACCTCCATCGAAGTTTCTTTGCGCAAGCTATCATGGATCACCCCCTCAATCCCCTCAAGAGCCCCTATGCTCATTCTTTCGTCGCCTCGTATCGCGCCGCTTCCACCATCCTCAAATCCGTCAAAGAACAGTTCGCCTTGTTTCCTAATTCCTGTGCCAGGTTCTGGACAATGTGGACTTTTGCCTTTACAGCCGCTGTAAGGAAATCCTGCTTCCTTTTTTTGTTTTCCTCACCCCTTTGACTGACTCAGGTCGTTTTTGGAACCCTCGTCACCCGCGGCCCTCGCTCTTCTGTTGCCCAGTCCGCCATGACTGAACTCGATCAAGCCCTCGACTTGTTCACGAAAGCATCCAAGTATAGCATCCGTGCCTTGAAAGCTCTTCCCATTCTTACTCGATTGGCCGACAAAGCCAGAGATGCACTCGCCAACGTCAAAGCTTCTTCTGCTGGCCATGATTGGGCGATTTCAACCGCTCCACCTGAACATGATGAACTGACGATATTCGCAGGACATACCCGATTCGTTTCCTCTGACACTCGACAGGACAAATCCAACTCGGAGGCTCCTGCGTATCCATATTGTCAATCACTTCAAGTTCCATTGGATACACCTTCCCCTGAATCATCTTATGGCTATCCACAGTGGTCAACAGAGCCCATTGTGTTACATCCTGCAACCTATAATTACTATCCACAAGAGCAACAACAGCCACAGCCACCTTCTGCTCCACCTTTGGTCTCCTCATATGGACCCCCGCAGCAGCAGCAGCAGCAGCCGCCACCGCCGCAATATTACCCGACGCTTTCGCTTCAACAACCCATGCACGGCAGCGGAACGGCTGCCGACCTTGCCGATTTAGGACTTGCTTCGCGGGATTCGAGATTGGATGAACGTTGGAGTTTGTTTATGGAAGATTCGGGGTTGTTGGGAGGATATTGAGAAGGAAAGAAAGAAAGATATGTGTTTGTTGTCGTTAAGTGTACCATTGTTTTTTTTTATTCTATTTTATTTTTTTTTACGTGTTATCGCTTTTTTTTTATGAATGCGAGATCCTATTATAATAAAGTTATTTTTTTTTCGGGGGGGTCGGTGCGATAGAGAGTATGATTGTGTCCGTTTTTAGTCAAGAGTTGCAAGGAGAAGCGCGTGTTTTTTTTTGTTTTTTGTTGGGAGACAAACGGGATCTCATCGGTCATCTTGGGATTAAACTTTGTCCGGAGGCTTCTGTTCTTCCTTTTCTTTTCTTTGTCTGATCGATGACACGTAAACGTAAACGTAAACATGTCACTACGAAGAAGATGATGAAGAAGAAGAAGGGGGGAAGAAGAAGAAGAAAAACAAAATAGGTGTGTTGGTTCCCATTTCTGTTTTTTTTTTTTACGAAATAGGGTGTCTATGCCCCCTCCACCCCACCCTCACCCACCCTAAATGATTGATGAAAAAATTGTTCTGAGAATTCCGCTCGCGAGCTGGTTTAGACTTTAAGTTTAAGACTAGACGACAACGTGCCATAACAACCACATTTTTTCGTTTTCGTTCTGTCTGTTTTTTTTTTAGCTTTGAATCTAGATTTTTATTCTTTGATTTATTACGTTGTCATGAAACACGACGACGTTATGTTTTTGTGAGAGACAACGGGGGTAAGGGTAAGGGTGATGGTAATGGAGTTTTGACATACATCTTTCTCGCTTTCTTTTTTAGGTTAAACTCAACTTTGGTCTTCGTCTTCTTGAGGTTATAATCAATCCATTCCATTTCCGTACCTTGGCTATTCATTCATTAACTATCTCGTAAAAAAAAAAAGACAACGACTCCTATCAAAAACAATCTGTCCTCCTTCGTTCGATCGTTCGTTCCAGGAAAGCAAAGCAAAGCAAAGTGGTAATTCTCGTTTTTTTTTCGTTTGACTATCATCGCAAGGTTCTTCTTCTTCTTTCCAAATAAGAATGTCATTTATTACAACGCCACATGGTCTACGCACGTCCATTCTTGTTTTTCATTCATTCATTCATTCATTCATCGATTCGATGCTTGTACATAACAAATCAT
>Ga0153934_1000671_pt1 | contig 9804 bp, 9 predicted proteins | sample TSNJ018MetaG_FD_104708 | JGI IMG/M metagenome (GOLD analysis project Ga0153934, IMG submission 104708) | Attine ant fungus gardens microbial communities from New Jersey, USA - TSNJ018 MetaG | ecosystem: Host-associated > Fungi > Mycelium > Unclassified | place: USA: New Jersey, Wharton State...
AGGAACTCCCCGTATATTTCCCCATTCATTGAGAATGACATTGGGGATTGCAATCGTGACAGGTGCTTCAAGAGGCATTGGGCAAGCGATCGCTCGCCGCCTTTCCAAAGATGGTTTCGACATCGCCCTTAACGATTTGTCTTCTCAGATGCCAGCGTTGGACGCACTGCATCGAGAAATCTCTACCAGTGGGAGACGTGCGTATATACACCCAGCAGATGTATCTCAAGAGAGCGAAGTAAAGAAAATGGTCAATGACACGATTCAAAGTCTAGGTGGTTTACACGTGGTGAGGCTCCCAACCTTCAGCGTTCCTTCAGTGTTCCGTGACATGAGGTTCACATCTTCCAGATGGTGGCGAACGCAGGAATCATACGTCCTGCCCGGTCAGACGTTTGTAATAACCTCTCGTATCTCTCTCTCTATGAGAACTCATAGAAAGTGCAGTGGGAACTGTCGATGACTGGGATAAAACCATGTCCGTCAACGCTTGCGGTGTCTATCTCTGCTATAAATACGCTGCTGAGGCAATGATCGCTCAAGGAAGAGGTGGAAGAATTATTGGTGCTGCCTCCGTGACATCAAAACAAGGTATGTTGAGCGTACTCGATAACATTATGTGCAGTCTTGGGAAACTTGGCAGGCGTGGGTTTTGCCCCATCATATTCGGCCTCGAAGTTCGCTGTCAGGGGCCTAACCCAGAGTGCAGGTAGGCACTCGTCTGTGACTAAAGACAGGATATGATGTTATCAATTCTGAATCATGCAGCTCAAGAGCTCGGGAAGCATGGTATCACTGTCAATGCTTATGCACCCGGTATGCCATTCTGAATCGGTTTTGCCTGCAAACATTGACTCCCTATGGTATATCAGGTCCAGTCAAAACCCCTATACGTGAGCGAGCACCAAACAAAATTGATCGTCACATTGAATAGGATATAGTGCAATCGTTTATTTTCAATTCGGACGAACTAGAAAAACTCCTCCATCGCGTAAGACTCGTATCTCGGCAGGGGCTCACATGTTCATACTGCTTTAGGAAGCTGAAAAGACAGTTATCGGAAGAGTTGGAAAGCCTGAAGAAGTTGCTCACCTTGTATCGTACTTAGCATCTAAGGATTCCTCTTTCACCACGGGGCAAACAGTAAGTGAATTCCAGTATTTCCCACTCTATCTTGACAGGTCTATGGCCATTAGATATCTGTTAACGGCGGACAGTTTTTTGACTGATGGCTCATTGAGAACACTGCTTGGACCAGGGTTAAGCGTTATACAGGGATAAAGATACACTTTGAGTCCGTAGTGAGCGAAATTGTCATTTAGTATTATTCTCCTGTCCACGACTTAGCATGCAGAAATGGATGATCTGTTTGCCTTGTGAATGATATACCTGCATGGTTACAGTATTCAAGCTGTAGCTGAGCTATCTCTAGGATCAGATTCTTATTTTTGGTCCTCGTGATCATTATATATATATATATATTTCCTGAGTCGCTGTGAACTTTCTTTGAGATCACTTCAATCACTTATGGACTCGTTTTATTGATTCAACAAGTGGAGGGGTTTTTTTCTTCTACTTATTGAACCATATTGTGGGCTGATTTTCTACTTATCACAATGAAAATAGAACAGTTAGACCAGTTTCCTGATGTGATATGCAAGATATACGACTGAAATCAAGAAAATGGAAATGACAATAACAGGATGTGCACAGTCCGTTCCTCAGCATGGGCCTATTTCTACTCACTGTGCCTCCGTGGCCAATGCTTGTCTCAGTTCCATTCAAATCCCTGAATCAATGCAATGCTGCATTGTCTTTATTACTAGCCAAGATTAAATGCCTCAGTAAAAGATATAGAACCTTTGAGAGTCAAGAGAAAATACACCAAGTACTAGAATACAAAAGAGCAGGTCTAGATATGATAAATAAGAACTAAGAAGCAGAGCGCACAAGCTTTTCCTCAACTATACCTGAGCCTGATTTATGTTGGCCGTGCTCCCGGATGAAATTCTCGTTATCATTCGTGGCTTTGGCGCTAGGACTGATTTCCCGTTCGGACTCAACATAGTCGTACGCGAATTCACCCATCTCTGCATCATCGATACCCAGAATTTCAGCTTCTTCAGAAGCACGAAGACGAAGACAGGGGATTGAATGCATGGCCCAAAGAATGATACTCTATTTCACAGATGATTAGACTGTCTTAATGAGGAAAACTGACCTACCGTCATGACGAATGAATAAGCCATGCCAGCACAGGATTCCGCAACTTGGTATCCAAGTTGCACCCAGTTGTGATCAAGCCAACCTCCAGGAATCACAGTCATACCATCTGCTCCAGCAATGCTTGCCTGGGCAAAGAAGGCAGTGAGAATATTACCGACTACACCGCCGACAGCATGAGATGCGAATATCTAGATGATCAACAATAAGATGTCGCTCAATCAAAAAGGGTGAAAAACTCACGTCGAGAGTGTCGTCGTAGCCGAAGATAAATTTGAGCTGTGTTGCAAAATTACAAATGGTTCCAGCAAGAATACCAAATAGGACGGCAGCGGCTAGTCAGTTATGAGATACCAAGCTATAGCCATAGATCAAGGCAAAGGGCTCACGAGAACCAACGAAACCCGAGGCAGGAGTAATGGCTACCAAGCCTGCGATAGCCCCAGTACAAAAACCAATTGCAGACCACTTCCTCTCAATGCGATAATCCTAAGATGACGTCTATCTATCTGAGGGTTCAATCTGGACAAAATGGACCTACCAAGAGCATCCAGGTCATCCCCCCACAAGAAGCAGCGAGGTTAGTAACGACGCAAGCTTGAATAGCCCTGAGATTCGCAGCAAGGGCGGAGCCACCGTTGAAGCCGAACCAACCGAACCAGAGGAAAACGGTGCCAATCACGACATGCGTGATATTGTGAGGCTTATACGCCAGATGCTCAACGCCACAGTCACGGCGTTTTCCCAAGTAGACGCTAATGGCGAGAGCAGCAGTTCCAGAGACAATATGAACAGGGGTACCTCCGGCGAAATCGAGACCACCCAATCTAAATGACCAGCCATTGGGATTCCATGTCCAACATGCAACAGGATCATATACGAGAGTGGACCAAACAAAAATGAAGACAAGGAGAGGGCCAAGACGTCCACGCTCCGCAGTCGCACCAACGGCGAGGACAGCGCTGTTGATTGGTGAGATGTCTAATAAACAATATATGATCAAACACATACGTGATAGCGGCGAACATAGACTGGTAGATTGCAAACATTAAACCAGGGATGCGTGGGCTACCAACAGATGGTTGACCAAGAACGCCTTTGAGACAAAAGTATCCTATTGCTCATACGTGAGAGGGTTGATCTTTCCTGAAAAGAAAATGACATACGAAGGGTGCCAATGTACCGACTCGCGTTGTCAGAAAAGGCAAGTGAGTATCCCCAGAAAAACCACTGGTATTATATTTCGAGGATTAATAATGGATAGCTGAAAGGAGAGGGCCGGCACTTACTTGGAACGAAACTACTCCTGTACCGAGTAGACTGACGAAAATCATCGACAAGGCATTTTTCCTACGCAGCAAGCCAGAATAGAAGAATCCAACGCCAGGAATCATGATCCACACAAGAGCAGTGGATGTTAATACCCATACAATATCACCCAAGCCATAAGTGATGAGCTGCCCAGTGTCGGAGTCCGTATAAACGAGCTGTTGGGCTGGAAAAAAAAGTTATTCCATGGCGAGGACATGAGATAATGTTTTAATTACACGTGTCGAACGTGACGTTGACCATGTCAACTAGAAAGGAATGAAAAAACTGTGGAAGGGTTAGGTAGTCGAAAATTTCGAATACCCTCATGTCAGCTATATATACCATTCAATATCGTATGTCCCTGATTTTCTGCCACCATAGGGTGCCGTCTGGACACAACATATCCTGCTGATTCAGCGCAAGTAGTTCTTGCTATCGTCCAATAAGCATGTCCTCACACCAGACCTCTTATCAGTGCCGTGTGAGTTCCCGGTCAGAAATTGATAAAGACTGTTGTTTTGCGGTAAGCCAAGAAAAGTACAGAACCGAGGGTCTAGTTTTCCTACCTTTAAATTCGTGCCACCCAGGCTCAGAGTATCTGTCCTTTTGATCATGATATGTTGAGTCGTCAAGAGCTCATTAGGCTGAAAACAGAGGGAAACTAATGTTTCCAACGTAATCTTTATCAGTGCCGCGCAGTCTTATCAAGGGTTATCAGGTGTTATTTTATCGGAAATAATCACTTTATATCGAAAGAGGAAATCCCGATTGTTACCATCATTGTTCTCCGTGTCCTCCGGTAATACATCCCGATTCATGCAATTTGGATGCATTGAAACGCGTCCCAACCACAAGTGGGAGTTCGAGACCAGTTACTGCTCTCAGAAACTGGTGACTGCTTCATTTAACGAGTGATGCTAACGAACGAAGTGACCGTGAGAATGTATAAGGATCGACAAGTGTGCATTTGATCGAGGTGCGATATACCTCTATCAGACCCTTCGTTATCAAAACAGGATTTTAGCTTGCCAGAAACAGAGCGAAGGATATAGGCAAATAAGAAATTAAAATCATCCAGTTTGTGTGACCTGTCAATTCTCGAAGAACACAACTTCGCGACGTTCTTTGAAAGAGATTGTTTGCTTTACTGGGCCCTTAGATCCACAAGACGTTGCTGAAACAGGCAACTTGACTATTATGCTCTGCGGTTACAAGCAGCCTTGATCGGGTCGCTGTAGGTCGGGTCGCCACAAGAGTTTCCCGGGGCCCGTCCAGATAAGAGCAGATAATGAAACCATATAAGATAACAGATAAGCAATTGCAGACAATTGTGGTTATGTCAAATCAGTCCCTTCTGTTGAAATATGAGCGTCGTGCGAGCCTGTATAATGCACATGACATATTTCAGTTTCTATCGTCCCAGACTAGTATATCTCTCTCCTGACTGAGCAGTCTTACCGTCGTACGATTAACTAAACACTCCAAGTTGCTGAGAGGATCACATAATTAATTTTTATATGTCTTCTCCTCCAACACCTTGTTGTGAAATTTGAATCTTAGGTAACCACGTTCAGTAGGGGTTCAATGAGGAGCACAGAAGTACAAGGTCACGTGCTTAAGTTTTCAAATTTTGACGTGTTGGCGTTGCTCATCATGGCCAGTGCTCTGGCCCGTCAAGCTTTGCACTTAGCCTGCAACAGAATCATTGCTCCGGGCTCATCAAGGAAAATAAACACGACCGCTTGCAGTAAATTGTCTCCAAGTTGTGACTTTTTTTTCAGGATTAACATTTTGTCGATCAGCACAGGAATCATGGTTTAATAGACTTTTCAAGAGAAAATCAGTCACAGAAAAACCGCAGCCAGACGCATCAGAAAAGGTCGAATTTGATCCAAAGAACCAGGACAGGCTTACGCTGTCGAAAGCGCCGGAGGGCGCAGAGGCCCAGTCGAAACACGTCGCCGTCAAATCTGCCCCTCAACTTGAGTCCCAACCTGCGAAAACAGCTGCGCCAAAGGAAGTTGCATCACCAGCTGCTGACCGACGGAAAAGGACTAGGAGAATATCTGTGTGTGCGAGAAATGCAGACCATAAAGTCCAGCTTTTCAACAAGAATGTCGAATTCATGAAACCGCGACTCGGTCACAAACCGGATATTCGCCATCCTCCTATCAGGAAATCAACCTGGATTCGTACCTTGGCCCTTTGTCAGACCGAAGAGCAACTGAGGAAGGTCATGCAGATGATCCCTCTCTGGAGAGACATGGGTCTCAACTTTGACAGTACTTTCTCTCATGCCTTCATAAGTACGCTTCCGAATATGAATTTCTGTCATTCTGCTAATCTTTTCTATCAGGGCGATGCCTATACCTTGATAAACCAGAATATGCCTTGGAATTATTCGGCGATTTTGGAAAATACAACGTGCCTCTCACAGTGGATGGTGCTCGTGAAATGCTCAGTGCGACATACAACAAACAACCGATTGGGTTCGTCATCACTGTAACGCGCCTTTTCAATGTCTACAAGCTCGGGCATGTCAAACATGATTACCCATGCTGCGCAATGGTCATCGCTGCGTGTCTCAAGAGTAAACGAAAGGATGCAATGATCCTTGCAGATTCTCTCCTTCCCCACCTCAAGAACATGGTGGAGACATCAGTCTTACCACAAGTGCAGGAGACCAGTCAGAAGTTGTCACTTCCGTAGGGTACTTCCGAAAGGATGAAGACGAATTCCTGGTTATCTAGATGACTCAAGGCATCTAATTCTATGGTGGTGAACCTACATTAGAAATTAGAACCAATATACAGGAATGTTATTCCGCATTTGATCTTATGGGTTTCTATGACTTTGGTGTTATCAAAATAAAGTCGGACATTGATTGGGGTTTGACTGCGGCTGCTTATCCATCATTCCTTGTGATTTTCTAACACCCCTATCCCTGGTGGGTCTTACTGAGAATTTCCTGGAAATTTTCCTAGCTGCCTTTACATGTATCACAGACACTGTGATCAAGCACCCTTTGTCTTGTAGATTAATTCGTGGTTTGACGAGAAAAAAAAGCTTTCCCCTATATGTGACGAGTACGTAATACTGATCATTGAATTGGCAGACATCAGAAACAGTCATTGTGAGACACAAAAAGAAATTTTCTGGATGGTGATATTTCGGAGTTAGCTGTCTTTGAGCTCAAGGTGAGTCCTTGTGGATGCCTGATTATATAGTCTCTAACTGGGTCTAGCTGAAGTATCAAATACTTCAACAGATTGCATCTCGCTCACAGTGATGGTTGCTACTCAGACACAACCTGTCACTGTCAAGCTATCTTTCAGGTCCTTGCTATCTTTTCCTTACCGGCTCTGCCACCCTCCCCCTGCCATTGGGAAGGTCCGGTCTTTCAGTGTGACTCCCCTTTTTGATGTCTGTCTCGACGATGTACTCGACCGGAGACATCTCCCACCTCTTGGTCTGAAGGACTTTGAGGAATGGTTATTGTATGTCGAATTGTGCCCGGAAAATCTGTACGCACTCCGTAAAAATACGTCACCAAATACTCATTAAATCGATTCTCAGTTATTTCATCCTTTGGCTTCAAGATTATCGTGTCCGCTACGCTGCATGGCAGAAGCAATGCAATTCCCCTGATGATGCTGCTTTCGCTTCCACAACCGCATCTCGTCTCAACATGTTTTATTCTCGCGCCAAACAAACCTTTTTTGCTCCCAGAGCCAATTATGAACTTACCCTTCCTCTTTCTACCCTCACCTTTCTTTATGATCAAGATGACCATCCGCACCCCGCAATTTTCTGTGATGCCGAGAAGGAAGTTCGGCGGATGCTCGAGCAGAGTCTCCGACGATTCATACAGAGTCAATTGACTAACGTTGGCAACCGTCGTGCTCTCTGTGGTATCATCGCTGGCACCGTTGCTATCATCGCTGGGTTCATACCTCCCATAGCGGCAAATTTTCAGGACAGGAATTCACGTTGGCTAAGGTTGACTGCACTTCCTGGGATGATAATTGGTTTGACGATCCTTCTCTCTGCCCTTCATGGAGTCTGCCTTGCTGTATACATTTTTGGGGATGTGAGGCAGCTCCGCAAATTTGAACTTTCGAGACCCCCTGCGGCAGTCAAGACCAAAAAATATCAGAATTTCGTTTCTAAACCCACTCCGACCCTACGTCACCCTCAGAAAGCTTTTGCATACGATAAACCGAGGCGTCCATCGTCTCTCGGATTTGCCACAGGTTTCCCTGACGCCCTGAACTCTTATGAAAATCAAGCAACGTTCTCGGGAATGATAGAAATGAACCCCATTGAAGGACCTTCAACATGCCCCATTCTCTCTGAATACTGTTCCAATCCCGAAAATGATGCTGAATGGCTGCATCAACGAGAGTTATATTGGGAAGGAGAACGTGAAAGTGAACCAGCCGGGGTTCACTCTGCTCCGTATGCGCCAACCGCTACCTTCATAGCCCCCTTCTGTTCACCTTCGACAACTGATATATCGGGATATTGGGATAGCGAAGAGATGCACTCGATGAATGCCCACTCGTACCGACTTCGTGCGATGGAAGACATGGAGAAACTCAAATACGACGCACCTCGCAGGCAACCCATCGCTGACTTCGATTTTGATGGTCTACCACCCATTCCAGCCAAGTCGTCGAAAGACTTTGACCACGGAGATGAGAGCGAAGGCGAAGATGAGCCCCAGTTCTTTCTGGGCGACAAACGGTCGCACAGATGGGAATGGTTCTTGGGAATCATCAGTCGTATTCAGGCACGATGCAGCTACAAGAAATGGAACATCAAGCATACCAGTGCATTAGGGCCAGCCTTGTCGGGAGGTGTGCTTAGCTCGAAAACGCCTACTGATGAAGAACGCTTAGCTCATGCTGTTTCCTCATCCAACGGCACTTCGTTGTCGACAGATGAGTCTAATGTGTCAAGCAAAGTTAGGAGACGGTTTCGGATTGTGAACGCGGTTCCGGCGTTTGCTGTCCCAATTACGCGAGTGCTGGACCCTGTCATCATACGTGGCCAGTGGGAAATTGTCATTCGAAGTGCCGGATTTGCCCTGTTGATTTCATGGGCTATCTGTGGCCCATTGCTTGCTATTCCTGTCTGATCATTATTTCTCCATTTAGATTACTTTTGGGTAGCTTTTGAGCTCTAAGGGACTCTTTCTTCATTTTGCCGTTCGACCAAGATACAGTTATAAATCACCAATCTAGCATTTTACTTTTTTTTATTTCAGCTCTGGATTTGAATTATATCTTCATCGGGATTTCTTTTGATCGTCTGTATCTTTAGTATCCAGATGTTGCAGTCGTAGAATCGTAGTTTATGAATGCCATGAGAAAACATGAGACTGGGTCGGCCTCACTCACATTCTCACATCAGAGTAAAGATCATACAATTTCTGGAGAAATAGTCTGTACCTTCAAGGTGCAGCGTCAATGGAAATACGGTACTAGGTCGATGCTCAAATAGTACACTGTATCATATCAGCCTTGATCTAGTGTATGTGTAGTTGTTGATCTCTTCAACTTGATGTGAGTTGAGTCAAAAGAGCTTTCAGGATTATTAATTCACGGCTACAATATAAAAATCAATTTGGGAATTAATAGTATTTCTAGTGGCTACTAGGGCATTTGAAATAGTAATCAAGAACTTCCTCAACACTACTAGATCAGGGTTCTCCAATATTCCAGTCCACCAATGAGGAATCCGGCGCTGCGTTTCGTCATATGAGCTGTCATTTTCATTTTTCTGCGGTTGCGGTCGTAGGTATTCGATACGAAGTTCTAGGTGCTAAGAACGAGAATTCAATGCAAATGGTGCAGAATCAGTGTAGCTCTTCTCCTCCAACTCCAGTTCTTGAAATTCCTGAGCTAACTCGCAAGACATACAGCAAAAAGAAGTGAGGCAGTCGCTGCATTGACCGCCTTTGATGTTGTACCTTCTGCGAACATTGCCGCGTTGCATGCACTAACATTGTCATTCAAAATCAAGCCCGGCATTTTCACAAGGTTTGACGCACCTGAAGGAGCCAGTTCACGCCACACCAACCAACCAGCGAGTACATTATACAGTCACAAGAGCAACAACCTCCTCCGCTATCTGGATCCGGAGTGCCCTTGGTGCTCATGTGGTCGTAACGACGCTTGTTTTTGGCATAGATGACACAAGGGCAGCAACAGGCACATAAACCTAAATTTCGAAAAGTGTCAGTGTAACGAGGCACATATGAGGCGG
>Ga0153934_1000673_pt1 | contig 9801 bp, 10 predicted proteins | sample TSNJ018MetaG_FD_104708 | JGI IMG/M metagenome (GOLD analysis project Ga0153934, IMG submission 104708) | Attine ant fungus gardens microbial communities from New Jersey, USA - TSNJ018 MetaG | ecosystem: Host-associated > Fungi > Mycelium > Unclassified | place: USA: New Jersey, Wharton State...
ACTACAAGGTCCGAAAACAACGATGGAAATAGCTTTGATGGAGGGTGTAACAGTGGGGCTAGCGAGGGAAATGATTGAGGATTTGCAGGTACTGGACTAGGGGAGGCTGGGGTGAAATGGCGGTCAAATGTTCTTTATTGATTATGTATGGGATGGGCAGAAATTTGATGCTGAGCAAGGTCAGAGTATCCTTCGATGCATCGTTTAGTTCTCAAATATACTTGTGTACTGGGAAACAATTTCCGAAATTAGCATGGGGTATGACAGGTATATTTACTAACATAAGGTTTAGGGTACTCGAAGTAAAGACCTGGGAACAGATACAGAAGAACACGGCTTCATCTTCACGGGCAGTCCAGCATCTTTCCATGCCTTGTAACCTCCGATAATATCCGTCGCATTCAACAATCCCAGCTGTTGTAACGACCGTGCAGCCAAACTAAAGATCAACCTTTAATTCCAGTAGCAAGCAGCTTGAATTGAACACGCTCACCTCGATGCATACCCCTCCTGGCAAAATACAATAATCCGCAGATCATATCGGTCTGCTATAGGCAACCTCGACTCACACCTCGGATCAAACCTCCATTCCAACACACTCCTCTCCACGATCAATGCTCCCAGTATCTCACCAAATTCGTCTCTCTGAGCTTGAGGCCGTATATCCACCAATAATGTTGGAACTTGCATGACAGGACTCCCCAGTTCCACCAACGCCTGTCTGGGTGTGATCCTAGCCAATTGAGCTCGAGCTTCTTCGAGTACTGTGTCGATGGATTTCGAATTGGGTGGAGGGGCGGTAGGATCGAGCGATGTGCGGGAAGCGGTGAGAAGGATTGAATGTATGACGTCTGAATCGAACGAGGAAAAATGGAGTTCTTTGATTCGGGCCATCCACTCGAGTTCTTCCGTTGCTAGACCCAAGCTCACGTCTCCTGCTTTCTCGATGTCGATATTTGGTGTGGAAGAGGTATAGGAGGATGATGTTATGCGGCCGATGAATTTTGAACAGGTCAGATGTACAGCACGCGAAGTTATCTTGCATGACGATGAAGTTATGTACAATAGACCAGTGGCAGGAGCGGCAGTGGCGCTACCGTTCTCTGACTTAAAGCAGGAAGTCAAAGTGGACGCAGGGGAGAAAGATGTAGCCGTGATTATGAACAGATAAGGTGTAGAAGAAAGAATGGACGAGGTATTGAGGGATGATGAGATAAGGTGAATGAAGGAGATATCATCTGGACCGGACCAAGCTGATGAAGCGTCTGCCACTGCCACACGCACGCCTACATGATGTCCAATGACAAAACTGTAGTGGCTTCAAGTTGGTCAACTCACCATCAACCACGTTGGACTTGGATACAGCACGGTATGCAATTTCAGTAGCAACTTGATTGCGCACAGAATCCAAGGTCCTTGTTGGAGGCGGGTTAACCAAAAGCAAAGCTTGAGCTGGTTGAGAAACTCCACTTGTATGAGTCCCATCCGCTGATTGTCCTTGTGAACTTGTATATGACATCCCACTAATTTCCCCAAGGTTACCTGTGACAAGATTCCCGGGCTGCTGTCGTCGCGCAAATGGGGACACGAAATGATCTGCAACGCTCTCCCGCTTTCTCCGGCATGGTCCTATAGATGTGGGCGCTGTCATACGATCTGAACTGGAGCCTAGACCGGTGACGCGATCAGTTCCTTCTGGAGAATCGTATCGTGAAACGGAACGCCTTGGGGATTCAGTGACACTAGACAGCGCGACTTTCGCACCCTCTCTATCTTCAGCATTTGCACCAGCCTGATGGGCCTGTAGTTTCTCTGTTAAAGGATCTTGGAGAGGGTGCTTGAGAATTCCTGTCTGGTTATCCGAAGCAGTTCTCGAGGTAGATGGAAGAAACATGGAGCCAGATGGAATGTAGGCATGCTGAATCGGTTGCCCTGAATTAACAGGTAGAGAAGCGTAGGATAGCATGCTTGTACTTTGATCATCGCGCTGTTGGCCTGAGGTTTGCATTGCGAGGGAATGAGGTTGTTCGAGCAATTGATCAGAGCAAGTCAATGACATGGGCCGGGAAGAGTTTCTTTGAGACCTGGACCTATGTGACGGCGATAATGATAGGCGAATTCCTGGCTTTCTTGAGCGTTGAGATGTGTCTCCGATGGACTGCGACTGGGAATAAATGGAATGCTCTTGTGGCGGTGTTTCTTCGCTTCTCTTAGACGTCAAGTTGTCTGCAGTCTCAGCAAGGAGTATGGAATTATGGGTTCTGTCGCGCGTAAACACATTCTCTGTTCGACTTCCGAACTGGGAGTCTTGCAACGTGAGAGTCCGTGTGGAAGCTATGGAGCCTGGAGAAGGCGGAATTTCCTCAACGTCAGATTTGTGTTTTCTAGTCACAGATGAAGTAAGAATGTTGTCTCCCTGTGTCACAATGTGAGTTGACATAATTTCTGAGGGTGTTCCAGTTGTCAAAAACGGGGAAATTATCGTATTAATTTTCGAAATCTGGGGAAGCTGGGGTTGTTCCGTACGTTGTGAGGGAGAGGCAGCTGGCGTAAACACACTGGAGGAATTTCGTGTGTGGTGATCGTCTCTTGCGCTGGAGCGTGCCGGTGTTGTCGGGGAAGGACGCAGAGAGGCATGGCGAAGTCTCCGGGACAGCATTGATCTGCCAGAGTCAGATCGAACTGGGCCTGCTACATTTCCTTCATTCGATGTAGGTGAGAGTGGAGGGAGTTGCGGTTGCGGTTGAGTATGAAGTTTGGATAACGATATTGGAGAAGGTGGAAATGAAGATGAATTCCTCGGCACCGATTCTATGAACCGGGTCATCAATGAATCGTTACGCTGTGTCAGTTGTTAGTCAGCGGGGCTGCAGTGTAAGTGGGTAGAGGGGAAATACCTGGACTGACTGTGCTGCCATCGCTTGTGGCGACAAAGCGCAACATTGTTGCGTGTGAACTTATAAAAATATGCACAACTTCGCTTGAACCTAACGATTGTCTTCAACAAAGACTCAGACTGTTCGGTTGAGGCTAACGAATTCATTCATCACATTCTCTTCAACTAGACCCTTCCTTTGGAAAAAAGGTTCTACACAAGAATACTAGATGTCGAAAATTCTATACCAACCGATATACAAGATACGCCTCCGTCAGTCGGAATTGCTATCTCCAGAGATGCGCTTGCCCCTAGAAGAAATTACTCTACGCACAAAGAGGACCCCAGGTCTATCCATAGGCCCAACACAACGGTCAGGTATTATTTCTCGGCATGTAAGACCGCCTCCAGTTACGAAGCGCTACGTTATTAATTTGACCATCTTGGTCGTTTTTCAGATTCTCGTAATTTGATGAACCGTTTATTCATCCAGTCTTTGAGAATGAGAGGTTGCAGATACGGAGAATTTATCACTCCACGTACACCGTCTCACCAACCATCCAAAACCAGGGTCCTTCCCTTCAGCCAATAACTTTCTTCCTCCTAGCAATGTCCAGCCCAATTAATTTTGTTTGAAACGGGTACCGCCACCAAAGAGCTCGGAGGTTAATAAACTAAGCGGAGATCAAGATGAAACAACTAACATTGCCAATTTTGCAATGACAGATAACCCCTTTCTAGGTGTCATTGGGAGAGGATGGAGAGGCTTTTAATAGATTATTGTCTTCTGGACAATCAGAGTGCTTGACGTCTTGTATGCCGAGAAGAGAATGTACTGGGCATGTGGAAATCCAGCATCTTTCTTCTCACATTGTCACGCTTTCATCCTTCTGAATTCTGTAAGGGTCCACAGGGCCATCGACATTGAGAACGGTCTCTTCGAGTGCTGCTGCCCCTACTTTGTATACCGTTCGAGTAGGTTGTACCAACCTACTCCTGCACCCCTTTCCCTCGATTTTTAGGAACACGTGATAGAGAAAGCTGCGAATATGAGACCAAGCAGCATCTTATCCCAGCAAAGCAAATATTTCACATGAACATGAGGACTAGTAGTGATAGTAGTGCAAAGTTTCAATTTCCGCCAAATTAACTAGCAGCCAGCATAGGTTTGAAAGATGTCACCTAATTGAATCACTCTGAAACTATCAATTGCTATGCTGATCCTTATGACAGAGTTTGTTTGTGGCATGAAATACACTTTGGAGGTATTGGATTCAGAGAGATGATTTGCCCAGGAGTTGGACCAGAGGCATGGTAATCCTAGTCGGGAGGTGTTATGGTGCCTGCAACAAATAAAATGTCACAATTTACTGAGGCTGACCCTGTCTTGGAAGGTTTTGATAAGAATCGAAAATCTTGGTTACAAGGATTTTGTGAGATATATTCAGTACAGCACTTTGAACAAGTAACAAGCAAGAGGTATAAATCACACAGCTGTAGATATGTCTTAACTCTGCAGATGTCTGTCAAGATTAGTCTTGGCATACAGCTTGAAGTCTCACGTCTGGAAAATTCTCCATAAGCGATCGGACAGTATTTTTGGCTCGTTGATGAGCAATGGATAAGGAAAGATAGCTCCGTAACAGCAGTTCGTTTTGGGTAGTATGATTTAGTGTTAAGTTTTAAGCCCCAGGACCCATCAGCTCCAATCACAGGCTCGACCAATGTCCTTCTCCCCAATCGTGGAAGGATACTTTGATACATGATTCATAGACCAGAATGTCTTCCTGAAAAAATTTGACTTCAGTCGGCGTCGATTCGAATTGATCTGTCAGTGTCGTGAGATCGGTAAGTAGTGCACTATGGAGCCTTTCTAGGAAACGCCGATTTTGCAAGTCTTACATAATTCTCTCTTGATGTGGGAGCATTTCCTCTCAAGCACATACCCTTAACATGTTTTCTGAAAGCCCTTTGACAGAATGGCACTCACTTTCATATTCGTCATACATACTATTGCACCCGTGTACAGTTCAAGTCCAGTCAATCGCCTCAATAATAAATCAGGAACCCTGGAGCCCCCCATCTATCTTGATGGACTGTGACCAAAAATAAAAATCGCCTAGTCTCGATATAGCTTGCTATATAACGCCCATCCGAAGCAGCCTCTTCAAATGTAATTTTTGCTTTCTTCTTGATTGAACCCTCACCCCGTCACTCTTTTGAATTTACGTTCGCTCCGACACAAACTCACTCTTCAGCAGTCCAATGGCATCCACTCAGCCAGTCAGGATGGTAATGACCAAGGCCCAACGATGGGACAAGCCAGCTCAGCAGGAAATGACCTCTTCGCTCCAGGTGACGTTGAAATAGTCCCTGTCTTCTACCGTCCCTTATCTCATTTCATTTCTAGAATTCCTCTATTACTGGATTGCCCAACTCTCTACTCCCCGACCATCTTCACACTTCTGCACCAGTGGCCTGCGTACGGACGCCACCACCTGACTACAATGACCCACCAATTTCCCTTCGGCCGTTGCATTTTGACAACAGCTCAAAAGTCTCCGTATTAGCTTACGAGCCGTACCCATTCCAAGGCGCCGACACTAAGGACGACCAACCTGTATGTCACATGAGCAAACCGAGAATACCGTTCTGGCGTACGAAAAAGGGGATTGCACTCATCGTGCTCCTCAGCAATATTGTCGTAATCGGAATTGTATTAGGCATTATCTTTGGTACTCGGATCGATCGTCGCCGTCACGAGTCGTCCATCCCGGACGACAGCAATCCGTTAGGGCAAAATTCGCAGGGTTCTCCATCACCTGATAATCAAGACAATTCTATGTCTCCATTCTTTACAATAACCTCGTCTTCTTCGACTTCTTTGATCTCTCCCACCACTTCTGCCCACATCTTACTGTTCGAACCCATTATGTTGGACTCACGCAGGATACCCCCTATTGAATTAGATGGGACTGGACAAGGTTCTGGTGCCACAGATACCGATGTGCCACGGAGCACATATTCAACTAGTACGAGTTGAAGTAGAACAAAACTTCGCTCATTCGCGTCGTCTATATTGTTGCTGGTCAGAACACTGGCGTCTGACATTCGTTCATTCCTGTTAATTTCTGTAGAGCCTATGGACCTCGAATACCGTTTTCCAGAATGTAGGCTGTATAAGGATGTTTGACTATGTAAATTTTTACCGTGGATGCAAAAAGCAATCAATTTTCAGATTCTCGTGATGTGTTCTACTTTCCTGTCGGCATCAGTTGGGGGAAGTTAACTCCGCCTCCGCATAATTCATTTTGCCATTGTCAATTTTGGTAAAGCAAGTCCTGGGGTCCTTGTTCTACACAGTGCTCATACTGACATGCAGCAAAGTGATTGAATATGCTAGCTTGTGGAACCCATGGGTTGTTGAACTATCACCTGTATGGCTGCGTATGGCAGGGCAGGGATTATGTCTGGTTGGCTGGAAGGACATTGATCATTTTTTGAGTTGTATAAGGAAATCTTGGCAGGCGCGACCCTGACACTACAACAGCGGTATTGTAGTGCTCATTATTGCTATTCTTTGACATGAGAAAATGGAGAAAGTTTTAAGGAATAATTATAATGCCCATAATGTCCCAGCAGCTAGATATATTACTGAGAATCATAATGTCACATAATTAATTTATTGGTGGATCAAATTTCAAAAGGCTGTGTGATTGTAGTTGTGGTGAATGAATTGGCCACAGCAGTGTGTGGATAGCCTTTGATAATGATAATTATCCTGGGAAACACTTCGAACCAGATTCTCTCAGTAGATTATTGATAAGCTAATTCCATGTCTAGGATGGATTTCAAGCAACACTGTTCATTAGAACATACTTTATAGCATCAGAAGTTATTAGTTAAGTAAAATTCTTGACAAAACATTTAGTAATTAGTGACTTAAGAGCTTGTATCCTTCATGACCCAAATAACTCTGAAGTATATAAACGTTGCCATGCTGTCCTGGTCCAAAAAAAATGCAGATAAACGCGTCTGTACCCACGGAAACGACAGACAAATCATTAGGATGGGTGGCAAAAACCCCTGCGCACGATGCATCATGAGGAACAAGAGTAAGTTTATTTTAAAACCCAAGAACCTTATAATAGATTATTTGCAGTAACTCTCTCATTCTTGTGCTGCTTGTCAGCCGGTCAAGCAAGGATGCAGACTTCCCGAGGAGGTGGGGACAATGAAGATTATGTAGACGTCATGGGCACCAAGAAGGGATGGTCAAGAAAACACAGTGCTGGAGATATGGAAGCGGTAATTGGTCGCTTGATAGACGTCTCAACTCGGGTTGGTGAAAGTCTGGAGGGTGCGCGTCGTGAAGCAGCGGATAGAAAGATTGTTGGAGCGGTTATGTATGACGGCGAAAAAAACATTTGGGCAAATCAGCTGTCGTGGCAGAATCAAGTGGCTCACCCTATCCTGAGGTCGAAAAATAGAATTTATACTGATCATACTGATCCTATTGGAATTGAATTTTCTCGGGAATCGCTGATATTGTGTTGTCGAAGCATTCAAAGGCAAACAGAAAAAGTGGGGCATCCACATCGGACAAAATGCCAGACGCTGAGAATCAGTAGGTCATAGCCTCCGCCTGTTCAAGCAATTGAATGTTATGGTGCTCTCACTGCGGATATAGGGGGGAATGATGCGGACTTCAAACCTTGTTACTTTTGAGGGGCATCGGAGTTGTATAATTTACATCATTGGTACACCACGTCATGCTTTTAACAGTTTCCACTCATGTATCTCCTGTAATACCAGCGCCAGAGAGGGAATGAAAAGAAGAAGATATGGGGAGCGAGCGGGAGGAGGACTCTGTATGATGTCATCATATTGTCTGGCAGGAAGCCAGAAAAGCCTGTAACATTCGTCCTGGTCATTCTTTGGGGCGTAGCTGACGTTGAACGAATAAAGTCATACGGCATTGTGCCACTCGGGCCTACTGCCCACATCCCTAGTTTGGGGATAGTCCCTGCCTGAACTTCTTTCTGAGGAGTCACTCGATCTTTGCATTCCGGCTTGTCGGGCTTTTGATACCATTTGCTTCGAGTTCGTATAATGCCCTAACAAAGGCATCTCGGCGCCCGGGCATACTGCTTCTTGAGGTGGAACAATGTTAAATGCAGTCCCTCGAACTGAAGTTGAGGTCATTTGGCTGCTTATGCAATAACTAGTAGAAGATCGACTCGACTTCATGGTAATTTTGAATTCTTCGGAAGAGAGCCACTTAGGGGGACAGAAAACTATCCATATACTGTCCACTCGAAGATTCACACAAATTGCGCTGTTTGGCCTTAGTAAAATACAATTTGATAGGCTTGTGTAATTCGTTAGAACTTTTATGCAAGTGTAGTTGTTGTGACTGCGCAGCCCCACTTTGGGTCTTCCGGTCATTTAGTCAGGTCAAACAGGCCTTTTAATGCCCCTTTTGACCAACACACATCTGTAAGGAGTCATCCTCTCTTTACTGTTTCTAGGTTGGGTCCATACTTGAAGTAAATTAAAAAGCGAGCAACTCGGTCTTGGATCTACTAGGATAGAGCACCCACCCGAAAACGGAGGATTCACCCCCAATTTGACTCATTAAGAATAGGGCTGTGAAGTTCAGTGGAATTCAGCTGTGGTACCGTGAACGTGATAACTGACAGATTCTACTTTGAGATGCTGTAATAGGCAGACTACTGACTCTCACGCTGCCAAAGCAGCACTCCGCGCAGTTTTTCGTGGCGCTTAGCGCTGATATAAAGAGACTATCTTCTCTGCCGACTTTTCACTCATAAATGTCCACCCCCCCAGGGTATTCAACTTTAACCCCCTCCTCTGTTGAATCGCCGTTGTCTACTACACCACAAGCTTCCTCTCCCTTGCCTAATGGAGTGCCACTCTCGTCTCTACCGGGTCTAGACGAACTGGATGATTTCCCAGAGCCTCCTTCGGGACGATCGTACACCACATCAATATCTTCCGCCAAAAAGCCGCTTTTTCCTGCTTCGTTGAATTCCAACCCAGTAGTGAATATCACATCAAGCCCAACATCTACGGCCATCGCCCTATCCACCAATCAGCACGAAAGCAACCTCTTGACCTCAGGTCTCTCCCAAAGAACACGGTTGGGGTCACAGTCTTGGCGCATCAGCGATGTGTGGCGAAAGAAAGTTAACGAAACAGACACATCCACACGTCAATTTGACTCTCCTTCAGCCTCTTGGTGGGGTGAAAACACAAATGTAAAGTCTTGGGATGATCCACCACAGAAAGTCATTGGTTTATCACCAGAAGTAACAGAATCATGGAATCATACGAAGGAGGTAAGTTGACCATCTCTTGTGCATCTCCTGTGCATCTCTAGTTTGTTGGATGTTCGATCGATGGGTCATGACGTGACGATCATTCTGTGATATCAATTTGACCCGAGCGAAGAAACAATATTAACCCGTCCTTTTCCCTCCTGTCCCTAGCGCGTTTCTACTGCAATAAAATCTGTTCTCGGTGTATCTTTGGATGTCGCCCACGAGCTGCTCATCGTCGGATCGGATTTTCTTGAGCTGGCTCCCATTCCGGGCCTCTCACCTGCAGCAAGGTCGTTACTTGAAATCTGGGATGCAGTGCAGAAAGTCGATGTAAGTCTTTTCCTGGAATGCCCAATTGTATAGATCATCAGATATGTTTAGCTAAATACTTTGACTTGTTTACGACTGACTGGACGGTGCGCCGAAACTCTCATTTCAGTTCGCCAGGAAGTCCATGATGCAGGAAGTTCCGTCACCGTCGAGCTGCAGGGACCTCTCAACAAGCTGCAGGAGTCGGTATTTCCCATTGTTCAGTTATTCCGGATCTTACGATATATCATCAGAGCTTTTGAAAATGTCAAA
>Ga0153934_1000674_pt1 | contig 9798 bp, 6 predicted proteins | sample TSNJ018MetaG_FD_104708 | JGI IMG/M metagenome (GOLD analysis project Ga0153934, IMG submission 104708) | Attine ant fungus gardens microbial communities from New Jersey, USA - TSNJ018 MetaG | ecosystem: Host-associated > Fungi > Mycelium > Unclassified | place: USA: New Jersey, Wharton State...
ACCTCATGATGGGCTGTAAGCTCTATTCCTACTTTTCTTTTCTACTCCCATGGTTCGCTAACAACATTCACCTTCGAAAGTGATCTACGACCGCTCAGTCGGTGGGAATGGCTCGTGATCGTGCATTAAATAAATTTCCCTTGGGAACGATGGTCAAGGTTTGCCGTAAATAAACAGATGAGTTCGATTCAAGCATCCGAACAAGAATGCCAACTGGGTTCAGATACCCCAAAGCCACAAGAAGTCACTTAGGATTTCTTCTATCCCGGAGGGCGGGTCTCGTGACAACTCCCAGGAATGGCCAAGTCAAAACCGGCAAGGATGATCCCACCGAGGGACAAAAGAGACCTTCCCAACTACTATTAATTCAGGAATGGCTACTCTAACTGGTGGAGTCTCCAAAACAACTAAGAACCATGGAATCTAAACTTCCAACAATGAAATGAGCGGTACCCACGAGTTAGGAGCCCAACCCAGGTGAAGCAGCATCTCTTTGTCACCCCATTTTCCCTGGGGACCAAGAGCAGGAGCAGCCCATTCAGGCTTGGTCAATGAAAATCTATTTCACTATTTCTAGGCCGGAACCGTAGCCAAGTGGCTAAGGCATGAGTCTGCTCCACTCCTCTTTGTCCTGCACCACTTGGCTATTGCTATTTCCCCACCTAGGATCCCCAAGAAAAGAGCATAATATAAGAAAGTGAAAGATCCTATTGTTACAGAAGACCAGATCGAGGGAATAAATCTACTCTACCGGACAATCAAAGAAAGAAGCCAGCTGAAAAGCACCCTGGTCGAAGCGAAGCGCATGCGATGAGGGAAGCGATTCTGAGTGAGATTTGACGTCATAGAAGAAAGAGACCGCCGATATGCGAAAATCTCTCTTATTCTTCTCTTCTTCCTAGAAGCAGGTATCGATTAGCAAGCGCAACTCGTCTTTCTTAGAGATAGTTGAAAGGAAGTTGATAGACTGACATCTCTTTAGCATCAAGAGGATCCCGCATTTGATAAAGGTTAGCTATGCCCACAGCTCTTTCAAAGGTTCTGAAAGAAACTGACTGAGTGCTTGCGCTAAGGATCGAAGAGCTTAGTGTGAAAGGCTAAGGGCTTGAATTTCAAGAGGAGTGAAAGAGAGAGGAAAGAGTAGCGGTGTAAGCCTATCAGCTGTTGAATAAGCCAATAGACGCTCTTGTTGAAATAAAAGCTCTTGGGTTCATAACCGGTCCTATTGAATCAGATGTGGGAAGAACCTCTGCTTACAACTTGTTGGAAAAAGGGGAGTTGCAGGACTCATTTCCAAAGCTAGAAGTCCTAGACTAGACTCTAAAGGAGATTGGCTTGGTCTCATGTCAGTTCATCGCAGCCTTTTCTTGTTCTTTCTCAGAGGGCATTCGAGAGCAGCCTGAAATCGGAAGTTCACACTCAGCGTGAAGAAAGCCCGCTTTTTCAATCCCTTGTTGGATGAAAGAAGAAATGGATAAGGGATCGACTGGACACAGCCGAGTTTACGAGCACAGTAATGGGGATTGTCAACTTCCACACCACAGTTCTTGTTCTTTGCGTTTGAATCGATCACAACCCTATAGTTGATGTCTCGGCTGATGAAGATACTGGCCATGACTTAGTCATCTTTCTCAAATATCCAGTCTGGACCGAACCTTGGAGGATAGAAAGGACAGTGGAACTCATTCGGCCGAAAGTCACGCTCATAGAAGAATTGGAAATTTGCTTTGAACTCGGGCGATTTTGGGGTTAGCTTTCAAATATGTTCTCCATAATTGGAAATTGACCGAGTGGCTGGGACCCTACCTGCCCTTTCGAAAAGGGCTTTGCCATACCAGATCAATAGTCTCAACCGAAAGCCCTCTTTGACCATGTCCAGGAAGAAACTTCTTTACTATTGAAATAAACACTGTTGGAATGAAGTCTCAGTAGACTATGCTAAACCCACCCTCCAGCCCTTGTATTTCCTTCCCCGGTCAGTTTGCTAAGAAGAGCAGCCAGTGGAATAGCTCCATGACATGGTCAATCGCTTCGCTCCAGTTGGTTATTCATTAGGAAAGTGCTTTGGGCGAACGCCCGGCCTTGTGTTCAATATTTCGTACGTATACTAGATATTAATATATATATAAAAAAAAAGAGTTCCCAGCGAGGCGTTAGGAGCATTTCTCTTTCTCCCGTCCCATTCTATTTCCTAAGATCCGTCGTGGTTCGGAGTCTCATACTAGCCTCGCCCTATCTAAGTAAGGCGGATGGAAGATGGCCTTCTTAATGAGCTCTCTCGCTTTACTTTATCGGTAGAGCATTTCTTGCTAGATCGGATTGAGAGTGACTTCTTCCGCTGTCTACGTCTTCAAACATTTCATCGGTGTCGACATTTTCTTCATCTCAGCCAGTTCCGGCTTGCTCCGCACAGGCTACATCTCGGCCTTTCATTGATATTCTTTCAATTCCTTTTTTAAGCCCTTCCTTCGGTCCGGGGGTACCGCGCAATCCGTTTAGATCTATTTCAGTTTCCAATGAAATGGAATAAGGGGAACTCCCCATCTAAGTGGTTAGCTAATCAACTCTAGTACCACGGGCTGAACCTACCTAAAAATTCTAACTATCTGATTGACGACTGGCTGTTCTCAGTCAAAAATGAAAGACTTCAATGTTCGAAACTAGGGTTAATAACTACCTAAAAAATGACTCCTCTTCCTTTTATACAATACAAATTGAATTATTCCATCTCGACTAAGAAAGATTAAACCTCCCTTACTGTCGTGTAAAGTCCTTTCGAAAGGTGTAGGATTCCTAAAGTAGCCCCCTCCTTAGAAGGAGAGGGGAGCTTTCCTTCCTTCTTTGATTGTAGAGGGTCCCAAGTGCTGTTATTTCCTTTCTTTCTCAAAAGCAAAGAGAAAATTCTAGGATTTACTAAACTACCGTGGTGTCTCCTTCCCCCAATCATCCCTATTCATTCACTTCTATTTGCACTAAGTCAACCGACGGAATCCAATCTCACTTGCACTAGATAAGGCAGTCGAAAGCACATGCCGCTAGCCGCCGGGGCCCTTCTAAGCCCATTTGTGCTACCATACCAGGTAGATGTAGTTGCTTGGGGACGACTTCCATGATCGAACTCTCCTCTGTTCTCCGCGGCTTGCTTTTTTTACTCTTTTGGAGCCATTTTACCTGGTTAGCGTAGCTCGATTTCCTTCTTTATTGGGGAGCTTTTTGCCCTTACGATAAGAAGTGGAAACTTTTTTCCTATACAAGTGACTTCGTACAAAGGAAATGGAATTCTAATATCGAAAATGGGTATTGAACCTTTGGTTCGTATATAGGCATTGGGTAGCCTTTCTTCTCATGAGCCTTGATTGTAGTGAACGGCTTATACAGATGGATGTGGTGGGACTTGCTTCGTTCGTTCCTCGCTTTCTATCTTATAAAAGTTCCATTCCGAAGATGGGTGATAGGACCCTAGGGAAGCGCCTAAGAGGATAAAGCAATCGAATTCGATATTTATAATAGCCCACCTGTGGTTCCTTTGGCTTCGCAACGTGTTACCGGCAAGCCTCGGTTTGCATGTAGAAGGTGAAGAACTCTGCTGAGATTCAATAGAAAATACCTCATCTTCTGTAGTGATTGCTTCCTTTCTGAAAGGCTAATGGGGGGTCAGACCCGACGCTATCCTTATCCCTCCCATTCCTTGCTCTTCAAAAGGCGGGCAACAAAGATGTCATCTTCAGCCTGCGGTCCGAAACAACTATCGGCTAGGGCGAAGAAGAGGTATCTTTGTTATTATTGTTCTGGTTCCCCATTCAAGTTTTTTTATTCATCCGTCAATACTGAACTTCAGCCAGGTTGACTTTTATGGGCTCGGTCCTCGGAATCTTTCTCAGTCGAGACAGAAGCGGGCAATAGAAGTAAGGACATTGTCGAGGAATGAGTGCCCACACCCTTCCTCCACCCCTACCTCGCTACGACTTTCTAAATAAAGGAGAATGCGCGTCATCGTCTTCACTCTTATTCCCTTGAAAAGAGACGATTCGATAACAGACTATTCTGTTTTCAGACGATAAGGAAGATACTCAGGTAAGGGCAGAGATTGTAGCTAAGACTGTCTCGACTCCTTGCCTTGCCATCAACTGCAGCGGGAATAAGGGAAGGAAGAAAGAGACCATCTTGGCCCTAGGAAAGGAATGCTCTTAACTACCATTGCTATCCATCAATGCACACTATCTATCTGTTTACAACTATCAATGGTATAAACAAATTTTCATTATATGAAAAGGTGAAAAGCAATCAAAGCTGGGGGGATCCATACACGCCCATAAACACAAGATTCAGATCTATAAAACCTATGATAGAGATTGAAAAAGCTATCCATCGAAAACCCACACTGAACCTTACGCGCCCAACTCAAGGCTTCCTTGCTCACAACCAATCCCTCAAAGCAATGAATGCGCTCAAAAGCACGCCATAGCACGAGATCAAGTTTCTGCGCGGCTGAAGACGGCATTGAACGGTGGTACGTACGGCTTAGAGCCAAGGCATGAATAGGTCTCCTGTCAGAGCTCCATCTAGGAAGTGATAGCTGAAAAGCTACTAGCATACCTGGGTCTAGAACAGCAAATGGGAAGGCTCTTTCTCCTCACACTCACGACTCTCATGTATATTCTTCCCAAATCCTAGCGTCAGCTACCATATTAAAAGCTACGCCTTGTTGCTCAAGCTGTTAGCGCGTAGTCTGTCTTATATGCCTCCAAGGCTGTTTTTCCCGGGAAAAGGTTGAAGAGCCCCTTGAACGATAAGGACGATTGCTTCCATTACTGACAAGGAGACTTTCTGAGGCGCATCCGTTAGCATTAGCCGCTGATCCCAGAATGGACTCGGCGATGGAAAATTCCTTTTTGGGTTCACCAGGCCCTACTCCGCCAGAAATAGAATGGGACAGTCATCCGTCTAACGGGGACGTCCACCCGACGAAAAAGGCCTTGTCACGAGCTTGACTCAGCACTTCTTCTTTTCTTTCTCTACTTTGAGAGAATCTGAATAGACCAAGGGGCGAACTCATTCGTGCTTCTCCAAAGGAAAGGCTCAAGCTCTCTTTGCTTTGCCAGCGAATTGACCCCTCTCTTGCCTGCCCCCCGATGACAGCTGCATCTTCCAGTATCCCAAGAGCATACTTTTCAAGAAAATGCAAAAGCTTTGGTAATGCCCTAAAAAAGATGCGAATCTTTCTTGCACTCCTTGAGTCTTGTTCAATCTCTCATAGCATTCCATGTAATTCGGCTTAATGCTCTTTGAGCTTTGGTCCTTTCAAAAAACAAGACCACAGGCGCATTTCCGACCACGCGACTTCTTGCATAACCACTTGTTGATGAATAAAGAGCCGAATCGGTGCTTTCTATATTTATCTTTGGGCCGACATCCGCAGCAGCGCTAATACGTAATCTCCCATCATCCCTACCCTATTACATGATATTTCGCCACATCAGAGTGGAATTTTGAGTTCTTAGTGCTCAGTAGCGCCCTGGGAAGCATCTTTGGTTGTGTGCTTTTGAAATGGCATGGCATACCATGAGAAGGCTACCGTCCGTGCGAGGAGTGTGATTCATAGTTTCGAAGACCTTTTAGCATTGACTCAAAATAAAGGTCGAACTCTTTTCGTAAAATAAGAAGAAATCAGAGATGTGGACTGGTAGGTTTGGATCGAAATGGAATCCCGGGCTGGAGGCTTTTTCTTCTTCTGCTTCGATAGAGTGACTGTAAGTGGAAGAAATTGAAGTCGGAGATTTCCGGGTGTGAAGAAATGAATTGATAGGAAGATTCTTGATATCCTAATAGTCAAGACCGGTTTACACCCCCTTAGCGCAAGCACTAAGTCAGTCAACTACCTTGAAAACAACTTATTCCGCGCATCTAGGATTCGGTTGACTTTACTCCGCTTACGCCCCTTTCTTTCAAAGACTGGATTCTATACCAGCAGATTCTCAAGCAGCGGTTTCGTGCAGCAGACGATTTTCGGAATCAAAGAGACGATTCTCGCCATTTATCCCATTAGTCAAAGACGATTCGTGCCAGGAAATGTGGAATTTTTTCTCTTCTTTCCACTGGTTATTCATCGACTTTAGCACTACTGAGATTATTCTATTACAATTATATATTCTATTACAATTACAGAAAAGAAATCTACACCAGCGCATCCAGCATCAAAGGACAATAGCTCGTGTTGATAGGACTATCTTCAAGTGTTTGACCAAGGGTTGAAGTATCCAAGGTGAGCTGAAGGCGAACTGTTGGAGTAGATAAGCAGGTCTACCTCAGAGAAGATCATGGAATCATAACAGCACAGAAAGAGACGCTCCGAACTACTTCCGCTTGAGGTTGGTCGTAGATGAACCCAATAGAATGACTATCTTCAAAAGCAGCCGCTAGAGCTATTCACTATCGGTATTACAGAAGAAGCTAAAGAAGAGGAGCGGAAAGGGCAAGGAAGGAATGCAACAGGAGTTAGGTCAAGCATCTTCGGGAATACCCGTCCCCGTCTTAGTCGAATACCTTTTCATTCCTTCCGCAAGTTCGTATCTTAGAAGAATCATCCCTTGTCTTTCCCCCAACCTTTCGGGCGAGCTTCTGCTTTCTATTCTTACTCTCTCTCAGCAGCAAGACCATAGAATAGGAGAACCACTAGATCCGCTGCAATCCCAGTTGCCAGTTGACTCAACAAAGAATCTACTTTGTTTGCTTTCTTTTATGCCCTTCCTCGGGATATTACCACCAAACCGGATATCGTGATCTTGGATCTAGGTACTTGACTTCCCCCTCTTCCTATGTATGGGGCGAGTAGCCTAGCCCATCTCCTCAGACCAGACTGAGCTGAATTGCCAATCCTTTGAGCCGCTTCGCTCCTCTCCCGTTGGTCGAGTCACTGACGTACCTCATATACGCTATATGAGTGACTTCGTACGAGTGGCTATCGCTCCTACCTAGCGGGAAATGTCAATGTTTGAGCTCTAGCGGATGTCGCGGATCTTGAACTCTTTTGTTGCCGATCTGGAAGTCCTTTATTTTCATTTAAGAAAGAGTCGGCTTCTTTATTCCCTTACCGAGTAGACGAGAATGGCACCGTGAATTCATTTCTTTCAATAGCTGCGTAGCTTCAACAAAGCTTGACCCGCCTGACTCTAACAAGTCAGTCAGTTTCTTTCAGAACCTTGGATGTCTTGCTTTGAATATAACTAGTTGATGAACCAAGCACTGGAGGAGACTTGACTATGAAACCGAAACTCAGCGGCTATTCTTCATATCGAGAAATGTGAAATCAACTTCTTCCTTAGCCTTTCACACTAAGCTCTTCGATCCTTTTCTCTTCGTTGCCTTTGTGCCACCTCGAGAGTGACAGTACAGAAGGAAGTCCCAACTCTATACCTATTCAGTCAATTCCAAGTGATGGTGATTTCGCTCCTATCCTATACTGAGTTCCATCCTGAGTGAATTCCTTTCACTGATTCCGTCACAGGACAGTGACGAAGGGACTTAACACTACTCTTCTGTCAAGTCTCAGATCGCAGCTTGCGCTAGTTATTTCCTTTCGCGAAGGGAAGATTAGGCTGAAGGGAGAAAGGAGGCAGAAGAATAGAAGTAATGAGTGGAAAAGAACCCGATAACGTTTATACTCTTTTCTGACTATCAGGGCCAGGATAGCAAGCAGAGTCCCATCCACTGTCTTACCTATAGGGGAGCGCAAGACAGATCGTGAAGCAACACCCAGACCAGGGGACAGGAGAGCATGCGATGGGGGTTATGGCTTTCACCTCGCCCTTGAGGACCGACCCTTCATAGTTTAGGGATTCAGGGTGTAGTTGAACGATTCCGAGCTATGACACGGAACGGGTTCGGGTCGCCATCGAGGCCAGGGGGATTGGTTGACTCCTTCCTGGAGGACGCCTCCGCCTTACTCTAACAAGTAAGCAAGATCTTCGATCCTTAAAAAAAGTGTTAAGCAACCGCTCTCGGATGACAGTTGTCAACTGCTTTCCTTTGATTCCTAGTGATTGGCCGGGGGATTGGGAGGCCGGCTGTGGGGGAGGACACCAAGCGGAACTTCCTCGGAACCCACCCTGGGTAGCAAATCCAGGTCGGCCCTGCTTCTGCCTTCTTTCCGGGGTAAGGTCCTGCTTTCTTTCCTGGGCTTGAGTCACTTGAGGAATGGTCTTTTCCTTTTTGATTGCGCGAGACTTGATAACCGATATGCGACATCGCTCTTCGCCCCTTTCTTTCGAATTCAAAAAAGAAAAGAGGGGCTTCACTTTGAAGCCGTTTGAAGTGGCGAAGGCCTATGCTAAAGTAAGAAAGAAAGTACGTTAAGGTTACGAAGTCACTTAGTCGAACTATCAAGAAAGGGAGGCTCAGGTGCGGAGCCTTCCACTGTGGACCGAGACTACGCAAAGGTAGAACTAGAACACCATAGAAACTTCGCTGACTTTATCATAAACCTTGATTTCGCTACGCTCAATAAGAACCCGGAATAGCGGAAATCATTTCGTGTTCCGCTTCCAAAGTCAGTCGTCTTTACCCAAGTGTGAACTGCAGACGACTCTCCAGTGGTTCCATTCCTTCTTACTTGACTTCTGGGTCAACCCAACCCGAATGGGAAGAAGAGGTTCAGCCAAAAAGCGGGCAGCCCCACTTTGTACATTTGCTGAGGCAGACCAATCAGGCATAAAAAGGAAGGGAACTTCTCACCGAAGGAGGCAGTAGGAATGAAGGAGGCGGGAAGCTACCGCTTCTAGAATGCAAGCTTATCCTTGACTTTTTTTTAGAGCGTACCGCTATTCCAATAAGAAGAAAAAATGTTTATGGTCGTATGAATGAAATTATCGATTGGAAAATTGGAATTGGCAGCAATGATTAGTAGTTTCCACTTTGGACTTGGACACGCCAGGGATCCTCCTCCCTTCTCCTGAACCCAGTATCAAACCTCCTATTCTTTACTTATGAATATTACTGTAGGAGCTGTTTTTGCCTCAGTCTTAGATTCTGTAGCTCCTATGAAAGCATTTGTTGCAGCTGCTGTTCGCGTTAAAGCTGTATCTGCTCTTGCTCTTACTGCTGCTGTTCCCGATAAAAAAGCATCCAGCAGCGCCATTAGATGGTACGCGGAGCTCTCTTTAGCTGCTGTTCGATTTCACGTCTCAAGCTAACTTTTGTGATTCCCTCTATGCCGTAGGTTCATTGTTAAATCTTAAAGGATTTCTTTCTCAGTTATCTTGTGATAAAACAAAGTATAAGAAGGTATAGGCGATTGCTCAACTCTTAGTTGGTATACCGAGTCTGAGGACGAAAGATTCTTCCTACGTTCTTTGCAGGCTGCCTTCTCTTCTCCTTGATCAATCCCTTGCCTAATGCCTACTGAAAATGGGAGTGTCATGAGCGTATCCCATACCCATAGTCATTCAATCCAAGGTGAATTGCACTATCGACTCTTCGTACTTGAGTTTCAAAGGAGCTTGTTAAGCATGGTCATCACTACAGGTTTTGACTCCTGAGAACTTCACCAAAAGCCTCTTTTCCACGAAAGAAAGGATGCCAGTTTCTATTGAATCTCTTGCTAGCCTTGTGAATGAAAGATTTTCTAAGTGTTCAATCAGACGATGTTTGAAAGAAGGACGTAACCAGTGCTAGTTGAATCAGCCCTTACTCTTCTCCTAGTCGGTGTAAAAGTAAGCGCTCTTTTCCTACCCGCTGTTACTGCTCGAGTAGGAGTTCTTGGAGATGAAAAGAGAGGAATGAGATGCAGCGCTTAGGTCCCTC
>Ga0153934_1000678_pt1 | contig 9775 bp, 7 predicted proteins | sample TSNJ018MetaG_FD_104708 | JGI IMG/M metagenome (GOLD analysis project Ga0153934, IMG submission 104708) | Attine ant fungus gardens microbial communities from New Jersey, USA - TSNJ018 MetaG | ecosystem: Host-associated > Fungi > Mycelium > Unclassified | place: USA: New Jersey, Wharton State...
GTCGATGAAATTGGTTGGGTGCTGACTCGGTTGGGTCATAGGTGAACCATGAGTATCGGTTGAAGAAGGCCTTGAGAGGGCTCTCTGATGGAGGCATTGTCCTAATGTGGGGGTGAGGTGAGCTTCAAGATGGTCCCTATGAAACTTTGAAGGTTTACTCAGGTGTTCGTCTCTTATTTAAGTACTCTCCACTGCCTATGAAAAGAGGGGAGAAGATTTGAACAAGGGACGCGCACTGGAGGAACGAAAGTTACGCCCCCTTCCCTGCTGCTATCCTGCCCCTTAAGTACCTCCCTTTTCTCGCGCTTCTCCCACAATGATGGGAACTAATCTTGAGATTATGTCCACACCATAAAGCACCACTAAGATCTCAGTTGTCAGATGTGTCTGGGCGCATACAAGGATTCCTTTTCGCTCTTTCTAATCGGCAGCTTCCTTCTTTCATCTCTTCCTATTGGATTTTAAAACACGATGGATGAGAAAAAGATTGCCTTCTTTGTATTGTTCTTTGTTCCCTCTTGAGGTATCTTCTTTGTTGGAATTGAACATCCTCAGGCTCCACACATCGGCATTGGCTCGGTCACGCGTAAATTCATTTTGCGAATGAATGGATGACTTCCCGTAGGCAGTCTAGGGAAATCGGTGTTACATAGATTTCCCTAGATTGCTCCATGCCGAGATGCCGAGCATGAATTTCAAATTAGGGTGGTCTCCCAGACTTCCCTAGATACGATGATCTGCACAGGGGTCTGGACCCCTTGCCAGACTTCCCTAGACCTCCCTAGATATTTTCTAGCCTTTTATGGATAGTCGGATCAAATTTACATACAGAATTCCTCCTGATGGCATCTACTATAGAGACGGATATAGGCTCACAATTTCTTTTGCTGACGTTTTTCCTCTATCAGCTCCATATGAGCTATTTCCCAAGAAAACGCAGGTTCAAGACAGTGGAGATCTCATTTTGCGGCATTGTCATTACATGCCTGAATGATATGATATATAATGCCAAGTATTGCACAGTTTGCAAGTAATAGCTTGTCCTTAGGGTGCCTCAAGAGAATTGAATTCATGATTTGTCTTAATACTGTGTACTGTGTTGCAGCACAAACATGTACAAGACGTGTGTGTGACATAGTGATGTCACATCTAAGGAGTGTTGCTACGGGAATTGCATTTTTCCCAGATTTCCTCAGACCATAGAATAAGGTTTATGTAACACTCCCAGATTCTCCCAGATTCCTACGGGAAGTCATACAATGTTGGAGACTTGCATTCCAGAAGACTCCGTTTCCGACTTGCTTGCTTTGACATTCGCTGATCGTGGATGCAGAAGAATTCCGAACGAAGGCAAGATAGGATAGCCATTAAAGGAATGGCTCTTTTTTTTATTGTCCATTGACAAGATAGGCGTAGCGAGTGGACGAATAAGAGTCTGAATTTTGCGAGTTGATAAGACGTATTGTCTCACATGTTATGGTGTAATTTGGGACTCCGCCGAAGATTAAATACGATATTGTTCTAACTTACCTATGTTACCAGGTCTACCCTCAACAATTCTCTGTTTTGACTCTTAATCTGTCAACGGGACCACCATATTCAAACTAGGAAAAGAAGAAGCATCACGGAATTGCTCACAGGTCACAATGGACTTGTGCATATCCCAACTCATTGCTGTCTATTTCAATCTCCTTCTGATTTTCCCTCTACTGATTGTCAAGGACGTTGTAAGCCAAATAAAATTGCGGTGCTCGAATGTAGTCCGCAGTAGCGTACATGATGCAATACATAAAAAGAAATGAGAAAGAGGGAAGAAATGAAGAAGACAAGAAAGTGAAAACGCATTACAGTGCGGATCGACGCCTCCTATGAGAAATTGCTAGCCCAAGAGAACGCACCCACTCAATACCCAGTTTATTGTTTTAATAAAATAGATTAAAATTATAAAGAATCGATCCTCCGTCCAGAGGTAGAAATACCAATAAAGTGCCTTGAACTCCTCGATAGGCAGTAAGACCGCGAGCAAGACCGGGACTAGGGTCATCAGTCCAGTTCACAGTCCAGATCAAAGGACCAGATGGATCTTATTTTAGAAATACAACACACATCGTCCTACATCCATGTACTCTAGTACCAATGGAGGCTTCACCGTCATTCAGTTGTCAAATCTGCACAAGATTGAGCTATTCAACGAGGTCAACCTATTGCTTTGAAGGATGATATAAATGAGTCGGGACAGTAATAGGCTATGAGAGACGGTCCCAAGAGTGTCATATTCAACTAGGACGAACGAATGGAGACAAAAGAGCCATGTTCGAACCCTTAGTGACCCTAACCCTTGTTTATGTGCAAGTTTGAGCCTCAGTCGCGACCTCGGTTCCTGTGAACTTCGATCAATTGTAAATTATCCTCGGAAGCTTTTGATCAAACTCTCAAGGTTAGGACTCCACAAGTTACACCCATTGAATGCGTATTATAATTGAAGCCTGCCAATACATCGGTCGGATACACAAATAGCCTATCTAGGGATTGAAATTAAAAGGCTTGCAGCCATACGTGAAATACCCATCTATAAGAAAGTGAGTGAATGATAAAATCTGGAAGGAAAAAAGAAAACAGTACTGATTTCGGTGTTTGAGCAGCATAAAGTGTGAGAAGCACTGAAAACGATGAGCATATATTCACTTGTATATCAAACGAACAACTAACCAATTGTTGCCAGCGGCACCCTGTCCCGCGGCAGGGACGCAGCCAAGACCGAAAAAGTGACCGAAAAAACCAGAGGTGTTCTCGAGTTGATTTTGAATCATCGAGGATTTAGAAGAGTGGACTTGGTTACAGCAGTGAATAGACTTAGAGTTGCAACTCTGGTTCTGAACTGATATGGTCGGGACGGCGACAGCGACAGAGATGAAGATAATGAAGGAGATCAACTTGGAGTACATTGTGGTGGTGTTGAGAGTAAAATGAGTGAAATAGTTCGAAGAGGTTGACTTGAGGAATTTCCATCCAAGAGACGAGGCTCAAATATATGTTCTGGATACCTGAAAAGATCTGTTCTGAAGCAGAATAACACCAAAACGCCACGACTAGATCGATAGTGGTACAGTTTTCGACATCATTAGACACAATATTTGACAGCATGGGATGGACCAGCAATCGCATTTTCGGGAGACAGGATATTGTCCGCATGTGTTGCTGTCGGTCACAATAGGAGAGCTGACAGATAAGGGGTTTCTAGGCTCGTTTAGCGACTTTCAGGTGATCTTGACGATAAAATGGCCACTAAAGGAATGGCTAGAACTTAGGACGCAAGCTCCTAAACCAGTCAAGACCTATCGAATGGGCAGACTAGCTATCTGAAGAAGCAACCCTACTCTCTTCATTGGACGCATATCCGTAGGGTCGTCTGGTCAGAATGATATTTGGATATAATTAAAGCTCCGCTAGCCGAGCGATGCCGGGATGCCGGATGACATCGCTAAGTCCATGTTCCTGGCATTGAGTTTCAAGCCCCTCCGCTGGACTCGAAATTTGGAGGAGGGTTGGGACCCTGCTCCAAACGCATTTCTGTCGAATTGTTAGATGCTAAACCCATTTTAGGCAATCCGAATCTAGGGTTGGGCTCTGTTGATCTCATTCTTATGTGTTGATGTTTGGAAATCCTCCTCGGGCCGTCCCCTCCCAACATCGTCATCAACGTCGCCCTCGTCGATTGGGACTCTTCGCTCGTTGCTTGTCACCGTCAAGCAGCAAATACGAAATTCCGCCTTTCCCCAACGTTGCCCACTCCTCTTCTTTATCGTTCAAGGCCTCTTCCTCAGCTTCCCATTCGAGCAGAAGCAGCTGCAACGCCAGCAGGTCGTAGTCGTCATCCTCACTATCATAGCCAGACATGCCCGTATTAGGTAGGGTTTCGCGACCCTGACCTGTCTAAATACTCTCTGACCGAAATACAAACCGCCCACGGATAGCACTCAATTTGCACGTTGGTTATTTTTTATCCAATTCAATGTCCGCCATCACTCGCTTAACTTCTAGAGTTTGAAACTAGCGGACATGACCCTACAGATATGCGTCTATTGTCAGAGCCATCCATCCCACTGATACCCGACGCGCGTGTGAATATCTGAAGAGGAACTAGACTACCATAGCTAACAAGGTAGCTGGGCAACAGTTAACCGGATACCACCATCCCTCTATCCCCCCACCTCACATCCTGGAACTAGCAGGCAAGAGAGAGGTATTCAGACAACTTCTGCAATGCAGGACAGGACACAGCTACCTAGGTGGAGGTTTGGCGAACCAATACAGACATGAGATCATGTTATTCAATCCTACCCTACCTACGAAAGATACCATATTGCTTTACGCGAGGTATCACAAACACTGTACCTACCTGACCTCCTGGACACCAAGGATGGCATAAAAGCTCTGGCATCCTTCTTGGAGAAATCCGGGCTTCACAAAAAATGGCCACTTCCCATCGACACAGTCCACACCCCACACATCAAAGCTGGGCTCCTTACAGACTTCATAGAGACCGAATCTCAAACTCCCAGTTGACATGAATCATAACACTGTCAAGGTCAAGTTCCCTTACATTACCTATCAATACGTATGAACACATTCATTTCCAACCTACATAACCCCACAGAGGAGCCATCTACCCCGCCATCAACATTCATACCTAACTTGCAATGACTCCAGTTAATCACCCCTGAAGCTCGGGTGTAGTCAGTAGTGTACCTTACCCACCGCGTCTTAGCACCTGTTTGCTTGTTGCGGTATATAAATACAAAACGCTCTCTGTGGATTCACTGCCAACCTTAATTGCGTAAATCGCTCAAAACCCACAACATTGGTAGTTCAATCACTTTTTCTGGAAAGAACCAACGTTACATTGTTAAATGAGACACAAAAAACAATTAGGACTACAACAGTCGTAATCACCGCAACAATAAAAACGCCAATCTTTCCAAATTTGTACGTATCACGATACAATTAAAGGAGAAACAATCAAGCAAGACAATAAACAAGACACAGAAATAAAACACATATACAAATGTCACGACAACAACGCAAACGTTAGAAACAGCAAATGACGTGCAAGTACGATGACAATAGAGAGCTTGTACATGTGATCATCTGCATCAATGAGTAAGGGAGTAGGTCCAGGGATGAACAGAAGTAGGGCAAGGGCATCAAAGCTAAAGTCCAAGGTTTCTGTGAGAAACCGACCGAAGCAGGTCATAAGGGTATGAGAGTCAGCCCACGACTTAGACGTTCGTCCATCCAAAGAAAGAGAAGAGAAGAAAAAATCATCCAAGCGCAGAGAAATGATACCACCCACGCAATCGAGTCAACAACCCAAAAAAAACGCCAGGGCAAATGACAGACAGATACGTCCCTCGTTCGCATTCAAGTTTACTCGCTGGTCAGGACCAGTATCCCAGCTACGAGTACCGGTTATCACCTTCGCCATCCGTCGCCGACCAATTGACTATTCGAACCCTTAACACAACAACGTCGTTCCTATTAATCGTCACTGTACGTGGGTGATCTCGACTTCGAATATCTTCTTTCACTAACTTCCTCACCCACACCAACATCAGAGTTCTCAATCCCAGTCCTTTGTCTCTTCTTCTTCCAGCTCCTCAACATGCCTTTGTCCGTATCACCGCCACCACGGATGTAATCATCGTAGCCATCGCCATAATCATCAGCTAATTCTTCACTACTCCTCTTTTTCTGTACACGTTCCTCCTCCATATGATATCTGTGTCCTTTAACAGGCATTGACGCATCGCTTGACACTATACCAGTAGTACTGGCTGTACTCGAGATTTTTTCGATGCCAACATCCATCTTATCCATCTTACGCTGCCTTTTTGGCGGTGACCCAACTCTTGTCTGGCCATGGTCTTCTTCACCTTCAGTCTCATCAAACGATCTCTTCCTCGTCTGGCTGCTGATGGTAGCAGCAACATGCAGAGAGATCTTCGTCTTCTCTTTTTCTTTCGCTTCATCTTGCTCCTCTTCCTCGTCCTCAGTTTCCCCTTCATCCTCTTCCAAGTCAGTCTCAGCTGAACCTTCGGATTGGTCTTCAGATTGTCGTCTTTTGAAGCCGCTAGTTTGCCCCCTCTTAACACTGCAACCACCTGATTCTGGCATAAACATCACCGATGACCCACTGTCCAGATCTTCACTATCATACTCCTCTTCTTCCTCTTCGTCATAAGTCTCGAACTCCGCAATCGCCTCTTCCTCGTCTTCAACGACAGCCGCGAGCTCAAACTCAGACTCAGAGACCTCTTGTAACTGGATATGAACAGGAGAATCCACTACTTCACCACTTTTTGATTGTTCATAGTAGTGTGGTTGAAGAATGATCGGTGAGTCTACCGTTGGAAGGGCAACAGAGGGAGAAGAGGAAAGAGGTTGACGATACTGTGGCTGTGCGGCGACAGGACTAGCACTAGCGTTCGCAGCTGCAACAGCGCGTTCGCATATCCGGCACCGACAGTGATATAACGGGGAACATGCTTCTTGCCAGATCTAAATGCCGATCAATTAATTGGTGTTTCATCGAATAAGAGAGAAATGAAATATCAAGTGGTAGTGACGTGATATTAGAAATAGGTTGTAAGGGGTATTTTGAGGGGCGAAGAGATGTGCAAAGATAAATGAAGCAAGTCAACACTCACATTTTTAAGAGCCTCCAAACTAAACTGTGGTAAATGTTCGGCTGTTATTGGGACATGCGGAATACTCCTCAATACTCTGGGAGGATTTAACACAGGTTCCACAGGTATCAAAACCTTGTTCAGTATTACTTCGGTCGCTGGCAATGTATAATCCTTTGTCTTCGCGTTATCGTCACACCCATCATTATCAGATAGAGGTGGTGGCGAGGGTGTAGTCCGTAAGGTTGTCGTTGATAGGACAGGGCTTGTGTTATTAGAGCCTATGCTGCTGCTGGTGCTGCTGTCGCCACTGTCCACACTACTAGTACTCGTACTTGTCGGACCACACTCGACATTATCGTCTTCGTCTCCACTCCGAGCTCGTGATCTCTTCCCCTCGCTTCTTTCCCTCTCGACATCATTTCTCTTTCTCTCAACCCAATCATAACCTTCATACCATACTCCCTCCTCTTCCCTTAGCACTCTCATTACATCTTCCAAGCTCATTCTCGAAGCTCTCAGCGTCGGATCTACAACCACTTTATCATGGCTCCCATTCTCCAAGTTTTCCAATGCACATTCAATTGCAATTCGGCGAACAATGTTTTTCATAGCTGGTAAGAGGATCAAACGGAGTTGTTGGCCGTACTGTATGAATGCTTGTTCGCAGAGACTAAAGGACGGTGGGATAGGTGCTGATTTGATACGTGGTTGTGGATGTTGTTGTGAGGGATCATCAATGGCTGAGGAGTCGATAGTCCAGGGACATGGATGTACAGCGGGCATATCAAGGGATTTTCCAGGGACGGAGTTATTATACCACATATCCGCAGGAGAGATCCAATACCCATCAAGAATTCGGGTCCTCGCCCAATCTCCCAACGCGAGGTCTTTAACACCACCTTCGAGCTGCATAAGCTCATTATCTTCCTCTCCAGAGGACTCTTCTTCTTCGTCCTCAAGTTCTTCCTCCCATTCTATAGGTGTACCATAATCGATGGTGGCGCCCCTTCGTAACGAGGCAGTGGCAGTAGCAGAGGAATTGAATTTTGCAGCAGCAAGTGCTTGTTGCATCATGTCACTTAATCTTGTTTCTTTCTTGAGCCAATACTTTTCTCGTGCGAGATTGATGACATCGGCTACGGATCCCTCTGCAAGTTCTATGAAACCATCCACGCTTTGTCTTGTCTCCCAATCGTCGCTACACAATTCAGGTCCGCCGACTGCAGCTTGGTCAAATGGTGCTAGGGAAGCCTTGTTCCAAAGCCACTCAGAGCGACAGGATCGACATGTCGCCTCAACAGCAGGAAACGTTTCCTCATCTTCATTCTCCAAGACAGCAACTTCGTTCGCTCCTGTGCTGGGATTACTGGCAAATATTTGAGATTCGCGAAGACAGAAACCACAGAATGCGAGCCGTCTGTGTTCGTGTTCGCGACAAAGGGAAATGAAACCAAATAGATGAGAACTGATGGAATATTTTGCTGTCAAAAGTCCAATAGAAGTGACGGGGTTGTTGATTCGACAGACAAGACAGCTGGAGGAGACGATTTGACGAAAGTGGCGATAGGGGGAAAGTTCTGTAGAAGGCGAGACGATAGCAAGATGAGCGAGTGAGTCTGTTGGGTCGACAACACTGATGGCTTGCTGCCATAGAGTATGTTTCTCCACTGAAAAAAAGTTAGCACGGGAGCGATCAGAGTCATTGAGAACGCACAAGCAAGGCCCCACTTGGGACAGACACACATGAGGGTCTTTTCCAAATGGAATGCATCGCGGAGCGACGAATAGAGAGTGCGCTGGTGTTGGAGGTGTTTTTCATCCCAGGTTGAAGGCACATAAGCACTAGGTGCACGAATCCAGAGACACCAGGTCCCAAGATATCTGAACTCAGTCAGTCCATGAACGCGTGTGGCGCAGACAATTGCCACAAACTCACCGCACAAGCTCTTCTGGCAACGACACCCACGATCTGGGCGTACCTTTGCCTTTGAGCACGCTGTCCTGCATTCCGATCGCAGGTTCTGGGCCCATCGCTGTCGCGGTCGTCGCGGTGGTCAATGCGCGCATTTTGAGTTCAGTCACGGTCATCAAAAAACCAGTAAACAAATCATCACGGCTGTCCTATCTATTTCCCACGCACAGACCATCGTTATTGTTGCCAAGCTTCCTTAGGTAATCTACCCATGGCTGTGTCTTAAACACTGTCTTCCTCTCTTCCACCTCGAAAACACCTATGAATATATGTAGATGTTTTCGAGGTGGAAGAGGGAGACAGTGATTTAGACACAGCCATGGGTAGATTAGATAAGAAGGAACTTACTGCAGGGGCAGTTCACTGTTAAAGAGGTATACTTCTTCTCATGTATAAAATACGACATTTTATGATCTCCCATAGTAATTCTGATAGTTTGTGAAAGTAGTGTATTTTAGTTGTAGAGTTCAACAGATATAGTTCTTATAGTGATTCCCAGATGTGAGTCTGTCTCATGACGCACATACACAGGTCATCAGCCACGTACTCTCTTGAACCATATCAAGGGTGGAACATTGCTTGCAGACTCTGCAATGTTTGCTATCTAGATTTTCTGTGGAAAGTTCAGTGCAGTCACACAAAAAAGATAATCTCCTCCAACTTGCGTAGCCCCTTCCATTGTCTTTGTGTTGGGTCCCAGACTGGGTGACTCCCATGAGCAGTCTGTACTGAGATGCCAAGCATGGAGTTCAAATTTCAGGGTTTCCCAGACATTTCCAGATGTTGTGATCTGGGAAAACTGCCAGACCGTTTTCCAGACTTCTTTTTTTTTTGGATCAACGATTTATTACACGGTGCACAATCGCAGTCCGTGGTAGATGACTCTACTTGAATATGTAAATAATTAAATACCTAATAATGAGAATAGAGAGAGAGGGTATCGTCTAGTGTAGGGAGTACTAAGGTTTACTCGATATTATCCATGAAGCAGAAAGCTCATAGGTTGCTCTGTAGGAAGTCGACTATTTTGCTGAGGACGTATCCCACGCGGTTGTAGCTTTTGTAGAGGGGGCATTGGCGCAAGATGTGGTGTCGTGTCTCGAGTTGGGTGCTA
>Ga0153934_1000679_pt1 | contig 9773 bp, 11 predicted proteins | sample TSNJ018MetaG_FD_104708 | JGI IMG/M metagenome (GOLD analysis project Ga0153934, IMG submission 104708) | Attine ant fungus gardens microbial communities from New Jersey, USA - TSNJ018 MetaG | ecosystem: Host-associated > Fungi > Mycelium > Unclassified | place: USA: New Jersey, Wharton State...
ACGTCCGACAAAGTGCGTCTTTCCAATCCTATCCTCGAAATCGCCTGAATGACGACCTGTTGTGACAGCTTGGTTTCCAGGTCCTGACAATGTGTGTCAACATCATCTAAGAAAGTGGCTTCTGCGTGAATCACCATCTACGATACTAAGTGTGAAGTCTTCCAGGTCAGGAGTGTTTCCCTTAAGCTTTATGGGCCCCTCGACACCCTGGAGCGGACGTCAGTAATCAACCGAAAGCATTGAAAGTAAATGTACATTTTCATCTTCCTCTGTTTCCATTTCAAGGACCCCTATTCCTTCAAGACCAAAATAGAAGATAGTCGAAATTTGGGATAGTTTTTCTAAAATATCCATGAAGGATGTTCATGCCGGAAGAAAAGACTATACCAGAATCAATCGGTTCGCCCTTTATTCGAACAGCCCAGCTTCCACCATGGTCCCCACCAGCAAGGTTGAGGAATTCTGTCGTTATTTTGGCATTATTAAGGGTATCTTTGATTACTTGCACTCCTCCTCGCCGTGCGTCATACTCAGTCCAGGTGTATGTATCAAGTTTGTCGCTCTGTTCACAAACATGACGTGTATCTGATCATTGTAGCACATCAAAAGTCGTGTCCACGAAAGGGAAGCTCAGGTACCAACGTTGAAGAGAGGCGTAGTCATGTGTGCCAAACCACATCAAACCGGTCATGAGCGATTGCGGTAAACGAGGCCGCAAGCCAAAGTAGAGGTTGGGTCGGTAGGGACCCCAAGTAAGAGTGTCATTAACAGCGAATGCAGATGCAACAGATACGAACAACAGAAACACCCTAAGGTGCATTGTAATTAGTATTGCTGAGCTGGGATGTCAGACGTGGCGGGATAATGTCATCACGTGACATCGTCAACGGATCATTTGAGCGCTATAATTTGTCAGCACACTGATAATTGTCGAACCGAATTAGATTATGCGGGACTTGAGGCAGATACTGACTCGGCTCAGTGATGCTGTGTGACAAAAAAAGACAGATTCGTGGAGGAAGAAGGACAGTGACTTGGAAAGGCAACTGAGCAAGCGTCGCATTGTTGACGTCTGTTGTGCAGTCACACTTGCCGCCTGTGCGTGTCTAGCTTTCTGATTCTCGTCCACTACCACCAGCCACTTTCCACTTCACAATGAGATCCAAATTCAAGGATGAGCATCCCTTTGGTGAGCCTTGCATATGTTCGTCGTTCATCTCACTCATCTATCGCACGTTCACAGAGAAGCGCAAGGCTGAAGCAGAGCGTATCAGACAGAAGTACCCCGATCGTATCCCTGTTGGTGTCTTTGATGTCGGTATCGCATAGGTTTACTCAACAGCAGAGTCATTCAACAGGTCATCTGTGAAAAGGCGGACAGAACAGACATCCCCACCATCGACAAGAAGAAGTACCTGGTGCCCTCTGTGTGTTATCTCCATTCATGGAGCTTGGAATCGACTTCTGACAGGGGTTTTCAAGGATCTTACTGTTGGCCAATTCGTTTATGTCATTCGGAAGCGTATCAAGCTTGCACCTGAGAAGGCCATTTTCATTTTTGTAGACGAAGTTCTGCCGCCGACAGCGGCCCTAATGAGTGCTATATACGAAGAACACAAGTTAGTGTGGTCGCCCTTCCCTCCCGCTCCTTCGATTAAATCTGTGATTAGGGATGAAGATAACTTCCTTTATGTCAGCTACTCAGGAGAGAACACCTTTGGCCAGGCTGGCTGGATCGAGCTTCCATGAAACTCGTTGCACTGTTGAGCGATATTTGACTACAGACGGCATGACGGTCATCTCTGGCGCGGTACGAATTATAAGTGTCAGCCTCGGTACAGCTTTCGGTGGCGTTTTCTGTCCCATGACTCTTCTTCCTCTTCCGTCGTATATCCGTGTCCTTAATCTTGATCTCAATTGCCTTCTGTATCTTATTTCTCTTTCTTGATCGAGAGCCTCTTTTCACTTGTATGTATAATATGCCCTCTCTTTCCCTATGAACCTGATCTTTGCTATTCAAAAATCTGATGTCGTGCATGACAAAGTGTGTATCTGAAAATCATTTGCGTGACTGGTAGAGGATCTACTCGGCACTCGACCATGAGCTCAGATAATGCTTCTGATAGTGAACTCGAGGTATAAGAACCTCACCTCAGTAGTTGATGTAGACACGAGATTAAGGGGCAACTAAGGGGCTTGTACAAGAACTTCCCGAGTACTATAGAAGACAATGCAGGAAACGCAGCGCGCATGCCGTAGGAGCCTCGGTACGTACTTCGGTATTGTATCACCAGTGTTCACAGGTATGGTACACTTTATAGCATCAAGCAATGTTCATAGATACAATATCTCGACACTTTAACAATAGATAACTGTTTCAAGTTGCTTTTGTGCTGGACCAATTTTAATTATAGCATTCAAACCTGAGTTCCATCTCAACTTTCGGGATAGCTCGCAACATCCGACTGAGTGAATTTCTGTTTGTTGAGTTCGAAACCGAGACAATTTACTCCCGAGTTACATCTCCCTTTCCTTATCATCTGTCATTTGATGAAGCTGCCACTCGGGAATAAAAAGCTGCCACTCGGGAATAAAAAGCTGCCACCCGGGAATAAAAAGCATAAGTTAAGACTCCCAAATGCTAATGGCTCACTGCTATGATGGCAGATGGCTCACTCTCTAGGATAATAGATTTCCAATCCGTTTTACTGAGTCTCGACGGCTTCTCTTGCCTCCTCCCTGCAGCATACTTTATCGCTTTGGGTGAGCTTCCATGTGGAGAGCGAAAGATGACAGGAGTATTAACAGGCAGTCTACAGTAAGTTCCATCATATCCTCGTTCACAATGATCAGGAAGAAGGAATGGCACTCATCCATGATTTTCAGATGATGGACCATCCTACAAGGATAGTCAAAAAGCCTCAATTGATTTGGCAATGCTGTCGACATGTTCTGCGAGCAGTCACCTAGTTTTGGGTTGTTATTAGCATTGAACAGCAGTGCAGCAGTGATGGAATGGTAGCATTACACAGCGCCGACATTGTCACTCACTTTGTTATCAGGACACAGCTGTCTCCTATAAGTAACGGGCGTTTGAATTGTAACCGAGCGGCCCGGAACACGAGAGCGGTACATCAGAACTCTCAAACGGAACAGGTGACCAAGAGGTTGAGGAGAAATCGTACACATTCAACCAGTGCTTGGTGCAAGTGTACTTTACAAGTAGTCATCCAGAACCTCCTATCCAAGTTTCTTTCAGCTGGCTTCAGAGAGTCAAGTGATATATCTCTCATTGCGACGATCGTAGAATTATCATCCTTGTCACCAGCGGGGCCGCTAGGAGCAAGGTCTGATGCGATTACTCCGAAAGAAATAGCTGAGCTGCACTGAAATTGTCCATCAAATTTTTCAAACCTTGCCAGAAAAGCTAGAGAAACATCCGAGGCATTGAATAAACAACAAAAGTCAAACCATGTAGTATCAAACTCTGGTACGACATTTCGTGTCTATTGCTTCCATCAGAAATTCGCCGCCCCTGAAAATTATCATGAGATGATACCTTGGGAGGACGATTGAACATCACGAAAAATAGCTTGAAAGAGAACTCACGAACTTTTGCCTATATTTGCGTCTCAATCTACCGCGGCTCCATTTCCAGTGAAAAGACCGAATTTGAAACTACCGATATCTTGCTGATGTCAACATGATAAAGTCACCAAAAATTCATGGCATTCTGGAAAGGTGGAGAAAGGAATTGTGTCGATTGTGTCGATCATGAAGCTGACCAGACATTGCTAAGCCCTTTGGCAAGATCTGTTGCTCATCACCATGAAACATGAAGAAATGCAACATGCAGAGTGATGAAGAACCAGCGGAGATATAAAAACGGCCAGTGAAAGGCAGAGAATCCGCGCGTTCTCAAAGTTGCAGCATATTTTTCAGTAACCTAAGACATTTGATGGAAGATACTGTCAGAACCCAGAAAAGAATCTGACCTTAATCACAGCTACAATGTATATCAATATCCCTACACATAGCTGGACTTTGCTAACTTCTGTGCGAGGTTTCCCTCTTCAGTCACCACTATCACATCTTTTTAACCATCAGACATATCCAGCATCGTGTCATCGAAGTAAATGAGAACTCAGATACTGTACTTAAATGAACTAGAGAATTCAGCCTCACAATTGATAACTGAATATGCCACAAGACCAAGGAGGTATAGCTCTGTGATGAGCTCAGTTAATGCTTCGGAGAAGAGTGATGGCAAAGTGATGTAATTGACAATGTGAATTGACAGTATGAAGAAAATGACAATTACAATCAATTTTGGATGTTGTGTACATGAAGTATCAGTTGGCGAGATGACTGAGCTGTTGGAGCATGAGACTTGAACGCAGAATGTCACATGGTGACAGATGCGATTAGGTTGGACGTTCAAACCTCATCTTGACCCACTGGATGTTACTTTAAAATTCCAAATGAGAATATGTGAAGAATCAAAATAAAATCAATTCAGCAGCTCTGGAAAAAAATTCCACAGCTCTGAATTGTTTTTGCCCATCCTAAAAGTCTCACATCTATTTTCTCAATCATATTTTGTACGATCTGCCAACGACAAGCTATTCCTTCAATTTTTTAACTGACATCTTGTGCTTTCTCGGTTTTATGATGCATTCTTCGCTTGAATCTCACTGGCTATGAAGTGTGCATTCAACTACTACCATTCCTTTCATGGTCATTTCTTTTATGATCTTTGCTCTCTTGTATTACCAATTCACTCCACCAACACAGACAAAAAGTATCTGCGACATTTGGCTTGAGCACGGACAGAACTCTGCTCACTCAATCGAACTTCTACCTTTCACATCTAAGAAAACTCGAGTCCTTTCGCGGTGCCTTCCAGATTCAATGATCTGCTCAACTATCAACATACAGCCTGATTATCCATCGCGAACTCCTCAAGTTGTTCTGGTTGCCTCAGGGCATATTCACCCAAAATTCCATGCAACGAACACAACCATGGCCTTATACAATGCAGAGAATATTTCTTCAGATTATTTGGACCAACAACATCCAGGCAGGAAAAAAGTGTCGAGGCATCAGCGACCACGTGTGTCCGAGGAGCATCCATGATAAATTCTTATCTATTCAAAGATTATCAAGTCGGAGAGTCATGACACATTTTGTGATAGACAACAGCCATAGCATGATGTGGTTTATGATGAATGGGAGAACAATATGGAAGTAGGCGAAAAGAAACTGCGAGCCACTCTTAATCCTCCTCATGCCACCACCGATCAACTCCTAATCCTTTCGTGGTCTCGGTAAAACGGTTGAGACCACTAGCAGATCCCACATCCCGGGACAGTGTGCAATCACGCATCTGCTGCCCTGAACTATTCCGGACGCGCCGGGCCACACCAGGGTCCAGCGGCCATGTAGGGTACTCAGAAGGTAACGGTCCCCCGCAGGCTAGGCAAAGATACCTCAAGGCTTGTAGTTCAGAGAGGAAAGATAGAGACATGATTGCAGAAATGAGAGTGGAACGCCCAGAAGCAGAACTTTGACATGGAAAAAAAAGAGAGAGAAAAAGCCAAGATGATAAAAAAGAGACAGAGACAGAGACAGAGACGGAGAACGGAGCCCTGACTGAGAGTAAACAAACTGCTCAAAGAAAAAGGTATCACCCACCTTTGGATTGATTTGATGGCATTGAATAGGAACACAACAACCGAGTGGTCGATGATGCGCCATAACATGGCTATGATGATGGTGGCGTAATGATGGTGGCGTTCCTGTTTGAGGCCGTCAGGCTATATGGCTAGGGGACAAACCATATCCTACTACTGTGCCACAGTGTACTTGCCTCTCAAGCCTGAACTGAGGTCTTATAGGCTGCAAATAACGTGAGTAAGAAATGTCAGAGCGAGAACAGACTTACATTGATGTCGACGGCTGATCATCATGAGGCGCGCATTGATGGCGACGCCTGGCCACTATTGCTCGTTGACAAGCAGTGACAAAGTCAATGAGGAGAGTATATCAGGGATGATGGTGGGAGAGACGAAGAACGGTAGGGCCACATCATGCAAGAGGTGAGGCTTTTATGGACCTCAGCACAGGCATATCCCACGCCTGATTTTAGCACAGTGACCCTGCCGACATTGCCGTGTGCCTACTTGCGTCATTGAATCGTTATCTTATTATACTAAAACACTTGGCATGACAGGGACTCGTGGCAAGTACTACATTATATCTAGATACTGAGGCCACACATAGACCATTTGAATCCAATCGCACACCAAAGAAATCTGGATGTGCCTCCTCCACTTGACGTGTATCTGCTGCGGTGATACGGAATTTTATCTTCTTAATCTGGGGTGGGACATATCTGCTGAAACAAAGGTAAGAGCACTTGACCTGGTTATATAAATAGAACTAGATATAATGTAGTACTAGATTATAATGTAGTACTAGATATAGTGTAGTAGTAAATATAATGTAGTACTTGCCACGAGTCCCTGTCATGCCAAGTGTTTTAGTATAATAAGATAACGATTCAATGACGCAAGTAGGCACTGGAAGGGCGGGTTGTGCAAAATCATGTTGCAACAAGCTGTGAGTATACGAAAATTCCCTTACAAAATATATGAGGGAGGATAAGCAGACACTCTTTCTATAGCACCTTCAACAAAGCTTTTATCAGATATCAGTCCAAGCAACATTGGCATGTTCTTTTTAAAAGGCTTCCTTGCGAGCTATAACTCTGAGTCACACACGTTAATGATATATCTTCTACAATAAAGATGTATAACAGGTTCTCACCGATTTTCTGCCACGTCAAAGGGTCAGTTTGTTACCTCTTGCGACTTCAATAATGTCAGCTCCAGGTTATCCCAATCAACGCTGTTGTAAAACTCCTCTTCTGCCCAGAGCTGATCATCGTATTCCCCTTCCTGGCTGCTCGGTATCACAGTTTGCGAAGATAACGTGACAGGCGTTTGGGGCTGGGCTGGACATTGACCAGGAAGAGCTTCGGAGGGTTGGGAGTTGAGTTCTGGTTGCAAACATTCATGTCCATGTGTCTGTGGTGGCCTTTCTTCGTTAGGCATTCCTCTTACTCCAGCAGATGTAACAACGTAATCACACGATGCTAAAGGACCAGCAGAATTAAAGATGACCGTCAGCCTTCGGATTAGGGAAGGCTCCCTCTCGGATGAAGGGTCTCTGGAATCTGACTTTCCATCTGCCTCGCCTTCGGTCTTGCGCCGTTTTTGTCCCTTCTTTTCTTCCGTGTCTCCAATATATCGCCTTCGTCTGGTCCGAGAGAGCATTACTCTAGCGTTGATCTGATTCGACCACACGAGCCCGAGAGCAGCCTCCTTCTGATTCTCTCCATACACAGTGTGCGCGCGATTGAACCATCTGGCCTGTTCAGGATACACAAGCAATCCGCTCTCGCTCTTATCAAAATCAACAGCATAATTATCGAATGCATCCAACACTTCATTTAAGACGATAACCCCGATCTGATAGCGATCAGCGATCCGATGAAGAAGTGTAGATGCTTGAGTCAATTTTTGCGAGCGTTCAACAAGGGATGCTGTAGATACTTTTTCAACGAGGTGAAAGAGCTCTGCAAGCGCATCAATGATGAGAAGTTTGACGGGTTTTCGCGAAGGTGTCCTCGCGATCGTTTCTATGAACGCAGGAACCTGATTCTCCAAGACATTCAGGAGGACATGCACAGTCGGCGCCGAAAGGGTATGCACATCCTCCAGTGATGCGTCTTGAAGGTTTCTTGCCTGTTTGATTTGCAGAAGTCTATGGGTTTGAAGTTTCGTTTTTGTCGTCAGATAACAGACCGATTCACCTAGTCCTCCTTGTATTTCTGGAAGTTGAGTATACAAAGAAGTTTGAAGAGCTAACTGCGTCTTCCCTGCAGCACTTGGATCATTCCAAGTCAGTGATATAGCTGGGGGAGGATATCCGAGCATAGACAACCGTACCTCTCCCCTACAATCTCCCATATCATCCCCGTTCGTAAACCACCACCCAGAGCAGCATCCAGAATCGCATCTCCCAATGTAAAGATCTTCTGATCATCTTCTGTCGTATGTTCCAGTGTGCGGAAAGTGAACTGGAGACTATTTTGGTTCTGACATATGTCCCGTATAAGTTGGTTGATTTCTGAGGACGAAACACGACATCGCTTTGCTAGGTCTTGTGGAGGTGTAAGAACAATATCAGCTACTGTGCTTATATGTCCTGGTAGATGTCAGAGCATGGGATGAAGATTTGTAGATTCAACAGCAGACCTTTGCGCAAAAGAGCCCTCTGAGCGTCCTTCAAACCCGGTAGAGAAGATAACATAATCTTATCCATTCCATCATTCCTATGTGACTTCACATTGCTCTCACAGAAGAGACGAGGAGAGGAAAGCCACTTACGACGCCAGTCCACTTAACCTCTCACAGCAGCAGACCAGTGAAGGTTGGTGGCGGTGCTATTTGATGTACCTTTTCATCTGACATCAAAGCTGAAGAACAAATTTTTGAAATAAACCCCCAAATACCCTCGACATCTTCAGCAGGAGAAGAAATAAAGTACATATAAATACATAAGACTAGGCCTTTGATAGCAGAGTACCAGAATATCAGGAGCGTCGGACCTGGTTATCAGACGTCCTCCCAAGCAATCCTCCAACCACATTTGTTACAGTATCAGAAAGCTGCCTTTGTTGCATTTGCATATGCTTGACATAGAACAGCCGAACATTTGTAGTGTTCCATATGCCTAAGGGTGACATTCCCCGAACATATATTTCTCCCCAAATCAACGATGTCAGCCATACGGTAGATGCTTCGGACCACTGATTTTGAGCGATTTGAAACCTGAACTCAATTAATCGAGAAATTGAGACGTACAATAAATTTCCGAGCCACGATTGGAGGTGCCGAAGGAAGAACATGCGTCAGATTTGTATTTACAAGAAAATCAATGGCAAAATTCGTGGAGGCGGCTTTTCTGGAGGTCTGTATTTCCTGTATCTTTGGAAGAAGCTCTGACATGACCAAGCGTATACAATCCAGTGGTAAGCTGTAGTAAATCAGTAAAAATGTCGCTCTTCATTGATTTCAGACGTACCCTTGCAACCACGAGGTTACCTGGTGGTCGTCATGAGTGAAAATTGGGACAGAAGCGAATAAGGGCATACCCATTCCTCGGTTGGCACGAAGCCGTTTCGTCCAACAGAGGCCGCAGCAACACCAACGTCCTCAGCTGAGAGCGAATGCCTCTCTTTCATTTTTCCCCTAGCCTTTTCCGACCTCGGGGACGTGCTGCTCTCCGCAACGTTGGTGTTATCACCGCCTACTGATGCCTCTACTTCTACGGTAGATCCATCTTCTTCCTCGACACCCCCTTCACTCAGAAGCCAAGCCTTCTCTACGTCACCCGAATCCCTGGGCTCCAGAGATCCTTCCGATCTTCGAGCCTGTTCCTCTTTGACTAGTCCTGCACGTTTGATTTCGTAAAGGCCCCGCAAAAGTGTGAATGTTTCGAGGTCCTCAAAGGATTTATGAGATGACAAGATAGCATATATCAGATTGGGATTCTCTGAAAAACTATGCAAGATGACAGAGTTGAAAATCTCCAACCTGATTTGCGATTGAGATCCCTGTGAAGCATTGAAAGGATAAAAGCTCACATAAAAAATAGGAGTCGAGGATGTCCCTCATCCGACAAGAGGAAGAGTGGGTTTGAGAAGG
>Ga0153934_1000683_pt1 | contig 9724 bp, 10 predicted proteins | sample TSNJ018MetaG_FD_104708 | JGI IMG/M metagenome (GOLD analysis project Ga0153934, IMG submission 104708) | Attine ant fungus gardens microbial communities from New Jersey, USA - TSNJ018 MetaG | ecosystem: Host-associated > Fungi > Mycelium > Unclassified | place: USA: New Jersey, Wharton State...
TGCAATTAACAGCAACACAAACAAAGAGATCCTGAAAACACAGCAAGAATTATAGGAGAAAGTAGTTGACTGGAGTAAAATTTTTTTTTATCTTGTAGCTAGGTTACTATTGAAAATTGGATTAGTTATCTTGTTCAAACACAAGCACTATATACTAGACAAAAAGAACACTTTTTTTCATCATATCTTTATTAATCAAGTCTTTTAGAATTTTATTCATTATTACTTGGAATCTAGCTGATGAATTTGTCATTCTGAAAAACATTATTGTTGGCTTAAAGAATTCTACATGTATTGTAAATACTCTCTTTCACTCATCCTCTTTTTTAATTCTTATATTATTGAACCTTTACCATAAGTCTATTTTTGTAAATACATTCTTACTCTCTATATTGTCTATTAAATCTGTAATTAATAGAAGTGGGCAATTGTTCTTCATTGTCTGATTGTTTAGACTCTAGTAGTCTATTACTATCCTTTTGCTTTTATTTTTTTTGCCTACAAAGAAAACTAGTAATATCTAAGAGAATTTTAAGAGTTTAATATACCTCTTTCTCAACTGGTCATTCACAAAGTTCTGAACTTCTTCTCTCTCATCTTTGAATAAAGGATAAATTCTTCTCTTTTATAGCTTAAACATCTCTTTGAGATCTATGGTATAATCCCAAATCTTTCTCATTAGCAATTTTTCTGACTCTACCTTCCTAAATACTTTTTTCCACTTTAGAAATTTTCTTGGAACCATTTTCTCAAATTTCCTATGGTCTATCTCAATCTCTTTCTTTTTTTCCTAATTCTCTTTGTTATTGATTGCTCATTTTACAATTTTCTTCTTTTCTAGGGTAGCTACCCTTTTTTCTTTCTTTATCTTTTTGTTATCTTTTTCTTTTGTATTTCTTCTGTATAATAGCAGACATCTTGTCATTTTGACTTTCCCTGTTTCCCAATTAATCTCTGGATTATATGTTTGCAACTATAACATCCCCAATATTATACCTGTCTTTCCTAGGTCATATATATCCATTCTCATCCTTAGTTGCTCCTCCACTGTTATACATCCCATCTACATTCTTAACTGTTAGTAGTCTTTCTAATTTCTGCAGCCTAAAACTATGTTTAGCTACTATTTTTTTATTTATCTACTATTTTTTTATTTATAAACATTTCTGTGGCTTTATTATCTAGGAGTGCTTTCACTGTTATCCCTTCATAGGTGTTTATCTTCTCTACTCTAATATTTAACTATATCTCTCTTAATATTTTAAACATCTTCCTTAAGTTCCTTTGCTCACCTCTTTCTTTTGCTACCCCTTTTGGAACCTCTGTCTATATATTGCTTTGCTGTATTTTTTCCTCTATGGAGTATGTTGCCTCCCTCTAGTTCTACTACTCTCTTTTTTTTTCTATCCTATATTCTAGATATAAAATCTTTCTCTTTTCTTGTTTTGACACCTTTCTCACAATTGTATTTCTTCTTCTACACTTTACACACTATACCTTTATTATTTCTTCTTTTCTTGCTTTTTCTTTTTTTTAGTTCCATGTTTCTTTATAGTCTATATACATTGCCACTATCTCCCTTATCATCTATCCTCTCTCAAGTAAGAGTATACCTTCTGGAGGTATATTCCACTCTTCATAGTACTCCTATATCTTTTCCCATATGGGACATGCATATTACTTCTTTTTTTTCTTCTCTTTTTTTCAACCTTAATATTTGGGTACTCCCACTTGTAGTGTTCTACTCCTCAACACCTAAAATATTGTACTTCTTTCTCTATTGTCTTCTGTTTTCTCACCTTTACTTTTTTCCTTACTCCACATTGCATTACTCTACTTGCTATCATTTCAAATTTATTCTGGGAAATCAGTTTCCTCTTCATCTTTATCTTCTTATTTCTACAGTTGCAGGCCAGATATCCAGACTCTCCATACTTCCAATACACTCTTCTTTTTCTTTTTTCTATCTTTGTTTTTAGTTTGACAAAGGTATGCCATTGATTGAGTATTCTGCTCATAAGAGAGTTATATTAATCTAGAGACATGGTACTATGTCTTCAGAAAAGTTGGATAAGAAAATGATCTCACTAATGTTATATCTACTGGGGTACAAGATCTTTATTCAGCTAGACATCTATTGCTTTACTTACTACTGCCCTAATACTATGGTTATACTATCACTCCAAGGAGAGGATCTCTAATCTAAATGCTTTTTAAGGATGCAGTATTACTTTTCTATGTATATAGCCTACAATAGAACTTCAGCATAAGGTTTATAAAGTGAAAAGGTACAAGTAATCTACTGGCAATACTATTTAATCAGTAGATCAGATCTTAGACATAATACCTAAGCTTGGTACTGTATTTCTACCAATAGTCTCTAACTGACTATCAAGTTCTCTTAAGCCTAGGATCTGGTTATGTTGTAGTAGTTCTGAGTTGTATCACTTAGGTACTGAAAAAGATAAGAGAGTAAGAAGTAACAAGGCTCTGTGATGAACAGTGTCAATAAAGAAATTGAGTTCTAGTATAAAAACTTAGACTAAGATATTTTAAAACCACTTCTAGTCTAAGTTAACAAAAAGAACTTAATAGAGTTCTTGTTCAATTTTTGTACACTACTTATACACCTACTATATAGTCTGTATACTACTTTCCCACACTTATCATATGACTTTATCATGTGATATTACTCTAATATATGAGACATAATATATCATATAATATTTTTCTATATTCCTTTTTTATATAGTAAGTTTAAATAAGAAAATAAAATAAGATAAAATAAAATAATAACTTAGCTATTTTGCCAAGTTATGACATTAGGATTGTGCTTAGTGAGTGTTGATGGATCTATTCTTATCTAGAATCTAAATTTCTTAATGCACATTTAATCTTTCTTATCTCTCTTTAGTCTAGTTTGTACTGGATCAATAGCCTTTAACTATTTTAGGATATCTGGTATTGTTATGTTAGTACTCATGTGATTGTACATATATTACCTTTGGTAGTATATATAGAAACCTGTATGAGTAGATTTACTCTTACTCAAATATTATTCTAGCTTCTAGAACTCTTACCTAACTTTCTAGTGTGACCTCCAGCCTTGATTCTGTTGTTACCCTTACAGGATATAGTAGAGAACATAACTCTTGGAAAAGGGTCTCTGACATTTTGGCCTTGGATCTTATAGCAAAATTCTATTACAAGCATTCTGCAGCCTTTAAATATATCTGTCAAATAAACTTTGACACAATTTTCAGGTCCAGAACAATTGCTTTGAGACATAGCAATCTTAAAGAAGGGATAAGTATAAAGAGACCCTACCAATACTACCTCTGGAATACTGGACCAACCTCCTAGAGTAATCTTGTACCTGATTAAATATTACTATGTAATATTTAATTGTCTCTAGCTCAACTTGGCAACTTCTGACCCTGGCTGATAGGGCTATAGGATCAGAGATAGGCAGACTATAACAGTATATATTGTAGAGTACACCCCCAGAAACCTTATCCTAACCTTTAAGAATTCTTCTAAAGATAAATTGTAACATAACTTAGGAGTATAATATGACTAAGGATTTTCCTGGAGTTCATTCCACTCTAGTCATCCTTACAATTCTTGCCTTTGTGCTGGACATTCAATAGTTTTTTGGTATTGGTATATTGTTGCTACTATCTATTCTCTTTTTCTTTGGACAAACACTATTGCTAATTCATAATAGTATCATTAGGGATTATTGCAAAGGTGAGAAAAGTAGTATTAGATAACTTCTGGCTGTAACTCTACACAATCTCCTTTATTTGTACTAGTAATTTCAAAAAAAGAGTCATAGCTCAAACTGGCTTAGTATAAACAAGCTTGTTATCCTCAAGTCCAGTGAACAGTGCCAGGAGTTTGTCAATAGTAGATGTAGGGTCATAGTTATCAGAGACTTAAAGTTTATCAACAGTAACAGTATTTATTAGTATACAAGAACAGTATCAGATATAGAGGAGCAAAGTAGTAATTAGCTAATATAATAACTCTGAAATAGTGTATATTGTGGAGAAGAAGTACTAGCTAGTATAAAAAAAAATATACTTATACTCTGAAATATATATATCAAGGAGTAGGAGTTCAGAGATAACAAAAGAAAACAATCTTGACTTCAATGTATATGTTGTGCTCTGATCTCCTATTGTAGGTAATCATTAATTTTGGAGATGAGGAGATGTTGTCAGATATTAAACAAGAGTCTGAAGTCCAAGTTTAAGAAATATATATGAGAAGAGGAGGAATATGGACAAAGGGTAAATAGATGTTAATCTACAAACTAGGTGGCTACTATATATCTACCCCATATATATATTCTGGCTAGAATAGGGGAGAGCTAGTCTGAAATGCAATATTTTTCCTAGTCTGAGATACAATACTCCTACTCTGAATTAAGTAAGAGATAAATAATAATAATAAGAAAAAGAAAATAACTAAATAATACTAATCATAACTGAAAATCCAGTATATGACAAACAGATGGGAATTAATAAGGATGATGAGGATTTTGATAAATTGTGTAACTGCTGAGTTTCAAAACTTTTTCTATCTCCTACACTTCTGTGAAAACTGACTAAGCAGTTACTGTAACATTACACTTACAACACACTTTAATTCTACAAAATTCAAATAAATTTATTAAAAATTAAAAAAACTGCAGAAAATTGAAATAAAATAAAGTAAAATTGAAAGAAACAGCACCTGTCCCCAAGCTTTTTTCAGCATACTCTTTCTACTCAAGAATTCAAATAAATTCATTAATAAAAAAAAACTGTAGAAAATTAAAGAATATAGTACACTGTAGACAACACTACTTACTATGCATACTACAGACAATACTACTTACTATTATGCAAACTGTTGGAGGAAGAGAGCATAGCAACTTGATAGACAATATTGTCCACCATTACATAGACTGTTGTAGAAAGAGAATATAGTGAGCTAATAGATAACACTACCCTCTGTTACATAGACCATTAGAGAAAGGGAGCATAGCAACCTGACAAACAATACTATCTGTTGTTATACAAACTGTTGTAGGAAAGAAGCATAGTATACTGACTTCAATATAATATTAACTCTATTTAGAATTAGTAGAGGATTCAAGCTGGACTGGAGGCCTAGATAAAAACCTTGTCTAAGTAAGTAGCAAATATACTAGCAGTACCAAACTGATCCTTTAGCTAGTTAAGTAAGCTCTTAGTAGTTTTCTTTTGGACTTTGGTAGCAAGATTTTTAATATCAGAGAAAATATGGAGTATGAGATTTCCATAGGCTTGGGTATTCTGGTCATCTCAGTTTATCTAAGCCTTGCAGGATTTATCAGTCTCTTTACTATCTTTAAAAATAGAAGATGGTTAGCTATTCAGTGCTATGCAGTAGCCAGTAGCATTGATAATATAGTAAGCTATAATATCCTGGTCAATAAAGTTACAACTATTAAAGGTTTAAAGTAAGCCAAAGGTTTAAGAGAACATTGTCAGAATGAACTGACATATGCGTATATCACAGAAGAATACACAGAGGAATGCAGAGCTCCAACATCTGCATTCTAATGATACAAACCTACCTACAACTCCATCTGTCAATCCAACTGCTCCACTTCAGTTGGACTAAGACCCTAAAGGACCATATATATAAGTTGTACTATCATCCATAAATTCCCTCAGCCGTCTACACTTACTGTGATGTCTAAGGTGAGATATTATAGTGTTATCCATAGAGTTGGGACTCACCATTATCTCATAGATATTGATTGTATAAAAGGTATCAGCCATCCACACTTACTGTGACGTCTGAGATATTGATTGCATAAAAGACATGACCTAGATAAAAATGGGGCATAGTATCAGTAAGGTCTCTAGGTGTAGCCAGGCAAATGCTGGTACTTATTACAGCAATCTGTTGCACCTGTAGCTGCAACATACACTTGGTATATGCCCTAGCAGAGCCCATAACCTGTTTAAGGGTGCCAGTGAGCATTGTACAGCAATGAGGTGCACCAGCACCTAAATAGACCTTAAGTTATATATTGAGAGTTTAGAGGCAAAGGTGAAACTAAACTGCCATTCTGGAAGGAGAGCCTTTATATACATAGGAGAGTCGTACAAATAGTATTGTTGCAGAGATGGAAAGGGGCTAAGCACTATAGATAGTGCTCTAAGAATATATGTGCTGAATTCAACAGAGTGGACATTGATTAGGATTTTTGAGAATATATGAGCTGTTAATAATGGGTTTATTAAATGTAGGAGGGTGTGGGGCCTGTAACCTGTGAGAGCTAATAAGAGTATGCAACTGGGTATACACATACATTAGTAGACTAGCTGAAAATAGCTAAAATATAATAGTCTTGAAATGCAGCACGAAATGAAGAGTGTGACTAAAAGCATAGAAAAGATATTACATGACCCTGGGACTAGTGCTAGTCAGTTTGCTTTATGAGTCCCTATTCTCTACAAATCTCAAATCCTGTGATAGGAAACTCAAGATGTTATTCAACCAGGTCAAGACTAGGAAAGCACTACCCTACGGGGTCATGCTATATACATGTGTGAAGGTGTATTATACATGAGGTGGACATGAGTGAACCATCACAAGTTGTAATAAAACCTGAAGCACCACATAGAGTACTTGTATTTCACTGTGGACTACAGTTGAGCACTGCATTACAAGTATTTGAAAGAAAAAAAACAAAGCGTGACATGACGTTATTGTTCTTGCAAATTTCCAGGGCGCATTTACACTATCGTTTACCTGGAAGATTTTATTCCAAGATCCACGCAATCAGCATGTCTTTTGCGCCTGAAATCATATCAAAATCTGATCTTCCTACTCAAGACGCCAAGTTCGTAGACCCTGCTTGATCCCACACACGAATTTGACCAAACTTATCCTCAGATGGATTATCCTTCAGAAGATCAAGTATTCTGACGCCCAAGGCAGAGAGGTACTGCACTATATGCACGAACTAGACCTCGGAGCTGACAGTACTTGAATTTACTGAGAGGGTTTGGGAATGCGCTGAACGCAAAACCCGCAAATCCACTGGCGTAGATGGTGCGGATATTTTTGGTGGCTTCTAGTGTTGAATGGGCGTAAACTGTCATCAGCCGTTGCTATTATGGCCCTCATTAAATCTAAGACAAACAAATTTCCACTTTCAACGGTCATTATCGAGCAATTTAGGCCACCCATCGGCAAATACATCGTTGGTATGATCGTATTCTGTTTTCTTGACTTTGACTAATATACCAGCAAAGAATTTCCTGCAGGCAAGTGGTTGTATTATTTTTACATTAGTCTAGTTGAACCCCTCTAGGCCTGATTGATGAAGGGGATACTGTGGAAGGTGCAGCTGTTCGAGAGCTCGAGGAGGAGACGGGATTCAAAGCTGACAGTATCCAAGAAGTATCCGATCTCATTGTCTCTGACCCGGGTCTGTGTACACTACGTCCTTTTTCTTGGATTGGAGTTTATCTAGTTGCGATCCCCAGGCATGACAACCGCCAACATGAAACTCGTCATCGTCAACGTGACAATGGAAGACAAATTAAACCTGCCCAAGCAAAAGCTTGAAGAAGGAGAATTTATTGTTCCCCGTATTGTTGAATTGTCTAAGCTTTACGAAGTGCTCCGAGGTATGTCCATAGCCTCGTACCTGACTTCATCAACGAGAATTTACATTTCAGAATACGCTAAAAAGGTCAGAAAGATGGTCGTCTATGGTGGGTATTCAAGGTGTTCATATATTGCAAACTTCAGGACTTCGTCGTGGACGCCAGGTTGTCGCATCTTGCGATGGGATTCAACCTGTCCAACCAGATCCGAGAGACGGATGTATAATGAACTCAAAGAAATACAGACTTTTTAATGCCGCGCCCTCTTTCCTCGTTCAATATGTGCTCGTAGTTTCTGCTGTTTCTCACGCAGGGATGCTTTTTTCTTTCCCCGCACTGCCCCACTGCCAAGGATCATCATGATAGGTTTGTTTCTCGTCTTTTCACGGTTGGTCGAACTGCTTGGAGTATCCTTATTTTGCTTCCCCTTACTGGAGCCAAACTTTTCGCGACCCTCGCGGCCCTTTTTGATAGAAGCTATACGTTCTGCATAGTCTGCTTTTGCCTTCTTCCGGGGACCAAGGATGTCATTCTCCGAGATTAGAACATGATTCGTCTGATCAATATTAGAGCTCTTGATGGCCTCGAGCTCTGCCAGTTTTCGCTTAGCTGATGAACCTCCACTCTCAGCTGCCTTAGAAGCAGCTTGTAAGCGCAGATCATTGAGCAAGGCAAAATCAGCGGGCGTCAGAATCTTTGAGACAAAATTGATCAACATCGGCATGAAACCAAGATTATGGATTGTACCTTCGTAGTGGCCAGCTGAGATATCTTTGCCTGTTCTACAGCACCGCCCACATCTCGCTGCTTCTCTTTTTCTGCTTCGTCTTCACTATCACTTATAACGATATCATTGTCATCATCTTCGACATCAATCCATCCCTCTGACTCCGAACTAGAATCAGATGAATCTTCGTCCCAGCCTTTCCATGCTACGTCGTCATCACCTTCCCCAAGATCTACACCATCTTCTGCCCGTAGCTTAGACAAATGATCCTCAAGTAACTATCATTCCAGGGCGTGAGCCAGTGTCGAGATACAGAAATTGTCTATTGACTTACCGCGAGTCCTTCAATATCGATCGCCGCTTCAGTGGTATGTCCATATGGCAAAGGTTGGACACCCCCAGCCATATCCATGGCGGCCTCTTTGCCCTACACCAGAGAACAAACATCAATCAGTAATGCCTAAACAGGTTATAGAGACACCTACCCGTTCCCGCCGTTTGAGCATGCCGGGATTAACCTCTCTGTACAGTTTCAAGATACCCCGTGCAGCAGCAGTCACGGCTTTGTCTCGACTTTTCCTATACTCGACAAGATCACCAAGAAGATCTTCTTCCATAGCCCATGGTTGTCTTCGGCACACTTCGCGGATAGAATTAATACCAGCAGCAATCACCTCACTAGCCACTCCAGGATGAACGAACTCTTGAGCAATTTTACGGATATCAGGAATGAGGGCATCCGGAGGAGTGAGATCATGCACAGACTGTGCCAGTGAAACCAGAATCGCAGGCACACGGAGTTGCTTGTAAGTGAGGTATTTTACGATGTACGTGTAAAAACCAAGAACGCAAAGTTTGTGAACACCCATAACCCGAGCAAGAAGTTGCATGAGAAGAATTTTATGGTCCAGAGAAAAACGTTTATCATAGGTATTGAGGATATCGTAAAGTTTCTCAGCAAATGTTTGAGGGTCGTGCAAGAGCTGAAGTGCAGGAAAGTTCGGTGAGCCCTGGCCTTCTTGCTGTTTTTTCTTTTTTTCCACTTTTGTGTAAGAGAGAAAAATGGGAATGGATCGTCATACGGCTTACTTTATTTGCGGTTTTGAGTTGCCTTCGTAATTTCTTGTCGCCGTTTCTTGTCTTCTTGTTGATTTCACGCCTATGATGCAAAGCCTTCACATCAATCTCCTAGTTTCGATAAGTATCGTGAGTTCGGGATCTGGATCATGCTGATACCTCATCTTCTTGTTCACTTTCGTCCTCTTCGTCGGTGCTGAGGAAGAAATGAACAGAAGCATTTTGCACTTTTGTTGCGGGATGGAGACATCCGAGAGATACA
>Ga0153934_1000684_pt1 | contig 9718 bp, 10 predicted proteins | sample TSNJ018MetaG_FD_104708 | JGI IMG/M metagenome (GOLD analysis project Ga0153934, IMG submission 104708) | Attine ant fungus gardens microbial communities from New Jersey, USA - TSNJ018 MetaG | ecosystem: Host-associated > Fungi > Mycelium > Unclassified | place: USA: New Jersey, Wharton State...
CTCTCATTATCACTACCCACCTATGGCGACGTGAGATGTCATGGATTTCCAGCTGCAGCGAGACCTACTTTGCTCAGATCCTCCAAATAGTATCCTCCTTTGGTTGTCCTCTTCGTGCCCTTCGCGCGCAAAAATTTGACGAGAATGGCCAAAAGACCACTGAATGCAAGCAGTAGTCGCACTCGTGGGCTCAGCGATAACAAGTGTCGGAACCCTGGGGCAGAAGCAATGAATGATGTTCCGGCTAGCGTACTGTGGACAGGCATTCCCGTTTCAAAGATGGAACAGGAAAGATGAGTGTACTTGCGTTTATATTACATGACATTCTTATCACAGGCTTGATTCAGTCAGCTACAAGGACGTTGCCTAGTTCTACCACATGTGCCCTGTGCTAGAACCTTTCTGATTTCCCGGAATCCATCCTTTTTTTAGCTCCAATGCAAGCGATTCACATGTCCACAACTTCAATCCGCTTTCGGACGATATTGTTCAATACTAATAAAAACACATCCTCTGTCTTGTTTCCTGGACACCTAACGAGCTTTCTCTCATGACTTTTTGACTGCATCACCAAAAATATTATTCTCCCTATTCTTGAACGCTACTAGGTTACGATCATCACGCATTGACTTGACTTCGTAATCATACATTTCGTGGGTACGTTCTCAAGACGTCCTTCGTGCTTGACCAAACGGCGAAAAGGCAAAACACACAATCAAACTCTATTCTGGGTCATTCAAAAAATGCTCATCTTTTTCAGCCAGGATCCTGAGTTACTATGATAATTTGAATGAATTGAACACATCTGATGTTACACCAATCCAGCACCTTGTCAACACCTTGTAATCGTCTTCCAGGTGCCCAGGATCCGAGATATGGTAGCTTCCGAACCTGAAAAAACTTCAAAGCTCAGCAATCTGCATTCCAGTGAATGCCTGGAAAAGAAAAGCCAATCTTTTTGAGGAATCAAGCTTATCATCGAGTATTTCTGTACTCTTTTCCAGGTGTTGTCACTATAGTCTTAGCTGTTGGAGTCCAACCACGCGGTGAGAACCCGTAATGCTGCCATAGTGAGTTGAGAAGCTTTCCTTCTATTTATACTCCGTGCATCGTCACTCTTATGTATATGTGACCCACGGACTGCGACCGCGCACCGTGTAATAAATCGCTGACCCAAAAAAAAATGTATATGTGACCCTCTTGTGGTCGTCTGTATTGCAAGTAGGTCCCTACATACCTCTCAATTACTTATATCTCCTTAGACGTTGTTTTCATACAAATATAAACATGTAACAAGTGAAAACTTATTAACATACCCTCAGATGAATTTTTGATTTCTATAATGAACTCCCATTTGTATTGCGCGTTGTGTTGCGCGTGATGCGACACAATGATAATATCATGTATCGTCTCATAATTTACTATTGTGTTCTTCAAACACACAATGCTCAGCAACAATGCCAAAAGCCTCACCGCCCCTATGTACTACGATAAACCTCTGGTGAGAAAAAATTAGCATGTCCAATCCAGCTTCCAGCTTCATTGGAGACAATATCTGTATATAGTAATGGAGAGGATATCTACATATGGTAATCCATCTAACGAAGTCTTTCCAGATTTGGGAAAGTCTGGTCACCCGAGAATCTCGGCACAGACCGCTTATGCCCAAAATCGAGCGTTGCACTAAAATCAGTTTTTGCCTTGAAGTGTTCCATTTTGTGATGGTAGATAGAGTTAAATACGAGTGATTGAGGCGAGACTTATTGCACATTTGCAACGGGTTTCCGATCCCTTTTAATTCAACATTTCGGGTAAGAGGTTGAATTATCAGGGTGTCTTTTTTTAACTCGGAAATTTATTACGCGGTGTACGCTGACTACTAGAGTTCGAGGACTTTTTCGAATACGCAATCGGTCGGTAATCAGTCGGTGTGTCAGTCGGGTGATGAATTCTAGTATCATTTGGTCAGTCAATGCCTACTTGTCAGAATTTCCTGTCGACTTGTTCATTTGCAAATATTTAGGGTCCAGAATCTTGTTCCTCCAGCAGAGGCTCGAGGACCTCTGACGTGGCAATCAACATGCATAGACGTTCTACCCTCTTTTATTCTATATTTCCTTAATGCGTATCTCGTTCTCGTGCCAGGAACACTACTCATTCGTCTGACTCTCCTCCCTGTATCTCTTTGGGCGTTCTTTCGAACAGCAACACAAATCGACCTCGCCCATGGCTTGAGATGTAGAGAGCGGCTAATGTATTGGAATGTCGGGTTCGTGGTGAGTAGTATCCTGCCCTGAATGTGTTTTGCCATAGTGATGTTTGTAGATTGCAATGACGTGTGCAGCAGGCAGATGCATCTCATGGTCGTATCAACGAGTGGCATACAGAAGGTTATACCGCGTCCCAGGGGAGAAAAATACAAATGAAAATAACTGCATCTGGGACACTCTCGATTTATGTTTCAACTTGCGAGGTATTGGTTGGAGTTGGTCTCATGGTCTGCAGGTTTCGCCAAGGCCAACACAGTCTCGCCGTGATTTCCTCATCTCGAGTCTGATCCATTTCTTCAAATGTGTCATCTTAGCGGACCATATACATTGGGCTGTACAGTGGTTTGGCCCCACCACCATTGGGTCTCCCCATGGAGGCACGATACATCATCCTCCCCTCCCACCTTTCCTTGATCTTCTCCGGTCAACTATTCTGATATCACTCACTGGATTATTCATCTGCTTCATCCTGGAAATGGCTTACGACGTTTTCGCTCTCATAGGAGTAGGAATCTTCAATCAACATCCACTTCAGTGGCCACCCCTGTTAGACTCACCTTGGCTCTCATCCTCGTTGACCGAACTCTGGGCCAGTCGATGGCACCAAATCTTTCGTGATGTATTCATTGGCGTTGGAGCGAAACCTCTATCCTTGCTGGTTGGACGAGTCGGTTGGATCATAGGAGGCTTTTCGGTCTCCGCCATTTTGCACTACTTTGGCCTGTGGGGACTGGGGCGAGGCACTGAATTCTCAGGTGTAGGGAGCTACTTCCTGATCCAGGGCCTTGGTGTTACTTTGGAGCATTTATGGAAATCTTTTACCGGTAGACGGGTGAAAGGTCTCGTGGGTAGAGTCTGGACATTCGTCTGGGCTATAGGTATGGGTCAAGGGTTTCTAGATGCTTGGTTTCTTAGAGGACTAGCTGGAAGTTCCTTGCACCAAGACCGATTTAGACCTAGTTATATAACTTTAGGATCATTGCCCCTTCCTTCGGCTTGATATTTCTGTTTTTTTCGATGTCCAGAATAGTATTTTGCATCATCACATGGACAACCTTTTTCCTATCACGCGTCCATCTTCTGATCATCTCCTGTCCTGTTTTCCATGAAAGTAGTTATAACAGGCTGCAACGGAAGCGTTGGCCAGCGTGTGTCTCTTCTGGCGCTCAAACACGGTCACATCGTTGTTAGTGCTGATCATACTCCTTTACCGCTCGAACTCTGCCATCTCGTGAAGGAATATCAAGACAGGTTCACGTTTCATCAAATTGATCTCAAAGATTACAATCATACCCTAGAGCTCCTTCAAAAGTCGGAATGCCAAGCTGTCATCCATCTTGCGGCCATTCGAGACCCATCTGATTACAAAGTCCAAACACATCACAGGCAAGTTTCTCCCGGATTCAAAAAATGAAGCAACCACACTTCTGAACGCGGTACACACACAGTAATGTCATCCTATCATGGAACGTCCTACGAGCTTGTGCAGAAGTAAGACTGTTACTTGCGTTATCTCACATCGCACCACTTTTGTTTTGCTCAATATCCCCGGTTTTTTTCATTAGCTGGGAATAGCTCGTATTGCACAAGCATCTAGCGTCAATGTGATCACAGGGATATACAGCGTCACACAAACATATCGGTATTTCCCCATTGACGAAGATCATCCAACCGAACCAGATGAACCATATGGGCTATCAAAAGTGTAAGGTTTCTGTCGCAATGCACAAATGCGGCATCCAAGAAGGGACACGAGTTCTAAACGACCTGCTTTAGAATATGCGAACTCCAAGCATCAACCATCACCCGTCGCTACCCTTCCCTCCGGATCGCAAGTCTCCGTCTCCATTGGTCCCTTCCATATGGAACGTATCCTTCCGAGAAAGAGATGGCCCAGGACCTCTGGGGATATGTCGACCATGACTCCGGTGCCGAGGCATTCCTCTTGGCTCTAACATGTGACACTTCAAATTGGCCATCAAAAGCGGAAGCTTTCTACATCGCTTCCCCTACGATAGGTCCAGATAAAGACAGTGCCAAGTTGAAAGAAGTGTTCTGGCCCGACGTGCCAATCAAAGAAGGATTCGAGATCAACGGAAAAAAGGGATTCTTTGATTGTTCAAAGGCGGAGAGACTGCTGGGATGGGTTCACAAGGATCATATGGTACCAGAATGAGACGAGGGAAGGGGGTGTCGCAGAGGTCATGATGGATGGAGAAATGTCTGGAGCTAAAAGCCATTAATGACGGAGAAATGTAAAATACGACAAAATTGATATCAACTTTACTCACATATTCTGCGTAGTGATGCAACACCTCTCTCAGTTGCTTTCGTGAAATCTCAGCTCGATAGAATATCTCATCATCTGAGTGTTTGCCGTCAAAGTACTGATTAATCCTGAGAAACCGTCGGCGCGTCAATGATTTTCAAGAGGGGGTTGACCAGAAGAGATAGGTTAAACGACTCACTGCTCAAACTGCTTTGCGATGTAAGGATCCTTCTCCTCAGACATTGTTGAAAGCCACTTTCTTTCCAAGGGTGTAGCACGTGCAGGATCACTGATGATACTCAAACTCCTCTGATCATCCTCCGCATCCCAGGTTGAGCCGCTCATGTCACTCTCTTCTTGACCATCGTCATAGTCATCATCATTCTTTTCGTCCTCGTCCTCATCAACAATCAAAAGCCCGGTTCGGTTGGATCCAGAAAAGTCGTTGACCTGTTGGGTGAGCCAAGGAAGTCCGAGATTTGGAAAAGCCGTCAATCCACCCAGTTCCTGGGGGTCCAGTTCGTCATGTACTCGAGAGCCTCGTCTATTTCCTGTACTAAGCATAGCATTCTTCTGAGCCAATGCCCTCTCATGCCGAAGACGAACGCGAATTTTGAGATCAGGTGGGACCACAACTCTGACACGCAGATGGAGGGTGATCAAGAGGTCTCGCTTCAGCAGCCAGATGATCACATCTTGAAAAGTAGCGATAAGCTCTTTGGTCTTGACAAAACAAGCATAAAAATGATTCTCTGTTCGCTTTGACATTGATGAAGAAATAGTTGCCAGAATACGAGGCAGGGGTGGGATAGCTTGATGATTGAAATCCTTGGAGAATTCTGCAGCAAGTACAGAAAGCCTAGTGATGGCGATTTCAGCCGACAAACAGTGTAGGGAGAGTGCTGAACAGGAGACGCACGGCTGTTCAAATCTCGAGGGGACAGTGAAAGCAGTTTTGAGTCCAGGATGAAGGGTGTCAACAATTTTCGCTCGGCGGTGGTAGACAAGCCAGCGAACGACCGGGTATATCTGAGCCTCAAGGTCCCAGTCAAGCAAACTTGCCATATCTGCCAAACTCGATGGATGTGAAGGGGAAATGCTTCACAGGGCACACAGCAAAACGAACTCACGAGAGCGTTACAGAGACAGTCTCCAAAAATCTTACGAGCCCTTCGGCAGCAACACGATCATCTGGATTGAGATAAGGACCTTTCAGGCTGGCGAAGTCACCTCTGTCTTTCGGGTCGTCCAATATCAGTAAGCTTTTCCATGGCGCAAGTGTGGGTAGTCGCCACCCAAAACTCAACGCTGGTCCCCAGTCAGGAGAGTCTTCTTCTTCATCAGGCGAGGGGAGATGATCAATCTCCGTCTCATCTTCGTTGTGGAGTAGAGCATCGAGGTAAGGCGGCAATTGGACTTCGAAGGGGAAACCGTTGATAGTCAAACTGGCAATCTGCGATACTTTGATGGCCTCGTAAAGATCTCTCAAGGCTGAGGCGATGGACGATCCTTCGAGGCATTTGTGAGCATAATCTACGTACTGGTGTCCTGGCAAAAAAAAAATCCTAAGAGGTGCATTGAAACGGGGTCGTAAAAAAACGGAGCAAACCTTCAGACAGCGCCAGGTCTTTGATGGACCCCAGCTTGTCACACTCTTCTTCTACAAAATTGTTCATCACTTGCTCTTGAAATAAAACCGCAGTAGTCGGAAAAGCAGCTTGTTCGTAGATGATCTCATAATACTTGAATAGATTGCCAGATGCAGAAGAGGAGGGGTCTGGACGGTCGCAAACAAAGACCAGGTGAAAAGACTGCAGCCAGCCACCCGTACGTTGCGTGACCGAGGAAGTTTCAGAGTCATCCTGAGTCGAGGTCTGGGTCTCGTTCATCGTCGTCGCCGTCGTCGTCGTCGTCTCTTTTGCACGTGTATGACTCCCCCCTTTGTCTGTCTTGAACCTCCATTTCCCCTCAGCATCGACATGGACAGGGTGTCCAATAAAAGCCAAGCCGTCCACCAACAGTTCAAATTTTTGATGGCACATTGATTGATGGGGCAACAATAGGTTCGCGAGAAAATCGACATGGTATCCAAATAAGTGGTCGTATTCATGTCTTCCTATAGGTTCTGGGGAAGGTAGAGAAAAAGGTTGTTCAAGGGGAGAACGAGGTGATACACTACCCGAAACGGATGGTGATTTTGGGCATACAGCGGTGGCCGGTCGTTGCCAACGGTATTCAGAGTCATCTGCATCGAAAGACTGATCCATGCTTTCGGCTTGCTCTTCCAAGGCTTCTGGTGTATGAGATGCGCGCCATGGGTTGTCTATACGCGATGGCCAAGGACCGCCGTCGAGTCTGGCCCTGCTGAGTCTTGGTCTTGGAGAGCAAAACCGCAGTGGAGGCCAGCGATAGACAAGAACTGGGCCCTTGGCCGAGCCGCTGATGAGCAAAATTGACAAGAGAGATTCTGCCATTATATGAAGCGCATGCAGTCAATATCAATAAATGGATTTATGCCCATCCAAAATAACAGCAGCAAGGAAGATTCAAGATGGCGTGCGAATAAAATATAGTCTGTGCTCTTCTGTAGAGTAATATAAATATAACAGATGCTGTTTCTAAAGTTTCGTGATGCACCAGTTCATCATGTATAATACTGCGTCCTGTTTACTTTCCATGACTGTATATTCCGTGCTGACCTCCAATTCCATCTCTACTCGCACACTTCCTTGAGAATGTTCAAAAACCTGCTTTTCCCACAACTTTCTCCACGACTCGGGCGAGTGCCAGAATTGTGTGTGCACCGTTCCGTCAGCAAGGGTCTCCGTTCTCGTACCCTGAGTAGACCTGACATAATGCCTTCCAAATATAACGGAACCTTTCTCGGGACAGAGAAGGGTGGCAGTCCGGCGTGCCAGGTCGAGCTGCATCTCTTCATCAAAGAGGTGGAAAAAGAGAGAAGCATGTATGACCGAGACATGCCCTTTGAGTGGATTAAGCGAAGTAAGAGAACTCAGATTGTCTGGTCGGACTGCAGGAGATCCCAGAACATCCTGAGATAAGACATTCGGATCAAACACGTCCCCCGAAATAAACGATGCAGGGAAAGTTGAAGGTGAGGTCCGATAGAGGTCGTGTCCCCATTCCCAGAATTCTAAAAAGAGAGAATCATAAAATAAAGAAGACTGAAGAGAACGGTCTCTTTGATTGCAGAAACTATTTCCTTACGTGGATTGAGATCAAAGCCAATCATCTTGTCCGCTGGCCAACCATCAAAAACGACTTTTCGCAGATCGTGTCCAACTAATTTTCAAAACCAAATGTGAGAGAATCAGCAGAGACGTCTTATGGAGGAGAGAAAATACCCACAGCAGCATCCGAGGTCGAGGAAGATTGCCTCTGGATTATTCTGGCCCAATTTGAGCACTTGCTGGTAATAAGATATCTGTGTGATGGGCAGTCTTGGGGGCAACTATTAAGCATCACAGTGAACGTAACATTCTCTATCCTCATACTTTGAAAATGTAAAGTGGCGTATACAGGGGTATGGACAAAGCTGTAGTCATATATCCGTGAGTTCATAGGTCGAGGATGATATAGAGTGTGCTACCTCGTACGCTCTAGTCTGGACCGATATAATATGTTGCTTAAGGTCCTCGTAACATGTAATGCCCGTCATAACTCGTATGAAATCCAAATGTTCACGCCCTAGGTTGAACAAGGTCGGATCGAGTGGAAGAAGAGTTCCTTGAACCATTGGATAGGTACGGTTGTAACCCGCGCGGATAAGTTGGGATGGTCCCTTTTATCTGTAGTGCCTATCCCCATCTTTGCAAAAAAAAAAAAGTCACCGAAAGACGGAGCATTGTGGTTGGTCCTTTGCGCAAACGTAAGCTGCCTGTGGATGATTCAACAAGTGCCCCCCCTCTCCTCCTCCTCCCTTCCCCACGAGGACACCGGGGGGCTAATTAGAACAGTCCATGCCATTCATGCGGACGTTGTGACCGTGAATGATCAATGACACATCCCCTTCATTCCACTAGACCCGACTAAATCCCATCTTTGGATTGTCCCAGTGACATGTTGTTTTGCTTGCACAGCATTCGCTGGAGGGGTCCGACGCTCTTTTAACCAACGTGAAGCTGTACCACCATAAAGCAGCAGAGATAATGTCCTCTCCAGGAAAGGTAGTCAGTCGGCTCAGGGCAATCATTAGATGACCTACAATGTTGACGGCCATCATTTCTCCCGGTGGCATTAGAAGATCATCTTTTCTGTGGCGAGACCTAAAATGACATCTATCATCCATCATACACATGTCTTGAACAATATGTCACTTTTTTTCTGTGAGAGCAATAGAATTCTAGAATAGTTTCAAGTCGGCCGGTAACTCGGATGAAATAAGTTTGATTTATTTCCGCGTGGGTATGGCAAAACGTACCACCGGATTGGCATGTACATGTTGACATCACCTCTGTTGACATCCCTTCTGTTGACATCCCGGTTGATTTGTGTTCCTAACATATGGTATTGGAGCGTCCCGATACTGTGAATGGACGGAATGGACATCCGTATGTCACGGCTTCACCGGACGTCGTATTCGGTAGAGTTGATAATTCCAAATGATACTGGGATTAACCCATCCGTATCAGGCATAGCAAGCACGACTGGTATACAAATAAGGATCTATGAATGAAACAGGCTGGTCACCAACAGTCATCACTAGCTCACGTCCCTTTTATTTATAGTTTCAACGTCCCCGTACATTAGGACGTTCAACACAGAGTCAGCCGCCCAAGTTTTGTAGCTTAAACCTCCACAAGTCCAAGGTGGTGACAATGAGTGACATGCTCCGCGATGTGCTTCGCGGATGAATGACGGTCATCATTTCAGGAGATGGGCGTCTCGTCTGGGGTTCTAGGTCCATGATACGCGAGTTACCGTGTTCATTTCGAGCAGATTGTGCCGTGATCAAACTTGGTACGCTCCTAGATTATTGAAATCATATATACTACAAAAAGTACCCTTGTTCGACAATGATTTCTCGGTACCACAGCCTCGGGCACAGGAAAGTTCTCCCGAAAATAGTTTACTACAAATGCCAAATATGTCAATTTCGAATTTGGACCATTGACGAAAATCCTTTTGTCCAAAAGGAGTAGTTTTGCTGGAAATAAGC